>Ga0268298_10002049_pt1 | contig 22622 bp, 17 predicted proteins | sample WWTPWeurt_MetaG_FD_194462 | JGI IMG/M metagenome (GOLD analysis project Ga0268298, IMG submission 194462) | Activated sludge microbial communities from WWTP in Nijmegen, Gelderland, Netherland - WWTP Weurt | ecosystem: Engineered > WWTP > Aerobic digester > Activated sludge | place... | reverse complement strand
GTCTATCTATGACCGCTACGTCAAACCCCACGTCCTCCCCAAACCCTTAGAAGCAGCCCGAATCGGCCAACAAACCGCCCAAGCCCTCGCCGCCGCCCACGAAAAAGGAATCATCCACAGAGACCTCAAGCCCGAGAATGTGATGTTGGTTTCGGACCCGGTTCGGGCTGGGGAGGTGCGGGTGAAGGTGCTCGATTTTGGGATTGCGAAAGTATCGCAAAAAGAGAAAGCGCGGGCCGAGGCAGAAGCGAAGGACGAAGGAAAGGCCGAGGAAGGCGCAAAAGCGACAAGACGGCGAGGCGCACGAACGGACGCGGGCGCGCATTTGGGGACTCCTTTGTACATGGCCCCGGAGCAGCACGGGCATGCAGAGGATGTGGATGGAAAGGCGGACGTGTTTTCGTTCGGCCTGGTGCTGTACGAGCTGCTATCGGGAAAGCTGCCTTACGAGAAAAACTCGATGGCGCTCATCGCCGAGCCCGCAACGCCTGTACACAAGGTTCGGAAAGACGTGCCGCAGGAACTGTCGGACCTGATCTCGCGGATGCTCGAATTTGACGGGGCAAAGCGACCAACGATGGCGCAGGCGGCGGCGCAACTGGAAGCATTTGTCAAGAAGAGCCGACGGCGAATCAGTCCGCTTTTGACGGCCATCGGAGGCGCGGGGTTCGTGGTGCTTTCGGCAGCGGTCGGTTTTTTGGTGTGGCAATGGGTCCACGTCCCGACCCTGGCAGAGGCACGGGAACGGGCGCTGAAAGTGATTCGGACGGGGCTTGCATCCAAAGACGCGGCTGAACGAACGTTGGCGCTTTCGGCGATTGAGCTGAGCCACGACCCGAATCAAGCGGAACTTTTGCCTCCGCTTTTGTCCGATGAGCAACCGGTGGTGCAAGGCGCGGCGGCGAAAACGGCGGGGGAAGTCGGCGCGGTGGAGCTGCAACCGGACCTTCTTTCCACGCTCGAAAAAAGCAACAACAAAAAGACGCAAATGGAAGTGGCTGCGGCGCTTGCCAAACTTTCGCATCCGAAAGGCACACAAACGCTGCGGGAATTGCTGAAACAAAACGACGAACTGGTGCAGTTGGAAACGGCGGTGCGGCTTGCGGAACAGGGGGAGCCGGCGGCGCTGGCGGTGTTGCGGCACGCGGTGGCCCAAAAACCACAACCTGGGATGATTCCGCTTCTGCTCTCGCTTGCGAAAAACGGAGATGGGGAAGCGAAAGCGAAACTGCGGGCGCTGTGGGATGGGGGACAGGTTCCGGCGGCGGAACGGACGAGGATTGCGTTTGAACTCGCGCGGCTTGGCGACGCGGATTTGCGCGGCCATTTGGAAAAAACAGCGGCTTCGGAAGGTCCCGAACAGGTGAAAGCGAGCCGGTATCTGCTTCTGCTCGGCGATTTGGGTGGGGCCAAATTGCTGGAACAGCAGAGCACGGACGGCAAACAATCGGATGCGGTTCGGGAAGTGGCAGTGGAAGGCGTGGCGGACTGCGGGCGGCCCGAGATGGCGAGCCGTCTTTCGCCCATTCTGGGGGAACGAAACATCGGTCGGCGGCTGAAGTACAAAACGGCAGGGGCGATCCTTTTGCTGGCAGCGGGAAACCAAACGGGGACGGGGACAGAGGATGTTTCGCTTCGGTTTGCAAAAGCGGCGCTCGGCAGCCAGGACGAAGGCACGCGGGAGCTGGGTCTTTTGTGGTTGTCGCAAGAACCGGGCGCGGGCGCTTTCCAGGCGATGAAGCAGGCGCTTTCAGACCAATCGGCGCGGGTTCGGAAACAGGCCGTGATGGCGCTGTCGGAACAGACCAGCCAAGAGGCGTTGTCGGCCCTGGTCTCGGCGCTGGGGGATGCAGACAAAGAGGTGCGGATTGCCGCTGCGCAGGCGGTCGGGCGCGTGGGCGCGAAGCTGCAAAGTCGCGGCGAAGGCGAGGCGGCAAAACCGGCTCTTGTGGCGCTGGCGAGCGCGTTGGACAGCGGCGATGAACGAGAGCGCGCGGCGAAACGAGCGGCGATGCAAAAACTCGGCGACAAGACGCAAGCGACCCGGCTTGCTGAAATCGCGTCTTCGGGGGATGCGAAAGTCCGGCGATACGCGGTGGAGCACGGCGACTTGGGCGATGAAGCGTTGCAAAAAGCGCTCGAGGACCCCGATGCGAAAGTGCGTTTTGCGGCGGCGAAGAAACTGGCAGAGCGAGGCAACAAAGCGGGCGTGAAGGTGCTTCGCGACGTGGCGGCGTCTTCTGATGTGGATGCTGTGACCGCACACGGCTTGCTGGCGCAGCTTGCGGAAGAAACCGAGCCGCCGCCCGCGAGCGTGCTTCTGGGGGCGAGCGAAGCGGAACGGCACGGACTCCTTTCGGTGGTGGAAACCCTGCCGGCCAAGAGTGCGAAGAAACTCCTCCTGGGCCTGGCAAAAGATCCATCGGCTGCCGTGCGACACAGAGCAGCAAAAGCGGCCCACGGTTTGTATGTGCGGACGCAAGACGCAGCGTTTTTGCCCGTGTTGCGGAGCCTGTCGATGGATACAGACCCTCGGGTTCGGAAGACAGCGCGAAGGTTGCTCGAGGACTTGGCGAAACAGAATCCGCAGGTGTACACGGCGAAGGGACAACCCGAACCGAAAGAACCCGTGACACCCAAATCGCCTTCGCCTCCAAAAGACCCCGGCGATTCGGCACCAGACCCCAAGGACATGGCGGCCCCACAGGAGCCCAAGCCTCCCCACAAAGGCAGCGACCCGCCCCCCAAACATCAACAGGGGGGCGACAAGTCAGGCCCCGGTTCCGTACAGTTTGTGGGGGAGGAAGGCTTGCGCATCCAGATCGACAAAGGGGCCTGGCAACTTCTGTCCGCTCAGCCTGTGCCCTTGCCGGATGGGAAACACCGCGTGGCATCGGTTGTGGGAGCCTTGGATTTTGAGGTCAAACCGGGCGAAGTCACCACGGTCAAAGTCCCTGGTTCGTTTTTGGAGCAGCTCCTGCGCGAGGCCACAGACGCGCTGCGGAACAAAGACTTGGCCCGTGCGCAAACACTGGTCGAAAAGGCGAAGCGCGCGGCCTCCCGAACGGCGACCCGGCCCCAACTGCTGGCAGAGCTGGTCTTTTTGCAAGCACGGTTGTTCGATGCAAAAGGGCAGTGGCGGGAAGCGATGACGGAATACCAAAAGTACTTGTCTTTGCCGAAATCGCATCAAAAGGGGGACACGTTGGCGCAAGTGCGGGCCGCAGTCGCCAAACTGGCTCCGCGCATGGGCCGGGTGCAAATCTTCACGGTGGTGGGTGGGAAGTGCAAACTGACGGATGAACGCTTCCTGCCTCCTGGGGAACACATCGTCAGCTTGGGCGGTGGCAAATCCAAAACCGTGTCGATTTATGCCGGATCGACCAACGCCATCCGGCAGTGTCCGTAGGAGCGCGTTTCCGTCATGCCGAACCCGCGCAAACGTACGAACACCACCGGTTTTGGGTTGTGCAGCGTGCTCGCGGTTTTTGTGGCGACGCAGGTACCCGAACAGGGACAGGTACACGCGCAGCCTTGGCGCAAAGCCGCTGTGCCGTATGCAAAAGCGGTCGCCGATCGAGTGGCCAAGATGGTGGCGGACGCCAAAGCCGCTCTCGCTGCCAAAGACCTGCCGCGTGCAAAACAGGGGTTTGAGCAGGCCTATTGGCTCAGGTCCACCCCCGATCTGTTGTACTTCCTGGGGCAAGTGGCGGCGGCACAGGGGGAACCGGTGACGGCGTTCGATTTGTACCGCCGTTATCTGGATGCTGCGGGGAGCGCGCCTGCGACGACCCCGGAAGAAACCGAGGCGCTGCGAAAACAGGTCGCGAGCCCCCCAGCCTCTGCATGTGAAGTGGCGGTGTCGGGACCGAGCGGAAGCCTGCTGACCGTGGATGAACGGCTGCTGGGTGTCCTGCCGCTGAGTCAGCCGCTTCTTTTGACCCCCGGCCCGCACAAGTTTCGCCTGGAAAAGAACGGAATCCGGTCGGCCAGCGACCCGTTGCCCATCCCCGAAGGCCGCACCGTCGAGCTACACCTGACCCAGGGCACGGCGGGTTCCCTGATTGCGGTCGTGACCCTCAATGCCATCGGGGTGCTCCTTGTGGAAGCCCCGGATTCCCTGGCCGACCTGCGCAAGCCCACCGTGACCGCCGTGGCCCAAGCCGCGCGCATCGAACACACGGTCTTTTTGTCCCAAGAAAAGCTCGCCGAGTTCCAGCAGGGGGAACCCTCAACTTGCCTACATGAGGTGTCCTGCCGAGACCGCCTGGCCCAAAAAACAGACCTGCGCTACATCGTGCGGTTCGTCCTGTCCCCCGATACAGACCCCGGTACCGTGACGGTGAAAGCGGAGCTTTTGGACGTGGCGACGGGGCTTGTTGCGGCGCAGCTCACCGAGTCGGCCAAAAAAGATGCGCTCCCCCCTGCCCTATCGGCCACGACGAAGACCTTGTTTCAAACGGCCCTGAACACGCCGCGCGCGACCCTGAAAGTGGAAACGACGCCCAAGGACGCTATCGTCAAAGTAGACGGCCAACTTGTGGGCACGACTCCGTTTGAACGGCTGTCTCTGTCTGGCCCCCGCAAGCTGACGCTGGAATTGCGCGGATACGTCCCTGTGGAACGGACCCTGACGCTTTCCCCGGACAAAACAGAGCTTGTGAACGTAGAACTTCAGCAGACGACCCTTCCGCCGCCACCGCCACCGCCGCCGCCGGAATACATCTATGTGGGGGGCGAAAGCAAAAAGAGCCGCGTGGCTCGCTGGGCGGTCGGGGGGACGATGTTTGGTTTGGGGGCGGCGCTCGTGTCGTTCGGGGGCGCCCTGTGGTCAGGCGAAAACGGATGCGCGGACCCTGTGGCCCCGCCCACCGGTACCCCCTGCGAACAGCTTTATATGACGGGCCGAACGGGGCAGAGCATGGTCGGCGTGGGCATCGGCCTGACGATCGGGGGCAGCCTCCTTCTGTTCCTGCCCGGACGTTCCCCCAAAAAAATCCTCAAACCACAAGGCCCCTGACGCGCTGTCGCACCGGTCCTCACTTTGTGGTGAACCGGCCTTCACCCTGTGATGAACCAACCATCACCCCGTGAGGATCGGATCTCGACCCCGTCATGATCGGATCTCGACCCCGTCATGATCGGATCTCGACCCCGTCATGATCGGATCTCGACCCCGTCATGATCGGATCTCGACCCCGTCATGATCGGATCTCGACCCCGTCATGATCGGATCTCGACCTCGTGATGATCGGATCTCGACCTCGTGATGATCGGATCTCGACCCCGTGATGATCGGATCTCGACCCCGTGATGATCGGATCTCGACCCCGTGATGATCGGATCACCAAAAATCGAGCTCGGAGCTCGATTCAGGGGGAATCGGGCTACGGGGCCCACTTGCCGCAGACGACGCAGTTGTCTTTTTTGCTGCCGAAACCGCAGTCGCCGCAGACAAAGGCGGGAGCCTTGGAAGAACCGACCCACTTGCCACACCGGGCGCAGTTGTCTTTTTTGCTGCCGAAACCGTGGTCTCCGCACAGCCGGGCAGGGATGCGGGTCGAGCCCATCCACTTGCCGCACTTGGTACAGTTGTCCTTCTTGCTGCCAAAGCTGCAATCTCCGCAGAGTTTGGCGGGGTAATGTTCGGCAAAAGCGTTTTTGGCTGTCAAAAGCACGCCCGCGAACAGGGGAAGTTCAATCAAGAAACGACGACGGCTGCTGTGCATGGGTTTCTCCTTGACGTGTGAAGTCTTGTTTTGAGGGCCGGACGAGTCTACCTGGTTTCCGTCCAGAAACGTAGCGAGGATGGGGGATGGCGTAGGCGGGCGAGCGCAGCAGCCTACTGGCTGTGAGCACGACCGACACCGCCCGCGCCCACCGCAGTCGTTTCGGGATGGGAACCTACGGGTTTTTGGGTTTCGCCTAGCGCGTTGGCGAAGGCAGTGTGGACCTCGGCAATGTGCTGGTCCGCGGTTTCTGGCTTCCATTCAGCGGTGGAAATGGCGGGGAGCACGTCGATGTTCAGGTCAATGGGGACGAACGTAAAGCCGTGCTTTTTCCAGTTCTCATGGGCACGGTGAACGACGATGGGAACGATGGGCAGGCGGGTGGCGAGGGCGATGTGGAAAAAGCCCTTTTTCAGGGGCAAAAGCCGCCCGTCTTTGCTGCGGGTGCCCTCGGGCCAAAGCCACATGCTGAGGCGATTCTTGCGGACAAACTCGGCGGTTTCGGTCATGACGGAAATGGCACCGGCGCGGTCGGCCCGGTCGATGGTCATGTGTCCAGACAAAAGGTACAACCAACCGAAAAAGGGGATGCGGAGGACTTCCTTTTTGGCGATGCCGCAGCCCCCAATGGGACAGAGCCAGATCGCGACAAACGTATCGAGGGTCGAGGTGTGGTTCGAGACATAGATGGCGGGGCGGTACTCGGCGATGCGCTCGCGGCCCGTGACATGGGGAGTCGCACCGGCCAGCCACAAAATGACGGGGCCGACGACTTTGCCGTACGCGTTGCAGAGCTTGATGCGCAGCACGCGGGACGGCAGAAGGAGCACGGCGACCAAAAGGGTCACGATCGAACAGAGGGAAACGAACACAAAACCGACGGTCAGCCGGACGATGGAAGCGAGTCTGCGAAAGAACACAAGGCGCAGTATGTCCAAAGTGAAGACGGGCGGGGAAAAAACTCAGCGCAGGACGACGGCGAACAAGAGCAAAAGGACCAGGAGCAGCAGACCGACGACAAGCGCGGCCAGACCCAGGACTTGGCGATCGGCGAGGACGGCTCGGATGGGCTCGGGGAGCTTGGCGAGCAGGTTCGCCAGCGGCGGAGAAAAAAGGGACGGCGCGGTGGGCGCAAGGGCAGGCTGGGTCACGGACGCATCAGGAGACGAGATGGGCGGATTGGACACCGGGGTGGCCGCAGACCCATCCGACGCTTTGGGAACACCGGGCTGGGCCACAAGCGGAATCGACGGATCCGAGATGGGCGAGAGCGGGCGATGGGAAACCCCAGAGATCGCGACCGGTGGATTGGAAATCGACGAATCAGAGAACGGCGGGTTGGACAGCGTAGAAGCCGACACGGGCAACGGGCCGGACGGATGACTTTGTGTACTTTGGGGAAAGGCCGGTTTGGGCAGCTTTTCCGAGGAAGACCGGGCCAGCGTGGGCAGCGCCTGCACAGGGGACTTGCTCGGGGCAAGCGCGGACACGATCTGCAAGGGCTGCAAGGGCTGCAAGGGCTGCAAGGGCTGCAAGGGCTGCACAGGCTGCGAGGGCAGAGGCAGAGGCAAGGCGTCTTGACTCCTGCGTTGGGCATCGGCACGCATGCCGGGCAAAGGCGGCGGTTTGTTCGCGTCGGATGAAGGGGTTTTGGGCTTGCCCGCCGCTGCACGCAACATGTCGGGCTTGAGGGTCCGCAGACCCATCGTCACAGCGGCCTTGACACCCGGATCAAGCTGACCACTTTCCAGGAGCAAATCCTCGGGGTCGAGCTCTTGCAACTCCTCGCGGTGGGCCACGGCGTGCGCGAGTTTGTTCTCGACCTCGACCGGCAGACCGCTTTCGGATTCGTCCCAGCCTTGCGTGATGGCTTTGGCCTGCTGCTGGGTCTCTTTGATCCAATCGCGGATGGTTTTGTTGTTGGTGCCTTTGAACGACGGGACGGCATCGAGCACGCGCTGAAGCGCATCGGCCATCGCGTTGCCATCGGAATACCGCCCGCGCAGGTCGCGACTCAAACACTGCATGACCACATCGTCGAGTTCCTGGGGAATGCCGGGGGCAAGGGTCGAGGGACGCGGGATTTCGGCCTTGAGCACGCGGCTCACGACCAAGTATTCGTTGGCCCCGCCGAACAAGCGGCGACCGGTCAAAAGTTCGTGCAGCACGATGCCGGTCCCGAACACATCGGAAGCCGGCACGACTTTTTGCGTGACCTGCTCGGGAGCCATGTAGGCGAGCTTGCCTTTGATGATGCCGGTGCGGGTCTGCGGACCGAAACCGCCCAAGGCCTTGGCAACGCCAAAATCGATGACTTTGACTTGGCCATCGCTCGACACCATGACGTTTTCAGGAGAGATATCGCGGTGGATGATCGGTTGGGGTCTGCCGGAATTGGCGTCCTTGTGGGCGTGGGCGTGGCCCAAGCCGCGCGCCATTTCTTTGGCGACAAACGCGGCGATCGCAGGCGGAACGCCTTTGCCCGTAAAACCGTGCGTAGCGATGCGGAGCAATTCCCAAAGCTGCGTGCCCCGGACGTACTCGCCCACAATAAAAGGAACCTTGATGCCCAGATCGTCATCGACGGCTTCCATCAAGGCATACATGCGGGCCAGATTCGGATGTTGCAGGGACTTGAGGAGCTTGGCCTCGTTTAGAAACATCTCGCGAAAGACGGGATATTCGGTGCTTTTGTAAAGCGACGGCTTGATCCGTTTGACGACGACTTGGTTGGCGGGACCGACCGAATGCTCGCCACCGCCGTATTGGGCCAAATACACCTCGGCCATCCCGCCTTCCCCCAAACGGTCGATGAGCAAGTAACTCCCCAGGCGCTGGATGCCAGAGTCGGCCATCGCTTCTTAAAGTACCGCAGTTTGCGAAGCGGTTTCACTGCTTTTCCGGCACGATGCGCAGTGAACGTGCAAGGAACATCACCCACATCGCTCCCCATCCAGAAACTACATCGCTCCAACCCCCGATGGCGCGAGTGACACCGTTCACACAGCGGCGTTGACCTGCTTTCGCGGTCTGCTCCACAATGGCCCATCGGGACGTTACCGAAAGGAGAAAACCTTATGAAATGGAACAAGACGTTTGCCCTGGCTTTGTCCGCTTTGGCGCTGCTGTGTACGACGGCAACCGGTTGCGGTGGCCGCGAAAAATCCATCTGCGACAAGATCATTACGTGTGAAGGCGGCAACGACGCCGACCGCAGCGCGTGCGTGGATCGGTGGGTGGGACAAACCGCAACGATCGGTGCCTACAAATGCGGGGAAGCACAGGCCAGGTACCTGGAATGCGTGGACACGTCGGTGATGTGCAACAGCGGCAAGTTCAGCACCAACAACTGCGGATCACAGTGGAGCGCAGTCGTCACCTGTGTGAACGCGGCGAGTGCCTACGGAGTCAAGTGGTAACCGACCTTTGGATGAAAAAGAGGAAACACATGCGCATCACCTTCAAACCTTGGCTCGCCGGCACCGCGCTGGCGTTGTTCGTTTCGATCTTCGCAGGCTGCTCGGGCACGGAAAAAGCCCTGTGCGACAAACAGCGTCAGTGCATGGGCGGAAATGACTCAGACTTCGAGGCCTGCGTCCAAAACTACATCTATGACGGCAAAGTCGCGTCCGACTACAAATGTTCGGATGCGTGGAGCAACTATCTGACGTGCCTGAGTTCCAGCGCGACGTGCAACACGACCCTCCGCGTTCTTGAAGCGAACTGCGGCGCCCAAGCAACCGCACTCGAATCCTGCAAACAAGCCAGTTCGACCAAGGGATCGAAGCACTTCATCACCACGCAAAGCGTCGTTCAGACCGACGCGCCCAAGACCGAGTAAACCGCCCACCCTTTTTCCGTTCTTTTCCGTTCATTTTTGATATGACCATTTTCGTCGATGGTCTCTGCCTTTCCTGCTTTCCCCTCTGGTCTTGCACGAATGTCCCCCGCGAAAACGCGGCGTGCCCTTTCTGCATGCACTCCGCTCCGCTTGCTTTGGTGCAGTCTGCTGCCCGTGGTTGTGTGGATGTGTGTCTTCCTGTTTCCCAATCGGTCGCATGCAGGAGACCCCGAGCTGCTGTGGCGAACCATCGAAACGGAACACTTCCGCATCACCTACCACCAGCCTCTTGACCGCGCCGCCCAGCGTTTGGCGCAAGTCGCGGAGTATTCCCACGGCGTGCTTTCACCGGTCCTGAAACACGCCCCCCGTTTTCGCACCGAAGTCCTTTTGACCGACGATACGGACTACTCCAACGGATCGGCCACAGCCCTGCCCTTTCCAACGGTGCGTGTGTACTTGACGGCCCCAGACGATCGATCAGAACTGAACGATTTTGACGATTGGCTCTATGCCCTGTTCGTGCATGAGTACACGCACATCTTGCACCTGGACAAGATGGGAGGACTCCCGAAATGGGTGAACTTGCTGCTCGGTTTGGGAATCAACAACGTGTATGCCCCAAACCAAGTTCAACCCCGCTGGTTCATCGAGGGGCTCGCGGTCCTTGAGGAAACCGAGCGTTCGAACGCGGGTCGGCTCCGTTCGTCTCTGTTCGACATGTACTTGCGCAGCCATGTGCTCGAAGACAAGTTCTTGCGCCTGGATCAAGTGGCCAACCAGACCCGGTTGTGGCCGCGCGGAAACGTCCCCTATTTGTATGGTTCGGCCTTCCTGCGTTTTTTGATGAAACGGTTTGGCCACGACGCACTCGCAAAAGTGGTCGCCAAATACGGAGGCTGCTGGTCCCCGGATTGTTGGGTTCCGTGGGGCATGAATCGATCGTTTCGCGCCGTCACCGGACATGCGTATGGACCGCTGTATCAGGAGTTTGAAAAGGACCTGCGCAAGCGGTACACCGCCCAAGTGGACGGGCTTTTGCGGTCTCCTTTGGGCATCACGCACGGAATGCCCCTCACAGATTGGAAAGTGAGTGTGGATCGGCCCGTGTTTGTGGACGGGGGAAAGGGCCTGCTCGTTTTGGAATCGGACCCCTATCGCCGCCCCGCGTTGGTTCATGTGGATCTGCAAACCGGAAAAACCCGTCGAGAAGTCGAAGTAGACGGTGCGGGTGGCCTGGCCGTTTCCCCAAACGAAAAGTTCGTGGTGTTTGCGCGGCTCAATTACTATCGCGCGATTTTCTCCTTTCAAGATTTGTATCTGTACCGGCGCGATCGAAAGGAGCTGGTCGCGCTCTCTTCCGGTCTGCGTGTGGACAATCCCGCGATCTCACCGGATGGAAAACGGGTCGCGTTTGAAACCACCACCGCAGGAACCCGACGCCTGGGCATCATGGAACTCCCTTTCACCGATTCCAGCGATGATCTGGATCGGGTGAACCCCAAAGCGTTTTCGGTTCCCCAAGTCTGGCGCGCAAAAGCCGCGCGTCCGGTCGAGTTCCCCCTTTCGCAAAAGGAATGGTCCCAAGCGTATACGCCAAACTGGTCTCCCGATGGAAAAACCCTGGTCTTTTCGTATTGGCAACAGGGTGGGTTTCGCGACATTGTGACGCTCGATCTGGACACACGGGAATTGCGTTTTGTCACCCGCGATCGAGCCCTGGACCTGGAACCGCGCTATTCCCAAGATGGCAAGTGGATCTACTTCGTTTCGGATCGAACCGGAATCTACAACCTGTATGCACACCACATAGACACCGGAATCACCGTTCAACTGTCTAACGTCACGCACGGGGTCTTTTCCCCCGATGTTTCTTCCGATGGAAAAACCGCCGCCGTGGTCGGTTTTGTCGCCGAGGGATACCGCATCGAGACATTCGACCTGGATCTCGAACACGCACCGCTGGCCCCTGCGCCACCTTTGGACCGTCCTGCTCCCACGTTTGTTGGAGATCCCGAGCGAACGCGCGAACCCCTGTATCCCATCAAACGGTACAATCCGGCCCGGACCTTTTTCCGCGTTCCGGCTTCGCTGCTGTCTGCGCAGCTTCCGATTTCTTCGCCGGGCCCCTATGGTCAAGCGTTTGGCCTTCAGTTCTCCACCGCTGACTTGACCGGGAATCATTCCCTGTCCGGCGGCGTGACGTTTCAAGCAAACCGACTCGATGCAACAGGGTTTGTGGCCCGGTACACGTATGGTCGTCTGTGGAACCCCATCAACTTGGATGTGAGCCGTAGTCTGTCACTCCGAAGCGGTCTCCGTTTGAATGGGAAAAACCGCAGTTACGACGAGGAAACCTGGCAAGGGGCGCTGAGCACCAGCCTCCCGATTTTGCGTGATGTGATGCGAGCCGCGACGCTTTCGTTTGCCTACAACTTCACGTACTGGCGCAACAAAACCCCTGTTCCCACGCCCGGTCCAGATGACATTTCTTTGCGTTTGCCCGAGGTTGGTCGGTACGCGACGCTGAGCATGACGATTTCGTATGGAGACACGCGCCGCTTCATCTTTTCCGTCGGACCCGAGCAGGGAGGTTCCGTATATGTGAATGCGTCCATCGCAAATCCCATGCTCGGTTCGGACTTTCAAGTCTACAACGTGCGTTTTGCTGCAACCCGCAACTTTGGGATTCCGTGGCCGTCGAAGTATCTGCGGAATCACACACTCATGCTGTCGTATGAAGGAGGCCTGAGCGGCGGCGATTTGAAGCGCAGAGGTGTGTATTACGTAGGCGGCTTTCCCGAATCCGAGGACTACTTGCGCGCGGCTCTGTTCGGGGCACGTCCGGGTCAACCCAGACTTCGCGGATACGAATACTCGGCCACCTATGGAGACCAATACCACGTCGCCAATATCGAATATCGGTTCCCCCTGTTGTGGCTCGAACGTGGCTACGACACGCTTCCTTTCTATTTGTGGAGGCTTCACGGTGCCATCTACTCCGATGTTGGGGGCGCATTTTTTGGGCCATTTTCCTTTGAGAAAATCAAGGCGTCTATCGGTGCAGAATTGCGGCTGGATGGTTCGCTTGGATACTACCTTCCCTTCATGCTCCAACTGGGCTATGCGCACGGTTTTATGGAAGGCGCTCAAAACGGCTTTTATTTCCTGCTCAACAACCCTTTGTAAGACGGTATAGTGCGCCGAAACGATGCGTTCTCCCTTGATCCTTTCGCTGCTGGTTGCGTCGGTGGCAACCACTCTGTCTCTTGTGCTGGGCGTGGCGTTCGCGTGCGTTTTTTTTCTGCTGGGGCGCAGGCGATTGGGTTCTGCCTGGAGTGCCAAAGTAGCCGAAATGGGGGATGCACTCCTTTCGCTTCCCTTGGTGCTCCCACCGACTGTGCTCGGATATTATTTGCTGACGCTTTTGGGCAGACAGAGTGTTTTGGGACGTATGTTTGAAACGGTTACGGGGTCTCCTTTGACGTTTACGCCGACTGCCGCTGTCGTCGCGGCGATGGTTTCTGCGCTTCCCGCTATCGCCCGCAGCACACGCGCTGCACTTTTGGAAGCAGACCCGTTGTACTTTCGCGCAGCGGCCTCGCTTGGAGCGTCCCCTGTTCGTGCGTTGTGGACGGTCGGAATCCCGATTTGCAGACGACAAATTGCCGCTGCAACCATGCTTGCGTTTGCGCGGGCGCTCGGGGATTTTGGTGTGACGCTGATGATTGCGGGAAACATTCCGGGGTACACCCAAACGGCCTCGCTTGCGGTCTACGATGCAGTGCAAGCAGGACGTGAGCGAGATGCCCTTGCCCTCATCATTCCGCTGTCTCTGTTTGCGCTGTTTGTGCTGTACGGAGTGGGTCGCCTACAAGAAAAAGGAACTTCGCGGAAGTGAAAAGCGCCGCATCAAACCGCGTGTTGTCTGCCCAAGTGTCCACGGCTCTGGATGGGGACACCCAGCTTCGCTGCGAGCTGTCCCTGCCTGTTGGAATCACAGTCCTCATGGGTCCATCGGGATCAGGAAAGAGTACGACCCTGGATCTTTTGGCGGGTCACAAAATCGCGGACAGTGGACAGCTCTCGCTGCATGAAACCCTGTTGTTTCGACGACAAACAGGCCAACCCCCAAGTTGTTTTGTGCCTCCGCAAAAAAGACGGATGGGCTATGTGATGCAGCAGCCGATGTTGTTTCCGCATCTTTCCGTGGAACAGAATTTGGCATACGGAATCGCGCACCTTCACCCGACCGAACGAACAAAACGGGTCCAAGAAATCGCTGCGGATTTGCAAATCGATACACTGCTGAAACGGAAACCGCAGGAATTGTCCGGGGGTCAGCGGCAACGGGTTGCGCTGGGACGCGCGCTGGTTCCAGAGCCTATGGCGTTGCTGCTGGATGAACCCCTGTCTGCCGTGGATTTGGCACAGCGGGAAACGCTGCTCAAACGTCTGTACGAGGTTCTTCGTGTCCTGCACATTCCGGTGCTGTATGTCACACACAGTCTGTTTGAACGGGATTTCTTTTCTGCCCCAACTCTGGAAGTCCGACCCTCGATCGAACATCCTTCTGTGACCGAAATCCTCCCGCGACCCACCAGTTGACCCCGGACTGTGGACAGATTGTCCACGGCGCGAACAAATGCCGTTTTTGTCTTCTTGGGTCACTTGGAAAAACGTGTATACTCGCCGCACAAGTTCGTGCTGTCCGACGAGGAATGCACGGGAAACAAAACCCCATACAGACAAGGCGATACATGAGTCGGTTTGCAACAATCGCAAGCACTTCCATCGGCAAGAAGCTGCTCATGGCAGCAACGGGCCTTGGGATGGTTTTTTGGCTTTTGGGACACTTGGCCGGCAACTTGAAGATTTTTCTGGGTGCGCGTGAGGTGAACGAGTACGCAGCCTGGCTTCAGGATCACGCCGCGCTTCTGTGGTTCGCGCGGATTTCGATGCTCGCGTTCATCGGGATTCACATCCGAAAAGGAATCCAGCTCGCGCTGGAAAATCGCAAAGCGCGACCCCAAAAATACCAAGTCGAGGCAACGCTGAAGGCAAACTTTGCCTCTCGTCACATGGTGCTGTCCGGGGTGATTCTGTTTCTGTTCCTGGCCATGCACCTTGCTCACTACACGTTCAGGGTGCTCCCGGTGGAATACCGGAACGATTCCATGGGAAATCCAGACGTGTACGCGATGGTGATTGCGGGCTTTAAGGACCCCGGTTTTTGCCTGGTGTATGTCTTGGGTTTGGGCGTTGTGGGAATGCACTTGTTCCATGCGCTAGTCAGCGCAGTTCAGACGCTGGGCATTCATCATCGGGGGTATAGCAACATGCTGAGGAATGGACTCAAGGCGTTCGTGGTTGTGTTCATCCTGGGTTTCTGGTCGATTCCCCTGAGCGTGTTTCTTCACTTCAACAACATTGTGCAACTGCCGATACCGGCCTGGAACCAGTAAGCGAGGGACTGTGTGATGTCTGAAATCAAACTCGACGCAAAAATTCCGCCGGGACCTCTGGCCGAAAAGTGGGAATACTATCGATCGCACAGCAAACTGGTGAATCCCGCAAACAAACGAAAGTACAACGTGATTGTGGTGGGTTCCGGTTTGGCGGGTGCCTCGTGCGCAGCGACTTTGGGGGAACTTGGGTACAACGTGGATTGCTTCTGTTTTCAAGACAGTCCGCGTCGCGCACACTCGATTGCGGCCCAAGGCGGAATCAACGCCGCAAAGAACTATCAGAATGACGGAGACAGTGTTTTCCGTTTGTTTTATGACACGGTGAAGGGGGGAGATTTCCGAGCACGGGAAGCGAACGTACACAGACTGGCCGAGGTGTCTACCTTGATCATTGATCAGTGTGTGGCGCAAGGCGTTCCGTTTGCTCGGGAGTATGGGGGAACGCTGGCGAATCGGTCGTTTGGGGGTGCGCAGGTTTCTCGGACTTTTTACGCACGCGGCCAGACGGGACAGCAACTTCTGCTTGGTGCGTATTCTGCGCTGAACAGACAGATTGACGCGGGCAAAGTGAAGATGCACCCCCGCACCGAAATGCTCGACCTCGTGGTGGTGGATGGACAAGCGCGCGGAATCATCACGCGCAATCTGGTAACGGGCCAAATCGAACGGCATGCAGCGCATGCAGTGATTTTGGCGACCGGGGGATATGGAAACATCTTCTATCTTTCGACCAACGCGGTGGGATGCAACGTCACGGCAACCTATCGCGCGTACAAAAGGGGGGCTCTGTTTGCGAACCCCTGTTTTACGCAAATTCACCCCACTTGCATTCCCGTCGCTGGGGAGCATCAATCGAAGCTGACGCTGATGTCGGAAAGTTTGCGGAATGACGGACGGATTTGGGTTCCCAAACAAGGCGGAGACCGGCGGTCGCCCGATTCCATTCCAGAAGACGAACGCGACTACTACTTGGAGCGAATGTATCCGAGTTTTGGGAATCTGTGTCCGCGTGACATTGCATCACGCGCGGCCAAGCGGGTGTGCGACGAAGGCCGAGGCGTTGGACCGGAAGTTGCGGGGGTGCGCCGGGGTGTGTATCTGGACTTTTCCGATGCGATTCGGAGGCTCGGAAAAGACACGATTCGGCAGCGGTACGGAAACCTGTTTGATATGTATAAGAAGATCACGGGTGAGGACCCCTATACGGTTCCGATGCGGATCTACCCAGCGGTTCACTACACGATGGGAGGGCTGTGGGTGGACTACAACTTGATGAGCAACATCCCAGGTCTGCACGTGCTCGGGGAAGCGAACTTTTCTGACCACGGCGCGAATCGATTGGGGGCGAGCGCGCTCATGCAAGGACTTGCGGACGGATATTTCATCATTCCGTACACCCTCGCGAACTACTTTGCAAGCGCGCCACTACCGAAAGTGGGGACAGAACATCCTGCTTTCGGAGAAGCGGAACGATCGGTGCGCGAACAGATCATTCGCCTTCTGGCCGTAAAAGGGAATCGCTCTCCTGATTCGTTCCATCGCGAATTGGGGGCGCTGTTGTGGGAAAATTGCGGAATGGGAAGGAATCGCGCGGGGCTCGAAAAAGCCTTGCAGCGCATTCCCGTTTTGCGAGAGGAATTTTGGAAAGACGTGCGCGTGGTCGGAAGCAACGATGATTTCAATCAGGAAGTCGAGAAAGCAGGCCGCGTGGCTGACTTCCTGGAGTTTGCAGAGGTCCTGTGTTTGGACGCGCTGCAAAGAGAGGAATCCTGCGGCGGACACTTCCGGGAAGAACACCAAACGGAAGAGGGCGAGGCACGGCGCAACGACGACGATTTCTGTTACGCGGCGTGTTGGGAATACGCGGGTGTCGGAAACGTCCCCCATCTACACAAAGAAAAACTGGTGTTTGAAAACATCAAGCTCGCGCAGAGGAGCTACAAATGAACCTGAAACTTCGGGTCTGGCGCCAAAACGGAAAAGACGGCGCGGGCAAATTGGTGAGTTATCCGGCGAAAAACGTGAGTCCCGATTCGTCGTTTTTGGAAATGCTGGATCAGGTGAACCAGGAATTGATTTCCCAGGGTCAGGAGCCCATCGCGTTCGATTCCGATTGTCGAGAAGGAATCTGTGGTGCGTGTTCCATGGTCATCAACGGAATCCCGCATGGTCCGCAAAGGGGGACGACCACCTGTCAGCTTCACATGCGCATGTTCAAGGACGGAGACACGATCACGATCGAGCCGTTCCGCGCGGCTGCGTTTCCAGTTGTGAAGGATTTGGTGGTGGATCGCTCGTCGCTGGATCGCATTCAGCAGGCCGGTGGATACGTATCTGTGAACACGGGCGCTGCACCGGATGGGAATGCGATTCCGGTTCCCAAAACGCAAGCGGACATTGCGTTTGATGCTGCGGCTTGCATCGGTTGTGGTGCGTGCGTGGCAGCGTGCAAGAACAGTTCCGCAATGTTGTTTTTGTCGGCCAAACTCGCGCAGTATCACCACCTTCCGCAAGGACAGCCGGAACGGGTTCGCCGAACGGTGAAGATGGTCGAGGCAGCGGATCGTGAGGGGTTTGGAAACTGCACAAACTACTATGAATGTGAAGCGGTGTGTCCCAAGAACATTTCGGTGGGTTTTATCGCCGAGATGAATGCGGACTATGCGTGCGCGGCGCTCCTGTCCAAGGAGTTCGATGGCATTCACAAGACGGCTGAAGAGGAAGGCTAGCCTGCGATGCCTTTGTCCGAGAAGACGCCCAGAAGATGGCAGTTTCCCGTCGCTGTGGTCTTGTCTGTCCTTGGGCTTGGTTTGTCGCTGTATTTGACGTGGCAACACCTTCACGTCTTGCGAACAGGGGCCGCGAGCATTTGCAATTTCGGGGGTGCCTGGAATTGCGACGTGGTGTCCAGCGGTCCGTATTCGGAACTGTTTGAGATACCCGTTTCGTTCTTGGGGATGCTGTTTTACGCGCTTTCGTTGGCTGTCGGGATATTAGGAATGCTGCGCGCCTCTTATGCAAGGGCGACCCATGGCTTGTTGTTTGTGTTGGGTTCGGTTTCGGTGCTGTGTTCGCTGGCTCTGTTTGGCATTTCGGCGTTTGTGTTGCGGGCGTTTTGTCTGTTTTGCGTGGGTCTGTACATCGTGAGTTTGGGCCTGTTTTTCGCCGTGCTTCCGGGGGCGTTTTCAACCGTAAGGGAGTTGGCGTCGCTGGGTCGGCTGTTGCGCGAAAGAGGAATGCTCCTTTTGGTGTTGGGATGTTTGTTCGGAGCGATGGGGTCGATGCTGCTGATTCGGCAGATCGTGACGAGTCAGAAGACGGCAAATGCGGTGTTGCAGGCGGCTCTGTCCAAACAGAATCGGGTCCTCGCGCAGGAAGTGAATCTGCCTCCACTTGTGACGGCGGATGCCCCCTCGCAAGGGAATCCGAACGCAAAAGTGACGATTGTGGAAGTGAGCGATTTTGAGTGTCCGTACTGTCAAAAAGCGGCAGGTACGGTTGCGGAATTGCAGAAACTGTATCCAGACAAACTGCGGGTGGTGTTTCGGCATTTTCCGCTCGATCCGTCGTGCAATCCGCTGATGACAAAGAAAGTGCATGACCGCGCTTGTGGCGCAGCGAAAGCAGCGCTCTGCGCGCACAAACAGAACAAGTTTTGGGAGATGGCGCACAAGCTGTTCGACAGCGGTGCCGAAGACGAGACGTTGCCGCTGGCAAAAGAACTCGGTTTGCAGGAAGGGGTGTTTTCGGCGTGCTTGCAAGACCCGAAAACCAACGCCGCGATTGTGGAAGACATCCAACTTGCACACAAATACGGAGTGCGAGGGGTGCCGGTTCTGTTCGTGAATGGAAAGCCGATCAAAGGGGCGCAACCGATCGAAACGTATCGGACGCTCATCGACGAGGAATTGGCGAAAAACTAGCGTTCGGGGGGAGTGGCTGTTGCTTCGTTTGAGGGTGGGTCGGCATGGGGGGCGCTTTCGGCTGCGGGGGTCGTCAGAACCGCTGTGGCGCGCAAGGAGGATTCGGCCAACCGATCGCGGTGAAAATGCAGGTCCGGGAGTCGTTTCATTTGCACGGCTTCGGACAAACGAACGCGCAAAAACGGAGTGACTTTGGAAAGCGCCAGAGACACGATGCGGAGCTTGGCCTCGACGAGAACGCGGGCCGCACCTTTGGTTTTTTGCGCGCGGACCTGCTCGGATTCCTCGGGGGGAGGAAGCAGAGCGAAATACACTTTGGCGTTGCGCAAATCGGGACTCAAGGACAACGAGGTGGGGAAAACTTCGGAAAGGGCGGGGTCACTGACCTCGAAGCGGAATAGGCGATAGAGTTCCTCGAACAGCAAGTGGGAAAGCCGCAGGACGCGGGTCCCCATCTCGTCGGGCGAGGAAAGCGTAAAGGGAGCATCGGCGTCGTTTGAGGAAGCTTGGCGACCTCTGTGTCGTTTGGTCATGGACAACACTTAGTCCGACCAGACAAAGGGAGTCAACCACCCGAACGTCGTTTCGGATGACTTCCCGATCCGGTGCGCGGCGACATAAACAAACGCGGCAGCAAAATGCCTCGGGTTTCGGGCAGCATCCAGACCCACATCGACGTAGCCACCGCGAGGACGAGCGGCACGGACAACGCGCCTTGAAGACCAAACCGGTCTTTCATGGCGATCACCAAAAGGGGCGCAGCGAGTTGAACGGAACGGGCCAAGTTGTACGTGGCCCCCATGGCGGCGCTGCGAATTTCGGTCGGAAACAATTCGGCAAGCAGCGCACCAAATCCGGCGGTACACCCAGAACCAAACCCGAGGGCGAGCATGGTCAGCCAAAAGAGCGGCGGGTGCAGCGAAAGCCACTTCCAATTGAACGCGAGCATGGCCAACGCGCTGGCCGTGAGCAGCGAATACACACAAAACGCTGGGCGTCGTCCGGCCCGATCGGCCAGGTTTCCGAACAGCAACATGCCGGTGAACTGTCCCACCTGCGCCGTCAGAACCCAGATCATGCTTTTTCCGAGGCGCTGGCCCATTTCGTGGAGCAAAAAATTGGGCAGCCAAATGTAACAAGTCCAGTACGTGCCCATTTTGAGAACGGTCAAAATCCAGGCGTAGAGCATGTGACGCCCGACACCGGCTCGAAAGACTTGGCCCAGCGACACGTGGTGGTGCGATTTTTCGTTGGGAATCACCAACGTGCGGCGCATCGCGAGCGCCAACAGGGCTGTCGCACTCGACCCGAGCAAAATCGCGCGCCACCCCAGCACCGGCAACAGCAAAAAACCCGCGACGGCGGCGAGCGCAGCGCCCAAAGGCTCACCGGCTTGCAACAGCGCGGCGGCGCGGCCTCGGTAGCGCGGCTCGACGGCTTCAGCGACCAAACCGTGCCCAATGGCCCATTCGCCTCCGACGCCCAGACCCACCAAACTGCGCCCGACCAAAAACACCCAAAGCGAGGGCGCAAGCCCACACACCGCCGAACCCACGGAATAAACCAGCACGGTCAGGGCCAAAATCGAACGCTTGCCGTATCGGTCGGCCAAATAGCCCGCCAGGATTCCGCCCAACCCCGAAGTGGACAGCGCGACGCCCGCAAGCCAAGACTCCACATGGTGCGACAGGTGAAAATCTCGACTGACGGCATCCTTGACATAGGCGAGCAAAACCAAGTCGTAGAAGTCGAACGTCCAGCCCAAAAAGGCAAACAGGAACAACCGGTAGGGAAACGGACGACCCATGTCTCAACGGGTCCTGGGGGTTGGTTGAAACAGCGTCGGAAGTTCCAGCGGCATGATTTGTCGATTAAACCTCGAGTTGCCCGTTTCGAGCAACGGATGAGCTTGCTTTTGCTAGTACGACTTGCTCACTTTTCTGAAGAATCGGGTCCGACGGAGTTGATATCGTGACGGAATGGGACACGACGAGCAGTTGCTCTTGGGCGTGGATTTGGGCGGAACGAAGATGGAAGCGGTGCTGCTGAAACTTCGGTCGGAGTCGTTCGAGATCCTATCGCGCATCCGTCGCAGCACGGACAGGTCGCTGGGATACGCACATATCCTACATGCGGTCCACGCCCTGATTTGCGAAACGGCGAACGAGGCTGGTGCATCGTTTCCGCTGCGCGTGGGCGTCGGAATGCCCGGCAGCATCAGCCGATCGAGCGGGCTTATCAAAAATGCGAACACGACCTGCCTGAATGGTCGGCCTTTTCGCACGGACTTGATCGGACTGCTGGGGCAGCCTGTGCAGTTTCAAAACGACGCCAACTGTTTCGCGCTGGCCGAGGCGAGGCTGGGAGCGGGAAAAGGGCATAGCGTGGTGTTCGGCGTGATTTTGGGCACGGGCGTGGGCGGCGGTTTGGTGTTGCCGGGTCCCGACGGAGTGCCAATGGCGTGGGACGGGCCGCAGGGCATCGCGGGCGAATGGGGCCATGTCTGCCTTGAGCCGGTCACAGGGCCGCCGTGTTATTGCGGTAGGCGCGGTTGCGTCGAGACTTTCTTGTCCGGCCCGGCGGTCGAGGCTCAGTATGCAACTCAAACGGGTTTGACCTTGGCATTGCGCGAACTTTCGCAGCGACGAGAAACGGACCCGCTGGCAAAACAAATTCTTGCGGAACACGCAGCGATGCTGGGCCGCTCACTCGCGACGGTCATCAACATCGTGGACCCCGAAATCATCGTGCTGGGAGGCGGCGTCTCGAACTTGCCGGGTTTGTGCAACGACGCGCTGCGAGAGGCCCGAAAATGGGTCTTCAGCGATGACCTGACGACGCCGATAGTTCGACACACCCTCGGCGATAGCGCCGGAGTACTGGGCGCGGCGCTCTTGTGACCCTGCGGGACTTCAATACGGTGCGCTGGCACTGCCGCGTCGCGTTTTGTCGCCGCGTACTCGGGCAAACAAACCGTATTTTCCGACGGGAATGTCTTTGGGAAGTTCGACTTGGGCTTGGTACCGGCCATTTTTTTCCACGACCGTTCGTCCGATGACGCGCAGGCTGGCACCGACCTTGATGAGCAACAGAACCTCGAGGCCCGCCGCGTCTCCGCTCGTCACGTACACACCGCCACCCACCGGAAAACTGGCACCGCGATAGCCGCGTGGAGGAGCGGCCATCGACACGCGCGTCGCAATTTTTGGCGTCGTCGTTTCTTTGCGGCGATCTTCAAACGCCATCGGATCGTCTTCGGCTTGTTCGTCGCCGTCTTCGGCGGATTCCCCCGCCGCCGACGCTTCCGTGTCCTTTCCAAACTCGACGGTTTGGACGGCAGGTCCGGTCTTGGGGGCACTTGTCCCACTTGTCCCACCTGTCCCACCTGGCGCACCGTCCGAAGTAGCCGGTTTTTGAGCGTTTCCGGGCGAATTTCCGGCATTTCCAGGCGTTTTGGGCGTGCTTTCACGCATTTCTCGCGCAGGGCTTTGGGAAGAACGCTCTGCCGTCCATTCAGAGGCTTTTTGTGGCCGGCCAATCACTTGATCCGGCAGCCCGTTTTGAAACTCAGGAGGCACCGGAAACGGGTCTTCACCTTTTTCCTGATACGCGACGCGGTCGTTGGCATCGAGCACGCGCTGCCTCATCGGAGCGCCTCCCA
>Ga0268298_10002048_pt1 | contig 22627 bp, 13 predicted proteins | sample WWTPWeurt_MetaG_FD_194462 | JGI IMG/M metagenome (GOLD analysis project Ga0268298, IMG submission 194462) | Activated sludge microbial communities from WWTP in Nijmegen, Gelderland, Netherland - WWTP Weurt | ecosystem: Engineered > WWTP > Aerobic digester > Activated sludge | place... | reverse complement strand
TAGCCGCCCGCCACCCAAGGTTACAAGTCTCCCCGAGCGCGATCCCTTCGATAGTGACGAACCACTGCTCACCGTGGCGCAGGCACGCTATATCCGCAAGCTGATCACCGAGACCGCCAGCGACGAGCGCCAGCTGCTCGATTACTTCGGCTTCGAGAGTATCGACAGCATCCCGAAGAGCGCGGTGAACCGCGTGATCAAGGCGCTGGAATCGAAGCGGAGGGCTGCATGATGAGCGCCGTGATGAAACTGGTGCAGGGCACCCCGGAGTGGCACGCACATCGGGCGCAGTTCCGCAACGCGAGCGAGACGGCTGCCGTGATGGGTGTCTCGCCGTGGCAGACGCCGTATCAACTGTGGGCGCTGCGTACGGGTCGCGCCCGACAGGAGATCACTGGGGCAATGGCGCGGGGCACCGCGCTGGAGCCGAAGGCTCGCGAGGCCTACGAGGCGCGTACGGGGCACGTCATGCAGCCGCTGGTGCTGGTCGAGGGGGACTACTCGGCCAGCCTGGACGGGCTGACCTTCGACGGCAGCCTGATCGTGGAGATCAAGTGCCCAGTCCGGGGGCGCGATTCGAGCCTCTGGAAGGCGGTGGCCGCAGGCGAGGTGCCGGAGTACTACGGCTGGCAGATCGAGCACCAGCTGATGGTGTCGGGCGCGTCCATGGCGCATCTGTTCGTGTTCGATGGGGACGAGGGTCAGCTGACCGAGATTGCGCCCCGCCCGGAGCGTTGGAAGGCGATTCAGGAGGCTTGGGATGCGTTCATGCACTGCATCAAAACGGACACCCCACCACCCCTCACCGACCGCGACAAGGTGATCCGCAAGGATGCCCAATGGCAGGCTGCGGCGGAGGTGTATCTGGACCTGAAGCAGCAGGCGGATCGCCTCACTGCCTTGGTCGATGAGGCGAAGGCGAAGCTGGTGGGGTTGGCGCAGCACCCGAGTGAGTCAGGTGCCGGCGTGACCGTGACGCGGTTCTGGAAGCAGGGGGCCGTGGATTACAAGCGGGTGCCGGAGCTGCAGGGCGTTGAGCTGGAGGCGTATCGGGCGAAGCCGAGGGAGGAGGTGCGGGTTAGTGTGCTGAAGTGAGCCAACGAGGCAGCGGTACGGTTAGCAATCGCCAAACCGTACCGCTAACCGTACCGCAAAATGAAAAAAGCCGCTTTCGCGGCTTCTCTCAATTCATCTAAGTACTTGATTTTATTTGGTCGGGGCGGCGGGATTCGAACTCGCGACCCCTTGCACCCCATAAGGGTAAATGGGCATCCACGGGCGTCCATTTTATTCCGCAAAAACGCACTATTTCTGTTATTGTTCATACGCTTATGTAACAAATACATTCCGCGACTGTCCATGATTGTCCGCACGAATCCGGAAAAAGTGTTGGGCACTTTGTTGGGCACTTTTTTCAGAGGCCTGAATGGCAAAGATCACCGTCAAGAAGCTCGAGAGCCTCACACCGGCCGATGCCGGCACCCGGATTGCCGATGACCACTCGCTCTACGGATTGGTCAAGGCACGTGGCACAGAGGTCTCCGTTCTATTCCGCTGGCGTTACAGATTCGAGGGTAAGCACTACGACTTCACCTGCGGCACCTGGCCATCTAAGTCGCTGAAGGAAATTCGGGAAGCGCACGAGGATGCCCGGCACCTATTGAGAAGCGGGCGGAATCCGGTTACCGAAAAGCAGATCGGCAAGTTGAATACCCGAGCGACTCAGATGCAGGAGCTTGCCGACCAAGCGGCCCGCATCGAGGCGATCGAGATTACTCAGGCGCGGATGACGGTTCGCGAGTTGTTCGAGCACTGGATGAAGGTCGACCTCGTCCGTCGGAAGGATGGCGGCAGCGAAGTCCGCAGGATGCTCGAGAAGGATGTCATGCAGACAATCGGCGCAATAGCGGTGGAAGATGTCCGCAAGGGACATGTATCACTGCTGCTCGACCCGATCCTCGAGCGCGGCGCAAACCGGATGGCCAAGGTCATCCTCTCGCTCGTACGCCAGATGTTCCGCTTTGCGGTCGACCGCGACATCATTGAACAGGATCCTACTTCGGCAATCCGCAAAGCGAGGATTGGTGGAGCCCCCGTCGAGCGAGAGAGGGTGTTATCGGAAGATGAGATCAGAGAGCTCTACAAGAAACTCCCTAAAGCGGAACTGATTCCGACCACCGAGATTGTTATTTCACTGTGCCTCGCCACGGGTTGCCGCATTGGCGAAATCGTAGAGGCAAAGTGGGACCATGTTCGCCTCAACGAGCGCACGTTTTACCTCGATATCGACGAAACGAAGACCAAGAAGCCTATAGCAATCCATCTTTCCGATTTTGCGATCGCACAGTTCGAGAGACTCAAGACGTTTACCGGGGACAGTATCTGGTGTTTTCCAAGCCGCGATGGATCTGACCATGTCTGCAAAAAGAGCGTCACCAAACAGATTGGTGACAGACAACGCCTGGAGAAAAAACCACTGTCTCGACGGTCACCGCTAACCCAATCACTTGTGCTGCCTGGCGGCAAATGGAGTCCACATGATCTCCGCCGTACTGCGGCGACGGTGATGACTTCACTGGGTGTGTTACCCGAAGTTGCTGACAAATGCTTGAACCACAAAGAGCCAAATAAGATGAAGCGTATCTATCTGCGGCACAACTACGAGATAGAGAAACGTGAAGCGTGGAGGCTCCTCGGCGAAAGACTCGATCTTCTGACACGCAGTATGGATAACGTCGTCACACTGAAGCGCAGCAGAAAGGCGGCAGAAACTTTGTCTGCCTAAAGGCGACATTCAGCCTGCACCATTTATATTGCACCATAGAGCAAATTATTGTTTACATTTATTGCACCACGGAGCAAATTTACAAACATTTCCTTTGCATTCTGGTGCAAAATTATGAAAAATAATTTTTCTGAACTCAAGCTGCGGCAACTCGACGCAGCATTGGCCTCCTGGCGCAGTGCCGACCTGCCGCCACGCCCTCCTTCCGGTTGGATCAAGGCGATCCGCGAAGGACTGGGCATGGCTGCTACGCATCTGGCAGCACGCCTAGGGGTAAAAACCTCTACCGTCACACGGCTGGAGACCTCCGAAGCCGACGACACCGTCAGCTTGGCCACCCTGCGTCGTGCTGCGGAAGCACTGGGCTGCGAGTTGCACTATGCATTGGTGCCAAAGGAAAGTCTTGCTGATACTTTGGAAAACAGAGCACTAGTGCTTGCGCGCCGACAGATGGCCTCCGTCAGCCACACCATGGCACTGGAAGCACAAACCACGTCGCAGGACATGGTCAAAGCTCAAACCCAAGCATTGGCTGACAATCTGCTCAAAGGTTCACGGCGTGTCCTGTGGCGGGAATCCTCGTAAGATTAATCCTGTCCGTCTCTAAACCTTAACTAACCACCTAGTGCCGGGCCGCCCCCACCTGCGCATATACCGGCGAAAAAATGTCATTACCTGAATGCATTTTCTGCAAGCTCCCCGAGTCACGGGTTATCCATCGCAACGAACTCGCTCTCTGGATCTACGATGCATTTCCTGTATCTCCGGGGCACAGCCTGATCATTCCAACCCGGCACGTCCTTTCGTACTTCGAAATCACAACTGACGAGCGGCTAGCAATGCACACATTGCTCGATCAAGCGAAAGCATCATTAGCTCGCGAACTGTCTCCTCATGGCTTCAACATCGGCGTCAACGACGGCGCGAGCGCCGGGCAAACGATTTCCCATCTGCACATGCACCTAATCCCGCGATTCGAGGGGGATGTAGCCGATCCTCGCGGTGGGATTCGATGGATAATTCCGGAAAAGGCGAAATACTGGCCATGACCCGCGACGAAGTGCTTCGTGCTTTTGATGACATGCGTGTGTGGCAGCGCGGTGACAAACGCGCCGTACATAAACCGCTTCTCGTTTTGTACGCATTGTCGCAACTGCGTGACAGTCAGTCTGCATTGATTGATTGGAGTGCGGTAGACGCCCCTCTCAAAGCACTGCTCAACGAATTTGGACCAAGTGGTTCCGCGAGTTCGCGACATTACCCTTTTTGGCACCTAAAGACGGACGGCCTTTGGCAGCTTGAGGCCCCGGCAAACGTTCTCGAACGTCCGGCCGGAGCAACGCCAAACCTGGGAGAACTACGCAGGTACCATGTAAAAGGAGGCTTTTCCCGACCGCTACGCGATGCCCTTCAGGCAGACCCGCAACTGGCATCGATAATCGCCCACCGGATCGTCGATGCACATTTTCCGGAATCAATTCGAGCAGATGTGCTGGCGGCTGTTGGATTCTCTGGCGACCCAGCAGAAGCTCAGTTCGACACGCGAAAAATTCGCCGGCGAGACCCAGCATTCCGCGAAAAGGTACTGCTAGCCTACCAGTACCGCTGCGGTGTCTGCGGACACGATCTGCGCCTTGGTAATCAGACTATCGGCCTCGAAGCCGCACACATCAAATGGTTCCAAGCAAATGGACCGGATGTCGTCCCGAACGGTATAGCCCTATGCTCAATGCACCACAAGGTCTTCGATCTCGGTGCCTTCACAGTACTGCCAGACACGTATCAGATTGTCTTCAGCCAACATCTCAACGGCGGAGATGATACGGCTCGGCGCATGTTGGCGCACCAGGGGGCCGGATTGATATTGCCGCAAAGGCGAGACTATCTCCCAAGTACTGAATTCCTCGCCTGGCACCAAAGAGAAGTTTTCAAGACTCCGGCGCGATCCTGGCAAGATATGTCATCAGCGATCGCCTAAGAACGTCGCACCACTCGACCGCTTGCTGCGCTTGCTTTTCCAAGCACAGTCGACGCCAGACACATCCGCCGCACCATTGACCTATTCCTGGTCCGTGCGAGTATCCGCCGCTGGCGCCACAGTCAGAGTTGCCAGAGGCACCCACCAGGTATCGACCTTTACTGTCTGCGCATACTGCGGACTGGACTGACTGCGCGACCTGCGAATCAATGTATCGACATGCACTTCCACGACCTTACCGGCAGGCAGTTTGACGCTCTTTGCTAGCGCCCCCACCACATCACCACTCAGCGGATCGACCAGTTCAATGCGCTGCTCAGTCTGCTTGGCGATAAGAGAAGCATCGTGATCTAGTGCTTCAAGCACCCGATGTACAACATGGCCAGAATGCTTGCGTCCGGCATAGCCCAGATCTACATCTGCCAGCCCAAGCGAAACATACCGCCACCCAAGCTCCGGTGTCGGGGTAATGTCTCTGGGAACAGGAACACGGACGACCCCGGAAGTCACCAGCTCTACCGAGAAGGGGTTAGGCAACATTGATGACTCGCAGAGCAAAAGAGTCTCTTTCGCCCGCGTCATACCGACGTAGTAGAGGCGGCGCTCGTCATCAGAACTGTCGCGCCAGTCACCTCCATCGAGCATGACCACATGTTTAAACTCTCGGCCTTTAGCAGAATGCACCGTTGAGATCGTGAGCCTCCCCTGCTCCGAGCGATCGACATCAGCTCCAAACTCATACAGCTCATCGATAAGCGTAGCGGCAGGTACAGATAGATCACCCCAAACACAGTTCATCTCATCGATAAACTGACCAAGCATTCCTAACCAGGGATTTGCACCCTGTGTCCCGGTAAAACGCACGGAAAACCAGCGCGACAACACACTCACCCGAATCCGGCGATTGGCTTTTTGCCGCAGCAAATCTAGGAGGTAGCATGCCTCCCGTGTTTGATGAAACTTCGGCCCGCCGCCCTCACGCTCAGAGACCCGGTAAGCAACCCCATTCAGATGACACCACGCTCGAATCGGGTCCAGTGTCGCTCGGTTTCTGGAAAGAATGGCGAAATCCGACCAGTCGCCCTGCGGATCGAGTGACTTCAGCCGTTGAAGCTCAGTCATCACCACGACGGCCTGACCAATCGCATCCAAAGGCACTCCGAGGATTTGCACCCTGCCCTGCCCCAGCGGATCAAGCCGCTGCCAACGCCCACCAGGCGGATCATCACGCCGCGCATGATTGATCCGAATCGGATGATCCGTTTTCAGCCGACCTTGGTGTGACGCGATCAGTATGTTGGCAGCCGAGATAATGTGAGACGTTGAGCGATAGTTCTCAATCAGATAGTCCACAGACGCCTGATAGTCCGACTGGAAGCGATGAATGAATTCGTTACTGGTACCCCGGAAGGTATAGATATTCTGATCATCGTCGCCGACCGCAAGAACCGTCAGTCTTGCGTCCTTATCCTGCGTCTGGCGCCCGGCCAAAGCGCTGATGAGAGCATATTGCCGCTGATCGATATCCTGATACTCATCAACCAAGATATGGCGGTAGCCTGCTAGTAGGCGTTCGCGTAGTTCGTCGCCTTCGGCGTCCAGCCCGGCCAATACGGCTTTCCCCTGCAAGAGTTCAATCGCGTCGTCTAGAACATCATCCAAGCTTTGCCGCGAAACATCACCAATCGCGTTATCAGCGAGCCTGGCGAGGCTGGTGCCAGTCAGCCGCAATGCTAGAGAGTGGTAGGTCATCACCGTCACAGCGCTGGAGTCACCCCCAATCAGCTGACGTAAGCGCTGGCGAATTTCCCATGCCGCGCCTCGGTTAAATGCCAACACAATGATGCTTGACGGCGCCTCGCGCAGAACCCGAACCAAATAGGCGACACGGTGCACAATCACTCGGGTTTTTCCCGATCCCGGACCAGCCAGGATCAAGCGGTTGGCTTCCGGCTTCTCTGCGACCAGGCGCTGCTGAAGAGGGTGGCGCAAACTCTCGACAATTCGCCGATAAGACTCTTCTGTGGTCGCTCGTTCAAGAATTTCCTTGCGACCGGCAAAGTAACGACGAATGAATTCCAACTTAGGGAGCGAGAAATAGGCGAAGACGAAGCTCAGGGCATCGGAGAGCTTATTGAGGCCAAGCTTCGCGTACTCATGGATGACATGAATCTGGAAGTTTTTCTCGTTGTAGTGTTCCTCAAGCGGCTTGAAATCTTTATCGATAAAACGCCGTTGCTTGTCTTCCGGATAAATGCGGATCGTCATTGCCGAGCGAAAAACAGTCTTGCCACGATCAAGAATGAGCACGCCGTTGTCGTGCAGATATAGGAGCCCAGCTTCAATCGCCGTCAGATCATCTTTTAGCTGCGGCCCGACCTCAAGGTCCGAGCGCAGTGCATCCGCAAGCTCGCCTAGCTTGCACTCGATCCGCAAGTCTACGCCTCGCAACTTGTCATCGACTTTGCCCAATAGCGCATCCAGAAGCACGGTTGCCACAGCGCGCCGCTTTTCAGTGATCTCGCGGATGGCTCCCCAGTTACGCAGCAAACGGACTTTGAGGATTTCACGACGTAGCAACTTCACGTCAAACGAGGCACGACGACTCTTTTCGCCTTCACCGAATGGACGTGCCAGCGAATGCAACAGCTTCATCAACTGCTCGGGGATCAGATCAAGGTTGGTCCGAGCTTTGAGATCCTGACAAAGTCCGCGCAAATTCACGTCCTGCCACTCACCGCTATCGGCATCTGGTGCCAGCTCCGGTAGCAGGTTCAAGATCGCCTTTTCCATTTCAACCAGCCGGGCGAGCCGGTCACTGGACGCATCTTTGACGCCCTTGCGCAGCAATACCGTCAGCGAAAGATCGTTGGTCAGGATGCCCATCTGCTCTAACTGGTGGAGCATACGAATGACGTTGTCAGCGGTTTCGCCCAGCGTAACCATCAACTCGTCCGTGCTAATCCCCTCATCGTCGCGAGCGTTGATCAGCATTGAGACCAGCGACAGATACTTGCGTCGCATTTCGTCCGAGAGATTCGCTTTGGAGAGCCGCTTTTCGACCTCATCCAAGGCTGAGACCTTCAGGCTTCCAGGAAAGACCCGTGTATGGTTCTCATTGCGCTCCAGAAACCGGGCGCGTTCAAGCCAGGAGATTGCAGTTCTGACCTTGGTGTCAGCATCCGGATTGTCCGCTTCAATACTGGTATCAAGCTCATCGTCAGCGAGGATTTCGCCCGGTGTAACGACGATTTCTGTGCTTCTCGTCTTGCCGGCATAGCGCCGCAGTGCCCGAAGAATACTCGCGATGTCGCGCCGAGAAAGACGGGAGCGGGCTGAGAGATTGAACTGCGCTTCAACATCCTCCTCGTCGTAGAGGAGAACGCATCGTGAATCTTGCCGGTCGCGGCCCGCACGGCCAGCCTCCTGAAGGTAGTTTTCAAGCGAGCCAGGGATTTCCGCGTGAATGACGATACGGACATCGGGCTTGTCCACGCCCATTCCGAACGCATTGGTCGCCACAATCACCTTTAGATCGCCAGCAATGAACGCTTGCTGAACATCCTTCTTGAGTCCAGCGTCTAGCCCGGCATGGAAATGGGCACAGGCCCAGCCCATGTCCTTCAAGAAGCCAGAGATTTCTTCTGCGCTCTTACGGCGTGCTGCAAACACGACTGCGCCCCCATCACGTCCGGCCTTTCTGGGTTCGCCGAACTCTGTCTCTAGCAAACGATGGATCAGCGCCGGCTTCTCCGGTTTAGTCACCGGCATCACTTCGTAATGGAGGTTGTTTCGCTCATGGCCTCCGTCAAGAATGCGTAGTTGCATACCGAGAGCGTCACTGAAGTGGCTACGGATATCTTCGATCACCTCGCGTTTTGCGGTTGCCGTGTAGCAACTGATGGGCGCCAACTCTTCGGAACTATTGGCATAGCGTTCCTTGATGAATCGAGACACATACAAGTAATCCGGCCGGAAGTCATTGCCCCACTTCGACAGACAATGCGCTTCGTCAAAGACCCATCCTCCGATTTGCCGATGGCGAATAGCCTCAACAAACGCCCGGTTGCGGAACTGCTCCGGCGATACAAGAAGAATGCCAACGTCGCCAAGGCGAATCTTCTCCAACACGTCCCGCCTTTCGGGCATGGTCAGCAGTCCATTCAGAGTCGCAGCGCTGTAAATACCTACCTTGATCAGATTGTCGACTTGATCCTTCATCAGCGATTGCAGCGGCGAAACGATGATCGTCAGGCTGCCGTTGCGCCAATGACGCGACAGTGCGGGGAGTTGGTAGCAGATCGATTTTCCGCCACCGGTCGGCAGGATAGCGAGGAGGCTTTCGCCGGCATAACCGGCGCGGACGATATCCTCCTGAAGAGAGCCGCCGCCAGCATTCTTTGGCTCAGGACGGAATGCCGAGAATCCGAAGTAGCGATCGAGCTCTCGGGATGGATTCAGGTAAACAGAACAGTAGGGACAAGCCGGATCTGAACAAGCAGTTTCGCGCAGTAGACGGATCTGTTTCATCGTCTCTGGGTATTGAAGATACACCCACGGCGGCATCACAGAATTCCCACCGCTGACCCTTAGCCATGCCAGTACATAGGAAAACGCTCGACCGGTTTCCGGCGAAATTACTGCAGCGTCAACGACCTCACTCAGTCGCTTCGGACAAACTTTGCCGGTTGTGAGCCGAACAACTGCCGCACGCACCTCATCGGCTTTCGGTGGCATCGCACCACGCAGCTTGGCAAAAAAGCTGCTTACGCCACTCGCTGAATCGCGCGTGAGAAAGAAGTGGTAGCAGGCTAGTTCGTCGGGAGAGGAGGCTTCAAGGGACTCAAACGCAACGTACTGATCCCGCCACAACTTCAAAGCCAGCTGTGCATCCTTGAGCGGATCATTCTTCGCATCACGGACCAGCTTATAGTCCTTTACCAGGCTGTGATACGGGTTCGCGGGAAACGCGATGGGAGACAACTCCAACGTATCGACGGCAGGCAGCTGGTTGAGTTTAAGCCTGGGGAATACCTTCGCCAGTGCGGGGAGATCATGGCGAACGATGTTGTGCCCAAGCAAGAAGGCAGCACCATCGGTGATGTCATCAAGCTTGCCGATCGACGATGCGAGATTTGGCCCTGCCAACGACACCGCAACTCCGGTATCTGCACGCCACCCGGCAACCTTGTAAATGGAAAATACGTCGTTGATTGCGGTTTCAATATCCAGACACAGACATCTAGGCGCAAATGGCGGGGCTTTCATCGAAATCGTGCTCTCATAGATTTCGGCGATTTGAGCATAATCGCATAAGCCCTTCAATAAGCGGCCTGCCTGCCCCGTCTGCTGAAACTACAGCGCCTGGCCAAGAGAAGCCCTAATTCAATTATCCGTAGATATCCTCATGGTCGAGTCGAGGAGCATATGGTTGGCGATCTATAACCAAATCTTCGACATCCTTTGCAGGCTTAATCTGCCCTAGGTTCATCGCATCCATTGCCAAACCGCAAGCTACGGAAATACGCTGGTAGTCTGCCGCACTGCCCGAAAAATTAGCGAGTGCAGGGTGATTAGGTAAAGACATTATTTGCAGGTGTTTGGCAACGCGCGCGCCGGCGGCTTTTGTAGTCGTGACATATTGTTCTATGTTCGCCCCACCTCCGGTTAAAAAGGTGGGCAAACCAAGCTTCCAGTGCTCGGAATTAGGATCCCGCTTTTGCCGCGTTTTCAATAAAACTCTATGAACAACACGATCCACTTCCTTCCAAAAAAACGCATCACGCTGTTCAACGTGGGCAAGCGACAAGCCGCTGCACGAAGCAAATAAAGGTGCGTCGAGAACGGGCTGCAGCTCGTCAATATCACCCCTGCCGTGCGCCGGACCGTCCACGAATCGGTTGAAATTAAGCATTTGCGTTCCCAGCGGCTCTACGGCTGGCACCAAAAACGGAAAGACATCTTCACCGTTGTTTTCATGGATGATGAACGTCACCACATCAAGCGTTCCTCCACCTATATCGACAAGCGCATGAAGACCAGGTTTCCGCTGTGCCGACTTCACATATCCAGCGATCTGGCCAACAAATTCGGGCAGCACCGACAAATCGAACAAACCCTCTGCTACGGTTTTCGAATCGACAGAGTTAGCCAATGTATTAGCTTCCTCCCTACATAAACGACCACGCGACTGGCTGCACTTCCAAGCCAAATTGCCTAGTCGTCGATAGGCCTCCTCAAGGCGACCGACCTCCAATCCATTGCTCGGCGCGCCGATATTGAGAAGCCAACGAATAGGGCTATTGCCGATCTTCTTCCCGTGAAACTTGTAAACCCAAGCCCGGATATACCGAATCACCAAACCCAGGTACACCGCCGCTCTTACAACCGATGCAGCTGAAACCGCAGGATCTATGAAGGGATGCTTTAAGTGGTGCTGCAGACACTCTAGATCCTGATCGGGTGCTTGACCAACGTAGCATGCGCCATTCTTTAGTTCAGAGTATTCCGAAGGCAGGAGATAAGGATCAGGAAAAAGGGAAATACCTTCCCAGCTGACGGGAAATATCTGATCCTTTAGACCGATAGCTGCTTTGGTAAACGATGTACCAAAGTCGATTCCGATAACTATTTCTACGGCGCCAGTTTGGGACCCTGTCGAATGCTGCAGTTTTTCCCCCTCAGACACCCAAGAATCCGGGGTCTTAAAGAACTTTTGCCGGGTGAGCTTCGCGCCTTGAATTACCCCGAAGTGAGTCGGAACGGCAGCCGACTTCGCTGTTTTCTCGTTTTTCGACGAGACTGGAACACTTCCCTGCGATTTATCCTTTGCATTCGAGCGGACATCTTTCGACTCTTGCGGAAGTGTCTGATCTGGCGTTCGAGGTGTGCTCGACATCGCGCTAGGTGCGGCCGGCGTAATTCGAATCGGAACCCGAGAATCAGCAGCCTCAATCGGCCTTTTTACTTCAGACCGCTGTTGCCTAGACAAAACACTCGATGCCCCAACATTCTTCGCCGGAGTTTCGCTATGCCCTGTAGAGGCTTTACTCGTGAGGGCTCGCTTGATTGCACCAAGCACACCTTTCCAGTCTCCCATTGCAACTCCCCTATCAATCAAACAACGCGGATCAACCCGGCACAAACCGGCGCATCATCAGGTTGAAGGCGTTCTTGTCGACGAATTTGCTCGCGCTTTAATTCCATCATCGCGCGCAACTTATCAATCCGGCCTTGCGTAGCTTTAACAAGACTCTGCCGCCCCCGCCGTAAATGCTCCTCCCGCACGTCTTCCAGAACATTCAGCCGACGCTGCAGATGCTGATCGATGCCATGCAGTTGGAACATCAAGCGATCTGCATTTTCGTTCTGCTTTCTCTGCTTGGCTCGCTGATACATTCCATCGAGGTAGATCTCCAGGTCGTCAAGGCAAGCAGAAGCCATCTCGGCTGAAACGACCGCCGGGGCCTCGATCCAGTCTGAACCGTTTGTCCTGGCCACATTGATTAGTGACTCAGTATCCTCATCACTAAGAATTTCGCGGCCATCAACGTGACATGCTGCGGACTGCATCCATTCCTCGACGCGAACCCCACTGAAAGTCCACTTTCGCAGTGCAAACATATACTCGCCAGGAGGCACGTTGATTAATCCACCGCTTCGCGAAACTTGAACCGCCACGAGTGGATAAAACACATCCTCATCACCACTAAGCTGGTCGCTGATAAAGCGAATTAGTGGATGAAATTGATGGATGTTCTCCCAGGCACGGCTGTTATGGGTCGTAACCTTGTTCAAGAATCGGCACTGCCTGGGCATGCTATTCCCCAAACTCGTCTGCCCTGTGAGCCCTTTTCGGCGGCAATAGTCGTCAAGACCGGCGGCAGTTTGTGGCGGTAATTGAATCGAGAACTCAAAGCTATCGCCAAGCTGCTGAAACTGATGCCCCGGAGCGCAACGGTTCAAAAAATCACGGACATAAATCACCAGATCATTTTCCGTCACTCGCCTCGCCAATTCTTGTGCAGCAGCGATACGCTCAAGCACCAAGCCACCGTGCGCAATCATCTGTGAGGCGTTCTTTTCCAGCTCTTCCTGTCGCTGCCGAACATTCTCCAGTGCTTGCGCGGCACGCAAAATTTCCTCTTCTTCCTGTTCCGGTGACAGACGGGTGGTCAGAAGCCGCGACTCCAAGCGCTTGATCGTTTCCCCGATAATCGGTTCAGGCTCGCCCAGCGCCTGTTCAAATATTTTTAGACGCGTCAGCAATCGCCCGAAAATACGCTCATCGATCGTTTCCGCATAAAACAGATTCCAGATGTGAATCACCTGCGCTTTCTGGCCGAGGCGATCAATACGTCCGATCCGTTGCTCAACCCGCATCGGATTCCATGGCAAGTCGTAGTTCACCAGGAGTCTACAAAACTGAAGATCGACGCCCTCCGAGGCTACCTCCGTGGCAACCAACACACGTAGCTCAGGGCGCTCGCGGAACTCATCGATAAGCTCCTGCTTCGAATCGGCCATGTTTCCCCAGAGAAGCAAAGCCGGCATTCCGAGCGCGTTCAGCCGCTCTTTGAGATAAGAAGCCGTCACCCGAAACGATGTGAACACAATGACTTTTTCGTCTGGATACTCATCAAAGTAGTTTTTTAGCTCGGATAGCAGACGCTGCAACTTTGAGTCGGACTGCTCCAAGACATTAGGATCGAGATCGCGAGGACGACGGGCAACCAAGAACTCCTTCAACGAGGCACTAATGTCATCAAACTCGCTGTCGTCATCGATGTCTTCCAGGTCCTCGAGAATTTGCACTGACATATCTTCTGCCAGCGCGTCATCACCGCCCAGCCAGGCACGTGCGAAAGCCGCAGGACAACTGCAAACCTGTCGCTGCGGTGTCGCCAACAAGAATCCGTCAGAGATGCCGCGGCGCCAAGCGTATTCTCGGGTTACCTCAGTAACGTACTCGTAAAATGAGCGCTCGGCCGCAGTCATCGGAACTTTTTCAGGAAGCACCTCTCGCTTGGGGCGCTCGATCTGCACATCGCGCTTCCGGGTTCGCGTCACAACATGACCAAGCAGGTTGATCCGCTCAAAGCTTGCTGCCAACTCAGCCCGATACCCTGGCTTTGACAACATTTCATCGGTCAGCGGTGTTTCAACCAGCGCTGCCAGTTGCCGAGATCCGCTCAAAAGATCGCTCTGAATTGCCTGATGGACTTGTTCCATAACCTCTTCCGCGCAAGCGGAAGGGTTGAGCGCAGCGTCGCGTGCCGCAACAAGCGGCTGATTCGCGAGCAACATCTCTTGAAAACTCGATGGATACTGAAAATGCTCTGGATCGCAAAGCTGAAGCAAGTGAAAAAGATCATCGTTGTGCAGGTTAATAGGCGTCGCAGAAAGAAGCACACGATGATGAGAGGTTTTCTGCAGCATCTCGCCCAGACGATTGACAGCGCTATCCGGGTTACGCATGTAATGCGCCTCGTCGAAGATCACCAGATCGACGATAGGCTCCTCCTCAGCGTTCAGATCAAGCAAGTGGGCGAGCTTGATTCGCCCGCTGGCCTTAGCTTTAGGCGGTTCAGTGGAAGGCCGCCAACTCTTTGGCGGTCGCAAAGCCTGATAGCTGGCAATCCAGGCCTTCGGAGACCCTGCGCTTGAAGAGTGCGCCAATTCGTCAGCAAGCGTTCTGGCATCGACAATCACAGCGTCGATACCAAACCTGAGCTTCAACTCATCGCGCCATTTCTCGCGCAATACGGCCGGGCAGACAACCAACAGGCGGCGCATATCTTCACGGGCGCGCAGTTCCGTCCAAATGATCCCTGCTTCAATCGTTTTACCCAGGCCGACCTCATCTGCAATAAGCAAACCATCGGCGGGCGATTCCAGCAGCGTCAGTAAAGGCTTGTATTGATGCGGATAGAACTCGGTATTCGTGACCCCCATCGAATAGACCAGATTGGCCAATCGCCCCGACAAATGAACGTGGGTTAGATTTCGGCGCAGATTCTCTGCGCGCCCGTAGCGACCCGTGCCAATCAGTTCGAATCGGTCCTTCGATATGACCAGACTTACCTCCTCGATCTGATCTTCCGCCACATAGTCGAGCGTGCCGTCCTTCCAGCGGATTGCGTAGTAGGAGAGACTTCCCCTCGTGCGCACCTGCCCTGTCGCAGTACCGGTCTTGCCGGGATTGTCGATACGGCGAACTTCTATTCCTTGTTCGAATGGCACCAAGAACCCTCCCCTATTTTGCGCAGCCTATCGATCACACTAACGACCAAAAGGCGCACTAGATGAGCCTCTGACAAAAAATAGCAGGTACATAAAACGCTGCATGGTAGAAACCCGGACGAACTGCCGGCGGTGCCGCCCCTCGGTTTGGGTAGCCACGTATCCCCTATTTCTATCCGAGAATATTCGTAATTCTGCGACAATATCCGGAACAGCAGATACAGCCATATGACATATATCAACCACGCCGAATCGGGCGCACTTCTTTCGCTTGGGTTTTCAACAGGGGGAGCCTTAAGTTCCAGGACGATCATGCTGGAAGAGTTCGCTCTCTTGCTTGCCGCCGTACCGGAATCAGCGCCGCCATCGGTCTACCGCGACGCGATCGAATGCGACAACGTGCTCCATAAGACTTCCGCATCGAATCGGGAGAAAACCTACAAATTTCTGCGACGTCTGTATGCGCTCGATCCTGACTGCTGCCTGTTTCGGGAGTATCGGCGCCTCACGGCCTTGGCCGATCAAGACAGGAAGCTGATTGCAGGGATTCTCGCAATGGCGAGAGAGCCAATTCTGCGAGATTGCCTGGGAATGGTTCTATCCGTTCCCGTTGGAGAGAACCTCGGTCGTCAGCAATTCGAAGACTGGATGCGCGCGTACGCGCCCGGCCGATACTCGGAATCAATGTTTCTCAGCTTCAGCCACAATCTCTACGGATCGTTTTATCAGATGGGTTTCCTCGGCGAATCGAAGGGAAACTCCCGTGGTCGAACGCGACCACCCATCGGTATCGCTTCAGCGACCTACGCCGCCTTTCTCGATTGGCTGACTGGCCAGAGCGGCACTTCACTACTTGGCAGCGCTTACTCACGCGCACTCGATCTTAACGCCGAAGAGCATATTGCCCTCCTGATCTCCGCCAGTCGCCAAGGCCTGCTCAAGGCAGCCTATTCTGGTGGCATACTTGACCTTGGCTTCCCGGGCTTCCTCCGCACTTGCGAGTCCCGACTTTCCGTATAAGGCTCATCCTATGAACCTGGCGCAGACAATACTTGAACGATTGAAGGAACACTTGGCGCTGCCATGGCCGGAAGATGTGTCGCCACGTGAGCGCGTGGTCATGGTTGTCTATCCACCGAGCGACGAGCGAAAACTGCGCAGGCTCATCGAATCAGGAGAAGTCGCACGAGAAATCAAAGCCATCGGACGCGGCTGGCAGGAGCTCGATCTGGCACCGGAGTTTTCGCGCTGGCTCGCGCAATACGAATACCGGGATCGCTACCTAACCCGCCCAGAACGACTCTGGGACGACCAAGGAAACGTGCGTGGGCTAGAGGAATATCTGATCGAGCAAATCGCCAAGGTCTCGGCGCACCTCACCAAAAACGACGTGCTCGCGCTGGTTGGCGGCGGCGGCTTGTTTGGCTTGCACAGCATCTCCACGCTGGTCGAGCGTATTGAAAACCACATACCGGGCAGACTCGTGATCTTCTTCCCTGGCGAGCACGACGCAAAAAATAATAGCTACCGGCTGCTCGGCGCGAAAGACGGATGGGGCTACCTCGCAGTACCGCTTACTTGCTAAACCACACTGGATCGAACAACAACATGAAGAATCGTGACGTATTCGACAAAGACATCGACAGCTTCTCCTTGGAGAACCAGGGCGTTGCCAAGGTTGACGAAGCGCTCGACGACCAGCAACGGCAGACCTTGCGCTTTGAGCTGGAAACCTTCGTTTGCAAGGGTCACTACGAAGAAGGTTTGCGTCACATCCTCGAGTCCTTTGCCGATACGCTGTCACGCAAGCATGAATCCCCGCCGGCATGGGTGTCAGGCTTCTTCGGCAGCGGCAAGTCGCATCTCGTCAAAATGGCGCGCGCCCTTTGGACCAACGAGCCCTTCGCCGACGGCCGCACGCCACGCGATATCGCCCGCCTTCCCGCGCCGGTGGCAGACACCCTCAAGGAACTCGACAGCCTCGCCCGCAAGCTGAAGACGGGCGTTCGTGCCGCTGCCGGCACGCTTAGCCAAGGCGAAGGAGACAGCATTCGCAAGGCCGTGCTCAGCATTGTATTCAAAGCCGTAGGGCTACCCGCCAAGTACGACGAGGCGCGCGCCCTGATGTGGCTGCACGACGAAGGTGTCGACCAGGAAGTTAACGCCACCCTTGCTGAAAAGAACCGTTCATTGGTGGGAGAACTTAAGAATCTCTATGTATCGACGCATCTCCACGACGCGATCCTCAAGGCAAAACCCAGCCTCGCGCGTGACGCTACCGAGTTGGGTGACACCCTGGAAATGCAGTTCTCCACCAAAGGGGATATCACTCAAGATGATTTCTTGACCTACTTCGGCAAGGCCGCCAGCGGCGATGGCGACATGCCCGTTTTTCTGCTCGTACTCGACGAATTGCAGCAGTACATCGCCAGCGACGCCGACCGCGCCATGCGTGTGCAAGAAGTCATCGAAAGCCTGAGCAAGAATTTCGATGGCCGCGTACTCATTATCGCCACAGGCCAAAGTGCCCTATCCGGCACGCCCGTGCTATCTAAATTATTGGGCCGCTTCGCCGTTCAGGTGCAGCTTTCCGATTCCGATGTCGAAGAAGTTCTGCGGGAAACGGTACTGAAGAAAAAAGCGTCTGCGACTCAGCCACTCCAAAAGCTTTTCAGCCCCGACGCCAGCCTGGGAGAGATCGCTGCCCATTTGCAAGGCAGCACCTTCGCCCATCGCCGGGAAGACGAAGGGCTGCTGGGGTCAAGCTACCCGCTGCTCCCCACCCGGCAACGGCTATGGGAACGCGTTCTCGCCACCACCGACGCCACCGGTACCGGCGTCCAACTGCGCTCCCAATTGCGCCTCGCCTTCGACGCCGTGCGAAGAGTCAAGGATTCCCCACTCGGGCACATTGTCGGTGGCGACTTCATCTACGATGAAATCCGCATGCGCTTGCGCCAGTCCGGCCAGATCAGCGCAGAAACCGCCAACGCCATCGACAAGCTCGATAACGCCAACAACGAGCGCTCCCGCCTTAAAGCGCGCGCCCTCAAAGCGGTCTTTCTGCTGACCCGGATTACCAGCAGCGCCGCCCAGGACACCGGCCTGCACACCGACGCTCAAAGCATCGCCGACATTCTGGTCGATAACCTCACCAGCAACAGTTCCACGTTGCGCGGCGAAGTTGCCACAGTGCTCGAAGAACTCGTCGACAAAGATCGGCTGCTCATGCGCGTATCGGCGGGCGGCCTCGAAGAATACCGACTGCAAACCAAAGAGAGCGCCGACTGGTTTGCCTATCAGCGCGGTGAGGAAGAAGCGCTGCGCAGCGACCCCTCCACCTATGAGAGCAAGATTCGCGAACAACTCATGCAGTTGGCTGGCGACAAAACGCGCAAACTTTCCATTCCGCATGGCGCCAGCCGCGAAATTCGCCGTCTCAAGCTGCACACCGACCCCATCACGCCCCCCAAGGTCGAATCTGATATCCCCGTCTGGCTGCGCTCCGATCTCGACGGTACGCAAGCCAAAGAAGTGCTCGCCGATGCCGCACGCGCCGGCATCAGTTCCGCCATCGTTTTTGCCCACATCGCCCTCCCCCAAAAAGACGAGTTGGTCCGCGCCATCATTACTCGCGAAGCCGCCGAGCGCACGCTGGGACACTTTGGCGAACCGCAAACGCCGGAAGGACAAGAAGCGCGCAATGCGCTGGCCAAACAGAAGCGCGATGCCGATACCGCAGTCGACGACCTGATCAAACAAGCCCTTGAACAAGCCCAAATCGTCCAGGGGGGCGGCCAGATCATCGACGACGGCAACTCGCTCGACGAACGCCTCAAAAAGGCAGGCACCGACGCCACCTCCCGGCTCTTCCGCAAATTCAGCATGGCCGACGCCCCCGGCTGGGGCAAGGCGCTGGAGGATGCCCAGCGCGGGCTCACCAATGCGCTGGAAAAGGTCGGTCATGCCGCCGCCCCCGAAACGCATGCAGCGGCCCAGGAGATTCTGGCCTTCATCGGATCGAGCGCCCCCAAGGGCAGCAAATTGCGCGAACGCTTCATGGGCGAACCCTATGGCTGGTCGCAAGATGCCGTCGATACCTTGCTCGCCACGCTGTTTCATATTGGGCAACTGCGCATCGTCAATGCCAGCGGCGCGCCCTGGCCCCCTGGAAAATTCGTCGTCCGCGACATCACCTCCAGCACCTTTTCCCGCGAAACGACGCCTATTTCCAATGAAGAAAAAAGCGCCATCGCCCGACTGCTCAAATGCAAGCGCGACGATGCCGAGGTTCGCGCCCCCGATTACGTCGTCAAACTCAAGGACGCCCACGCCCGCGCCACTGGCAGCGCCCCCCGCCCCGAAGCCAAACCCAGCGCATTGATCGACGAACTGGCCGCCATCTCCGGCCGCGATCTCGTCAAACGGCTGGCCGAGGAAGAAAAAACCGCGGCCGAACTGCTCGCCGCCCTTGAAGCGCAGGCGGCCAAGATCGCCCAGCGCGAACCGCAGTGGCAGGAACTGAACGACCTCCTGGCTTACATGAACGGCCTACCCGAAGCCGCCGCCCTCGCCACTGAACGCGACGCCATCCGCGACGGACGACTGCTGCTCGACGACCCCGACAAAATCGAACCGCTCGCCAATCGTGCCGCCGACGCCCTGCGCACCGCCCTCAATAAGAACGTCAGCGCCTATCGTGCCGAATACGAGCGTTGCACCCAGGAACTCGCCACCACCCCGCAGTGGGGCAAGCTCGCCCCGGACGATCGCGCCGCCATCCTGCGCGAAGTGCAACTCTCCTCCCCGGAGAAAACCCCCACATTGGGCACCCGCGCAGAATTGCTGGATGCCCTCGCCACCTGTCCGCCGCAACGTTGGGCTGAAAAGCGCGACGCGCTTGGCGGCCAATTGGCCCGCGCCTTCACCCTCGCCGCACAAAAGCTCGAACCCAAGGTACAGCCGTTCGCCCCGCCGCATCGCATATTGAAGGACGCCGCCGAACTCGACGCCTGGCTGGCCGAGGTACGCGCCACCGTCATCGAAAAGCTAGCCAACGGCCCGGTTCAATTGTGATATAAAGGTAAAAACTTACCGATTAACAAGCTAGTTTATTTTAATCGGCATCTAATTGCCGCTTAAATAAAACAATGAAATCGCTCTCTTTTTCCACACCGGGCGAACTCCAGGAACTCCTGGGAGAGCGCCTCAAGCGTCTGCGCCTGAACCGAAACCTGGATCAGCGCACAACCGCGGAAAAAGCCGGCATCTCCGAAAAAGCGCTACGCAACCTCGAAGCGGGGCGCGGCTCCACCGTAGACACCCTGCTGCGCGTCCTCAAGGCGCTCGACTACCTGCAAGGGCTGGACATGCTCGCCCCGGAAGCCAGCGTCAACCCGCTCGAACTCTTGCGGCAGCCCAAACCGCCCCAACGCGTGCGCCGTCCGCGCAAGAAAACCACAAACAACTGACGCGACATGGACACCCCGGTTATCGAAGTCCGCATCTGGGGCCAGCGTGTCGGCGCCGTAGCGCCCGATCCGCGCCTGGGCTGCTACGTGTTCGCCTACGAACCCAAGTGGCGGCGCACCGGCATCGCACTGGCCCCGCTCACCCTGCCGCTCGACGACCCGCGCCCCAGCTTCGCCTTCCCAGAACTCGCCGAACCCAGCTACAAACGCCTACCCGGCTTATTAGCAGACGCCCTGCCCGACGATTTCGGCAATGCCCTGATCGACGCCTGGATGGCCGCCAAGGGCGTCGAAAAACGCGCCATTTCCACCCTCGACCGCCTGGCCTACATGGGCAAGCGCGGCATGGGCGCGCTGGAATTCAAGCCGGCGCGCGGCGCCCACCGCGAGAGTGCCGAGCCGCTCGAAATGAAGAACCTCGTCGAAGCCGCCCGCAAGGTGGTGCAGGGCGACCTCACCGGCGACGTTCAGGCCCAGGCCGCGCTGGCCAATATCATCCGGGTGGGCACCTCCGCCGGCGGCGCCCGCGCCAAGGCCGTCGTTGCCTGGAACCCGCAGACCGACCAGATTCGCAGCGGCCAATTCGACGCCGCACCCGGTTTCGAGCACTGGCTGCTCAAGTTCGATGGCGTCGGCAAAGACTCGGAGCTCGGCGGCAGCGCCGACTACGGCCGCATCGAATACGCCTATCACCTCATGGCCCAAGCGGCAGGCATCCGCATGTCGCCCTGCCGTTTGCTCGAAGAAAGCGGGCGCGCCCATTTCATGACCCAGCGTTTCGACCGTGATGTGACCGACGGGAAGACCCTCAAGCATCACGTTCAGACGCTCTGCGCCATGAGCCACCTCGACTACAAGCAGCGCGCCACCCACGCCTATGCCCAGCTCTTCATGGCCATCGCCCAGCTCGAATTGGGCGACGACGCCATCGGCCAGGCTTTCCGCCGCATGGCATTCAATGTCATGGCCAAGAACTGCGACGACCACACCAAGAACTTCGCTTTCCGCCTCAAGCAGGGCGGAAGCTGGGAACTGGCCCCCGCCTACGACGTGACCCACGCCTACAACCCCAAGGGCGAATGGACCTACCAGCACTTGATGAGCGTCAACGGCAAGTTCAGCGGCATCACCCGCGCCGATCTGCTGGCCGAAGCCGACCGCTTCGGCGTCCGCCGCCCACAAGACGCGCTGAAAGACATCCGCGCCGCCCTGGACCACTGGCCGGACTTTGCCAAGCAAGCTGGCCTAGGCCACAAAGCCATCGCCGAAATCCACACCGACTTTGAACCGCTATGAAACAAACCCTCTCCCGCGAGCACCGCAAGATTCTGGAAACCACTGTCGCCCAGGCGCGTGTCGCCGCCGAAGCCGGGGCAGCCAAAGCCCTGCAAGCCCTGGCCGTCGCTGCCAAAGACGCCCCGGCCCACGCCACCGACGCCGAGAAAAAACTCCGTGTGCGCCTGCGTGCCCATGGCCGGGCCTTGGGCGATCTGCTGCGTCCCGACGACACGCAAGCCATCGACCACCTCGTCACCGAGATCGCCTACGAGCATTGGCACCGCATGCTGTTCGCCCGTTTCCTGGCCGAAAGCGATCTGCTCATGCACCCGGACGGCTACCCGGTTAGCCTCGCTGACTGCAAGGAAGATGCCGAGCGCCTTGATCCCCCCGCACGCAGCGAATGGGAAGTGGCCGGGCGCTATGCCTCGGCCATGCTGCCCAACGTCTTCCGCCCCGACAGCCCGGCGCTGGCGCTGCAACTGCCGCTGGAAACCGAACAGGCGCTCGAAGCCCTGCTCGCCAAGCTGCCCGCCACCGTCTTCCAGGCCGACGACAGCCTGGGCTGGAGCTACCAGTTCTGGCAGGCGCCGAAGAAGGAGGAAGTGCAGCGGCAGATGAAGCAGGCCGGCACCAAGGTCGGCGCCGACGAACTGCCGGCGGTGACGCAGATCTTCACCGAGCAGTACATGGTCGCCTTTCTGCTCGAAAACGCCCTCGGCGGCTGGTGGCACCGCTGCCACCCACGCATGAAGCTGCCGGTGGAGATGCCCTACCTGCGTTTTCGCCCCTCTCCCTCCGGGAGAGGGGCGGGGGGTGAGGGCGTTTCCATACTCAAACATCACAACATCCCCTCCGAGCATATCGCCTTCA
>Ga0268298_10002047_pt1 | contig 22631 bp, 18 predicted proteins | sample WWTPWeurt_MetaG_FD_194462 | JGI IMG/M metagenome (GOLD analysis project Ga0268298, IMG submission 194462) | Activated sludge microbial communities from WWTP in Nijmegen, Gelderland, Netherland - WWTP Weurt | ecosystem: Engineered > WWTP > Aerobic digester > Activated sludge | place... | reverse complement strand
ATAATATGACGAACATCGTAATCTAACGGGAATAATGTACGCAGGTTAGGTAAACCTATTGCAAGCAATGCTCCGCTTGATCCGGAGTTTGAACCGGTACCATCGGCAAACTGCAGTGCGTAGTTAGCCATTACCGAAACGTTTCCTAAATCTCTCAACTCATATTCAAAACGTAAACTCTTAACGGTAGAGAAGTCAAGATTTCCGAAGGTTGTATACGTGATAGGATAAGCCTGGTTGTAGCGATACTGTGTGATGAGGTTTCTCATTTCGCTGTAAGATGCAGCAATGGTGAGCGCCTGATTTGGATTTCCATCGGCATCACTTCCGAGTGCCTGTTTAAAACCTAATTCGTAATCGGTACGTCTGGTAGGTTTCAAATCCGGATTACCAATAGTGCTGTTGGCTCTGTTTTGCATATAGTAATAATCGTCAACCTGAGCAATAGTACCCTCGGTAGGGCGCTGGGTTAAGATATCATAAGTAGCAAAAAACTGTGCTTTTTCATTTATAGGGAATGAGAACCAAACACGAGGCAAAACATTAATCTGTGGCTGGTAATCTTTAAAAGTACCGGTAGTAGTTATTACCTGATTATTCGGGTCGGACAGGTAAGGCTGAATACGACCCGAAGTGGTGGCATTTGCTAATACAGAAGGGTCGTTGATACGGCTTCCTTCAGCATTATACCAATTAGTTCCATCACGATATCCCAATATTTTAGTAGGATTTTTTACATCATCAACATAAACGGCATAGTTTGATCCGATTGTTGAAGGATGTGTAATCGGATTGCCTTTTATTTCAGAAACCTCTCCGGCTGTTTTTACAGGATAAAGTGTGAAAGGGTCTTTTAGTACAGGCATATTATTATCAAAACGCTCCAGACGAACCCCGATACGGAAAATTAAATCGCGGAAGATAAACTGATCCTGTAACCACGCTGCCTGATAAATGGGCATATAGGCCGGAATGATACGCTCTCCGTTTAAGAAACGGTCGTAACCCGGTTTACCTTTTACTTTATTTCCATAAGCATCGTATCCGTAATAGTTCACGTATGAGTTACCATTATTTAATAACTCATCGGCACTAAACATTTTAATATTAAAGTCGCTTGGTGAATATGAATTCACATCAATAAAACTTTGCTGATTAATAGGATTTCCGTAAACATCGCGCTCACCCCGGGCCATTAACATACCGCGGAAAGTTTTATCAAAATACGATTGGTCGTCTCCGTTAAAAGAGCGGTCGTAGCGAACGGTATCCTGGAATACTCCATTAGCATCATATACCAGATTGGCATGGTAATATCCGTTTTCATCAGCCTGATTGGCCAATCCTGCATTAAACTGGTTGTTCATTAACTGTCGGGCAAGCCCCCACAACTGAATTGCCGAAACACCGTATGAACGCTGTATGCGTTGCTCGTGCTGCAATCCAAATTGCAATGAATGCTGACGGCCTTTGTTGCGTTTACTGTTTACACTGGCCTCACCCATGGCGTATAAGGTAAACTGCTCTACTGTTGCCTTGCTGTAATTCGTTAAAGCTGTTCCGGGATTCGACCACATTAATGAATAAATAGCCTGCGGATTATCTCCGTTTACCAATCCCAGATTTTGACGAACCTGATTGATATTAGAAATTTTACCCCCCTGATTAGCGACTAACTCATACAGGTTTTGGGTATAGTTAGAACGAATTGGGTTAATATCTGAACGCTCAAAAGTGTAGAGGGTATCAATATTTGCCACATGCTCCTGAAAATAATTGAGTGAAACCGTATCCTGAATTCCGTCTTTATTAAAATCACCTACAAATTTCTTTGGCGAGCCGTTTACTCCGGGGTTGTAAGTATTGTAAAAAGCCGACTGGTAAGTTTTGAATTTACCTACATATCCGTATTTGAAGAAATCATCTTTAAGGTCGGGATCCTGCTGCACAATATGTCGGTAGGTATAGTCAAAACGAACGGTATAAAACGCATTTGATATAGGGTAGAATTTATCCTTCTCTTTATTATCGTTGGCAAATGTTTGTGTGAATCGTATGTAAGCACGATAAGTTCCATCTGTAGTTTGCGGATTTTCTTTGTAATTAAACAGCGAGCTTGAATACGAATACCCGAGGGCATTTACATAATTGGCCTGACCCCCGAAAACAATATTGATATTTTTAGATGGCTGGTAGTTTAAACTTCCGGTAATGCTAAATGATTTGCGCGGAATATTTAATTTGGCATCTACCTTTTCCAGATCGCCTTTGGTTATAAACTCGGCATTTGGCACAAAGCCAGTTCCACCCGGAGCAAGGCGTAGTGGATTTTTTTCGAGATTGCTTAGTACATTATCTTTTGCTTTCCACACGCCTATGGCCGATGGGCTGGGGTCTTTGGTGTAACCCAGGTTGGCTCCCAAAGAGAATCCAAGCAGAGACCGTTCTTTATCGCGATCGCCTTTATCTTTTTTAAGTATCGGACCTTGCGCATACATCTCTAACTGATTAAAGTTGTATGCATCAAAAGGAGTGGAAGTGATTATCTCGGCACCACCATGCAGGTATTTTGAAGGTCCTTTGGTACGAATAGAAATAGCACCACCGGTATAGTCACCATACTGAGCCGGAACACCACTGGTAATTACCTGAATCTGGTCAATCATATTGGTAGGTACACCAGCACTTCCAATTACACGAACCCCGTCAATATAATAAGCAGTACCATCGGCACGTGCCCCTCTGAATGTTGGTGTTCCTCCGTTTACCGAAACAACCCCCGCAGCCAGATTGGCCATATTGTTAATACCACGGTTAGGCATGCGCATTACCTGTGCGGCCGTTAACCCGATACCTTGTTTTCCTCCCGGATCAATGAGTGGAACTGCATTTTTGGAATCTTTTTTAATGATCACACGCAGTGTTCCTTTTGGAGCAATTTCTACATTGATAAACCTGATTTGGTCGGGCGAGAGAACGATGCCTCGGGTGGTGTCGCCTTCATAACCCGGAAACTGCACCTCAATGGAATAGGTACCCGGATCAAGTGGACGCAATACATAATTTCCCTCATCATCGGTGTAGGTGCTGCGTTTTGCTACACCTTCCAATTTGGCAACAACCAGTGCATAATCCACGGGCTTGCCCTTTTCGTCCCGCACTTTTCCCCGGATTTCACCATAGCCCGTTTGGGCCGAGGCAAGGTGGCATAAACCCATGAAAGCTATTAACAACAGGTAAAACTTTTTATTCATCATCTGTTCGGCTTTTTGTTTACAAAAGAATTTACAATCGGATAAAGGTAATGTTATTTTAAAATACTTGTCAAGTCTTGCTTTGACGCTTCCAATCAGTTTCAGCAAATTGGTTCGCTAAATAGCTGATTTTATTCGACAAAAAAAAGGAGATTTTTTCGTAAGATTCATGAGTCCAGCCCCCGATATGGGGAGCAAGCACAACCTTGTTGTTGCCAGCCAGTTCTGCAAAAATTTTTTTTTCTTCTTTGCTCAGTTGCTCTAATTTTTCGTTTTCCAACACATCTAATGCACAAGCCTTTACCTTTCCTTCGGCTAATGCTTTTACCAGATGTTGCTGATTAACTACTTTACCCCGTGACAAATTGAGCAGTATCACTTTCTTTTTGAATTTGTTAATGTAGTCAGCATTTACCAGATGATGGGTTTCACCTGTGAGCGGAATATGCAGGCTTAGAATGTCGGCCCGCTCAAAAATGTCGGCCATGGTGGCTTCGATGGCATAAATGTCTCCATAGTTTTTCAGGTATTTATCGTATGCTAAAACGGTAACCTCAAAGCCCGATAGTTTTTTGGCCACCGCTTTTCCGGTAAACCCGTAACCTATTAAACCCACCGTTTTACCTTTTAACTCTATTCCCCTGTTGGCCTCCCGGTTCCACTCCAGATTTCGCACTTCTTTATCGGCTTTTACCAAATTTAGCATAACAGCCAGCAGCATACCTACCGTATGTTCCCCAACTGCATCGGCATTGGCTTCGGGAACATTAATGAGTTCAACTCCCGCCTGCCGTGCATAAGCTTCGTCTATATTATCCATGCCCGAACCTGCTCTTGCTATTAGTAACAGACCGGGTGCTGCATCTAAAAGTTGCTTATCTACATAAATCTTGCTGCGCACCACCAGGCCATTGTACTGCGGCAATACTTTTCTTATTTCTTCGGGAGTAATATTTGGAAGGTACTGATAACCGATTTTTTTTTCATCCAGTTGTTGCATAAGCAACGGGTGCATATCATCGGCAATCAGCAGGTTTAGTTTCATATCAGAAGGTACCATATAATAACCGGCCCACCAGAAAATAAACTCCAAGACCGAGCAGGTCGTTGGTAGTGGTAATAAACGGACCTGTTGCCAGAGCAGGATCAATTTTTACCCTATCTAATAACATTGGAACAAATGTACCCAGAATGGAAGCAAAAATAATTACAGTAATTAAAGCAACGCTCACAGTAAGACTCAACTCAAGCGAATCGCTCATAAAAAGATTATATGCTAAAATAATGGCGGCACATACCAGTCCGTTGATGAGGGAAACCATCAGCTCTTTTAAAATTTTAGGGGAAATATCTTTTGTGCCAAGTGTGTTATTTGCCAATCCCTTTACAATAATAGCTGATGACTGTACCCCGGCATTGCCTCCCATAGCCGCAATAAGCGGAATAAAGAAAGCCATTTCGGGGTGTATTTTTAGTTGTCCTTCATATAAGCCAATCACCCTTGAACTCACAATACCTCCAAGTAATCCTATAAGGAGCCACGGAAGCCTCGCGCGGGAGAGCACCCACACCTTATCGGTTGACTCCACACTTTCGGTAATACCCGACATCAACTCGTAATCTTTTTCGGCTTCTTCTTTTATTACTTCTACAATGTCATCGATGGTAATGCGCCCTACCAGCCGGCCAATAGCATCCGAAACCGGCAGTACCACCAGATTATATTTATCCATGATGGAGCTTACCTCCTCGCTTGAAGCGTGTGTGGGTACCGAAACCACATCTTCAATCATAATTGCGGCTACCCGCTCCCGGGCCTTGGCAAGAATCAAACTTTTTAATGAAATGAGGCCCTTTAACCGATCCTGATCATCCACCACATAAACTGTATACACGTTGCTTACCTCTTCGGCCTGTGCGCGTATTTCGTCAATACACTGAGCAACGGTCCAGTTTTCATTTACCTTAACCAACTCCTTGGCCATGATACCACCTGCAGTATCTTCATCAAAATTTAAGAGCGAAATGATATTGGCCGCAAACTCATGATCGGTAATATGACTTATTATCTGGTCTTTTAATTTGGAAGGAAAAGAGCGAATAATGGATACCACATCATCGGTATCCATAAATTCAATAAACTGCCGGGCTATTTCTTCGGGTGAATAATTGGTCAGAAACCTGTCGCGGGTATCCTCATCTATTTCTATCAGAATTTTTACCGCGTATTCGCCTTCAAAAAGGGCAATTACAAACTTAGAATCCTCTGTACCGAAATCATAAAGAATCTCGGCCACGTCTTCGGGATGTAACTCATGAAGAAGTTTTTTCACCTCCTGCTCGTTGCGTACTTCAACCGCAAGCCGCAATTCCGATATTAACTCCTTAGTAACGGTGAAGTTTGACATGTCCCCTTCGTTTAATATTTATAGACCTTTACGTCCTTTTTTTGGTTGCTTTAAATCAGGTTAGCATATGGGTAAGGGCGGCAAAATCCGTATACGTCAGCTCCTCGGCTCTGCATTTCATAAACCCGCTGGCAAGTAATGCTTCGTTTTTATCGGGGTTATACATACTCAATGCATTGCGCAGCGTTTTTCTTCGCTGATTAAAGGCTGCCTTTACCACGCGCAAAAATAAACTTTCATCGCAATTAAGAAAGCCTTCTGTTTTTCTTTTCAGCCTCACCACAGCCGATTTCACTTTTGGTGGCGGATTAAAAACACCTTCGCTCACCGTAAACAGATACTCCACATCAAAATAGGCCTGTGTAATTACCGATAAAATGCCGTAAGCTTTGGTTCGCGGCCCGGCAGCCAGGCGCTGAGCTACCTCCTTTTGAAACATCCCTACCATTAAAGGACATACGGCTCTGTTTTCTATTACTTTAAAAACAATTTGCGATGATATATTATACGGGAAGTTCCCGATTATCGCCACCGGAGCATCAAATCGTGAAAAATCAAGTTGTAAAAAATCCTCGTTCAATATGCGCCCGTTTAGTTGCTCAAATTCGTGGCTCAGGTACTCCACACTTTCAGTATCAATTTCAGCTACAAACAGTTTGATGGCATGTTCTTTCAATATATATTTGGTGAGTACACCCATGCCCGGACCTACCTCTATTATGGTATTTGCCTGCAGTTCGTCAAGCAGCGACTGCACAATTTTTCCGGCAATATTTTCATCCCTCAAAAAATGCTGTCCTAATTGTTTTTTGGGTTTAACCTTTTCCATTCAGTTGTTTAAAGTACTTTGGCCGGCATGTGGTATGTATCGGCAAATCCATTATTTTTGAGGCTTCGAAAATACAAACCCTATGGCAACATCCATTCAAAAAGCAGTAAAAACTGAAAGTAATGCATCAATTGTGTTGCTGGCAGATAAAAAAACTAAGTGGCTTTCGTACAACCTGAGCGAAAAAGAGGTAGCTTATATTCAAGCAAAATTAAAAGCCGATGAACGTTTGATTGTCATCAATCAGTTTGACAGGCTCATATTTGTGTTAATTCCCAAAGATAAAAAAGAACGCTTTTCACAACTGGAAGATTTGCGTGCCAACGGGAACAAAATATGCAGTGCCCTCAACGTGCACAAACAAACCGGTGTAATTATAGAAGACGTGCTGAATGATACGGAAGCAGCCCTCGCCCTTGCCGAAGGAATTGCTTTGAGTAATTACCAGTTTTTAAAATACCGCGGTGAAGCCGCAAAAGAAAAAAACAACTTACAAACCATAGCCATCAACAGCAAAAAATTAGATAAAAAAGCCCTGGAGCGTTTGCAAATTATGGTGGAGGCAACCACTATGGCGCGCACGTTGGTAAACGAACCACAGTCATACCTTACTGCACCCAAGCTGGCCGAAGAAATTCAGAAAATGGGTGATACAGCCGGATTTCATGTAGAGGTACTTAATAAAACCAAAATTGAAGCCCTTAAAATGGGCGGATTGCTTGCAGTAAATAAAGGAAGTCAAACTCCTCCTACTTTTACCATTATGGAATACAAACCCCGTGGTGCCGTAAATAAAAAACCATTAGTGCTGGTAGGTAAAGGAGTAGTATATGATACCGGTGGACTAAGTTTAAAACCTACACCCAACAGCATGGACAGCATGAAATGCGATATGGCCGGAGCTGCTGCGGTTGCCTGCGCCATTTATGCTGTGGCCAAAGCCAAATTAAAATACCATGTGGTGGGGCTGGTACCTGCAACCGATAATCGTCCGGGCGAAAATGCATACACCCCGGGTGATGTGATAGCTATGTATGACGGAAAAACCGTAGAGGTATTAAACACCGATGCCGAAGGACGCATGTTATTGGCCGATGCACTTGCCTACGCCAAAAAATACAAGCCCGAACTGGTGCTTGATTTTGCAACGCTTACAGGAGCAGCAGCAGCAGCCATAGGACAATATGGTATAGTATGCATGGGCACTGCTGATGAAAAAACAAAATCGAAACTAAAAAAGAGCGGGCAAAACGTATATGAGCGATTGGTAGAATTTCCCTTCTGGGACGAGTACAAAAACCTGATTAAATCCGATTTGGCCGATATGAAAAATATAGGCGGCCCGGTAGCTGGCGCCATTACTGCCGGGAAATTTCTGGAGTACTATACCGATTATCCATGGATGCATTTTGATATTGCCGGCCCTGCATTTATAAACAACAACGACTCGTACCGCGGCAAAAACGGAACCGGTGTAGGAGTGCGCTTATTATTTGATTTTATACTGAACGCTACCAAATGAACCGATTAAAAACACCCATTATAGGCATTTCAGCAGGCGATGTAAATGGCATAGGCCCCGAAGTAATTATTAAAACGCTTGCCGATGCACGCATCAATGAATTTTGCATTCCTGTGGTGTATGGATCGCCAAAGATTTTTTCATTCTACAAAAAATTAATCGGGCAAAACGAATTCAATCTGTTTATTGCCAAAAGCATTGACCAGATTAATCCGAAACGCCCCAATGTGCTGGTGTGCTGGGAAGAGGAAATTGATATAAAACCTGGCGAAGACAATGCACTGGGAGGCAAATATGCCCTTAAATCACTGCAATTAGCTACCAAAGATTTGCGAGATGGTAAAATTGATGCGTTGGTAACTGCGCCCCTCAACAAACACAATATGCCTGCCGAAGCCGGAAATTTTGTGGGCCATACCGAATTTCTGGCAACTGAATTTTCTAACGCGGAACACCTCATGTTTTTATTGAGCCCCGAATTGAAAATAGGATTGGTAACAGGCCATGTTCCCGTAAAAGAAGTAGCTGAAAAGCTTACTGCCGAAAAAATTACTTCCAAACTTAAACTCATGAAAAAAAGTTTGTTTGAAGATTTTGGTATCAGCAAACCACGTATTGCCGTTTTAGGATTAAACCCCCATGCCGGAGATAATAACCTGATAGGAACCGAAGACAAAAACATCATCGCTCCGGCTGTGAAAGCAGCACAGGATGCAGGCATTATGGCCTATGGCCCATACCCGGCCGATGGATTTTTCGGGTCGCGCCAATACCGCCAGTTTGATGCTGTACTGGCTATGTACCACGACCAGGGATTAATTCCGTTTAAATACATGGCCTTTGAAGAAGGCGTAAACTTTACAGCCGGATTGCCCGCAGTGCGCACCTCACCCGACCACGGAACGGCCTACTCGCTGGCAGGAAAAAATCAGGCCAGCGAAACTTCGTTCAGAAATGCCCTGTATGCCGCCATTGAAATTTTCAGGCAACGTAAAAATAGTGAAGAGATAACTTCCAATCCATTGCCCTTTACACCGCTTCGCAGAGAGCGTTTCAGGATTGATTTTTAGTTTATATCCCTTTTTTACAGCATTATACAGGTTTTCGTTTCCTAATTAACTCATTCTTTTTATCTTTGCGGGCTTAATTAAGCAAGGGTGAACCTGAAAGAGTTTGACATAGAGCTTTCAAAAATAAGAAACGGCCAAAACCACTATACTTATAGATTGGAGCCGGCTTTTTTTGAAAACTTTGACAATCAAACTGTAAAAAGTTCGAACATAACGATTGATTTGGAATTGGATAAATCCGACCGCCTGATAAATCTTACGTTCAATATTAAAGGTTCACTTAGCCTTGATTGCGAGAAATGTCTTGCGGCTTATCAGCAGCCGGTTGATCATGAATCGTTTTTGATTGTAAAAATCACTGACGAAGAACAACCGAAAGATGAAGAAGACGAGATTATTTACCTCTCAAGAAAGGAGAATTGTTTTAACATCGGGCAGCATATTTACGATTTTGTGATGCTTGCTTTGCCCTTTGTAAAAACTTGTGCCGAACCGGGGAATTTGCCCGAATGTGACAAGGAAATGCTGGCCAAATTAGAAATACTGAGCCACCCTTACACAAACGAAGCTGAACCCGATGAAAGATGGAGTAAGTTAAAAGATTTTTTGAGTAATAATTAATAAGAAAGTACGATGCCTAATCCGAAACGAAAACTCTCGAACACGAGAAGAGACAAAAGAAGAACACACTACAAAGGCGTAGCACCAACAATTGCAGTTGACCCTACTTCAGGCGAAACACACCTGTACCACAGGGTTACCGCCAACGGGTACTACAAAGGGAAAAAAGTACTTCCCGGCAACGATTCAGAAGCATAATCTTTTCTAAACCGATAAGGTAATGATAAGGATCGGCCTTGACATGATGGGTGGAGACTATGCGCCTGCACAAGCCGTGCTGGGTTGCATACAGGCTTTGCCTTCACTTGGCGAAGAGGTAAGGCTTACACTTATTGGCGACAGCCAGCATGTAAAGCAATTAATTACGGAGCAACAGGTTAATCCGGATGCTTTCGATTTTGTGCACACCACCGAAGTGATTGAAATGGGCGAACACCCTACCAAGGCATTTCAGGCCAAAAAAGATTCAAGCATTTCGGTAGGCTTTCAATTGCTGGCCAAGGGAGAAATTGATGCCTTTATAAGTGCCGGAAACACCGGTGCCATGATGGTAGGTTCTATTTTCTCGGTTAAACCCATTGAAGGTGTTTCGCGACCTACCATTACTTCTATATTGCCGAAATCGAACGGGCAATACGGACTATTGCTTGATGTAGGTGCCAATGCCGACTGCAAACCCGAAATGCTTAATCAGTTTGCCATATTAGGTTCCCTTATGAGCAAATACGTATATGGCATTGATAACCCCAAAGTGGGTTTAATGAGCATAGGCGAAGAGAAAGAAAAAGGAAACCTGCTTACGCTGGCTGCTCATCAGTTGCTGGCGCAGAATCAACAAATCAATTTTATCGGCAACGTGGAAGGGCGCGACCTTTTTAATGACAAAGCAGACGTGATTGTGTGCGATGGATTTACCGGAAACGTAATTCTTAAATCAGTTGAATCGGTATTTTACATGATGCACAAACGCAAAATTACCGATGAATACTTTGCCCGATTTAACTACGAAAACTATGGAGGTACTCCTATTCTTGGAGTAAATGCTCCTGTAATTATAGGGCACGGAATTTCAAACGCCCTTGCCTTTAAAAACATGATTTTAATATCGCGCGATGTAGTAAAAACCGAACTGGTGAAACAAATTCGTGACGCGTTTAAAAATTTAGCAACAAGCACTTCAGCAAACAATGAGTAAAATTACCGCAGCCATTACTGCCGTGGGTGGTTATGTACCGCCTGATATTCTCTCTAATGCCGATTTGGAAAAAATGGTTGATACCTCTGACGAGTGGATTACCACGCGCACCGGTATTAAAGAACGTCATATACTTAAAGGCGAAAACAAAGGCGTAACTGAAATGGCCATTCCGGCTGTCGAAGAGCTGATGCGTAAACGCGGCATTACCCCCGATGAAATTGATGTGATTATTTGTGCCACCGTTACCGGTGACATGATTTTCCCTTCATCGGCTTGCGTGATTGCCGATAAAATAGGTGCTAAAAATGCCTGGGGTTTCGACCTTCAGGCAGCCTGCTCCGGATTTTTATTCGGACTCGAAACCGGTGCGAAGTTTATTGAATCGGGTAAGTACAAAAAAGTGCTGCTGATAGGCGGTGATAAAATGAGTGCAATTATTGATTACACCGATCGCAATACCTGCATTATTTTTGGTGACGGAGCTGGATGTGTTTTACTGGAACCCGATAACGAAGGATTTGGCGTGCAGGATGCATTGCTGCATATTGATGGCTCGGGACGACACTACCTGCATCAGAAAGCCGGTGGCTCACAAAAACCACCAACGCATCAAACAGTAGATGCCAAAGAGCATTTTGTGTTTCAGGATGGCAAAACTGTTTTCAAGTTTGCCGTTACCAATATGGCACAGGTTTCATATGAAATAATGGAACGAAACAACCTAACGGCCGACACAGTTACCTGGCTGGTACCACATCAGGCAAACCTGCGTATTATTGATGCTACTGCCGAGCGCATGGGGCTAAGCCGTGATAAAATTATGATCAATATTGAGAAATACGGAAATACCACCAATGGGACACTTCCGCTATTGCTTTGGGAATGGGAAAAGAAACTCAAAAAAGGAGATAACCTCATTTTCTCGGCCTTTGGTGGGGGATTTACCTGGGGTTCGGTATACATCAAGTGGGCTTATAACGGCTGATAATCACTTACAAAATTTTTTCATTTGTCCGTTCGTTCATTTTTTTTATACCTTTAGTTTTTATTAGTAAGAAAAATATATTCGTGTTATGGAATTAAAAGAGATAAAAGAGCTAATTAAACTTGTATCAGAATATGGTGTAAGTGAAGTGGAAGTGGAAAAAGGCGATTTTAAAATTGCTATCAAAAAAACCTACGAGGGAGTAATATCAGCTCCTGCGGTTTCTATTCCTGTGGCTCCGGTAATTCATCAGTCAGCTGTGGCTCCGGTAATAGCCGCTGCTCCTGCCGCACCTGCTGCTGCACCCGCAAGCAACGATGCTCACCTGCTCACAATTAAAAGCCCTATGATTGGCACTTTTTATTCTTCGGCCTCGCCTGATAAACCGGCTTTTGTAAAGGTAGGAGATGAGATTAAAACCGGCAAAGTGGTGTGTATAATTGAAGCCATGAAACTATTCAATGAAATTGAGTCAGAAATTTCAGGTCGCATTGTAAAAGTACTGGTTGAAAATTCGTCACCGGTTGAGTACGACCAGCCTCTTTTTCTTGTTGAACCCATGTAAACCTGCAAGGCAGTAATATTGCCTCAGACGTTATTTTTCACAAATGCTAATTAAACATGTTTAAGAAAATACTCATTGCCAACCGCGGAGAGATAGCCCTTCGGATTATTCGCACCTGTAAAGAGATGGGAATAAAAACCGTTGCCGTTTACTCTACGGCCGATAAAGAAAGTTTGCATGTGCGTTTTGCTGACGAGGCCGTGTGCATTGGTCCGCCTCCCAGCCCGCAGAGTTATTTAAATATGGCCAGCATTATTGCCGCTGCCGAAATCACCAATGCCGATGCCATTCATCCGGGTTATGGCTTCCTTTCTGAAAATGCCAAATTTTCGGAAATTTGCCGCGATCACGGAATTAAATTTATTGGCGCCACCCCCGAGCAAATAAACTCTATGGGTGATAAGGCCAATGCCAAAGACACTATGAAAAAAGCCGGAGTACCCACCATACCTGGTAGTGATGGCTTGCTTGAAGACGTAAAGCAAGGAATTGAAATAGCTGCACAAATTGGTTACCCGGTAATTCTCAAAGCAACTGCAGGTGGTGGCGGCCGCGGTATGCGTATCATTTGGAAAGATGAAGAATTTGAACCCGCCTGGGATAGTGCCCGTCAGGAAGCAGGTGCTGCTTTTGGTAATGCCGGTGTGTACCTCGAAAAATACATTGAAGAACCACGGCATATTGAAATACAGATTGCAGGAGACCAGTACGGAAAAGTGTGCCACCTGAGCGAACGCGACTGCTCTATTCAACGGAGACATCAAAAATTAATTGAAGAAGCACCATCGCCATTTGTAACCCCCGAACTACGCGAAAAAATGGGTGCTGCCGCAATTTCAGCAGGTGAAAGTATTAAATATGAAGGATTGGGTACCATAGAGTTTTTAGTTGATAAACACCGCAACTTTTACTTTATGGAAATGAATACCCGCATACAGGTAGAACACCCGGTTACCGAAGAGGTAATTAATTACGACCTGGTAAAAGAGCAGATTTTAATTGCAGCAGGTGTACCTATTAGCGGCAAAAATCATTTACCCATGAAACACGCCATTGAGTGCCGCATTAATGCCGAAGACCCATTTAATAATTTCAGACCCACACCCGGAAAAATTGTGAACCTGCACAAGCCGGGCGGACACGGAGTGCGGGTAGATACCCATATCTATGCCGGATACACCATTCCATCCAACTACGACTCGATGGTAGCCAAACTGATTGTAAGCGCGCAAACCCGTGAAGAAGCCATTATTAAAATGGAACGTGCCCTGAGTGAGTTTGTAATTGAAGGCCCCGGATTACACACCACTGTGCCCCTTCAAATAAAATTAATGCAAAACGAAGATTTTAAAAGCGGGAATTTTACTACAGCCTTTATGAATACGTTTGATATTAATGCCTAGTTAACAAATTTTACCTTTGAAAGAGCCCGCCCCAAAAGCGGGCTTTTTTATTACTTTATAATCAAACACAATTCTATTAGAGTAAATAGGATATACTTTTGCATACTCTATCTTTTCCCTTGTGTTTATATTATTGCTTGAATAAATATGGCAATAACCGGAGGGATAAACCCAGCCAAAATAAACCATTTTCCCCTACCCGTTTATCCATACTTGCCTTTCAAAATAAAGAGACCACTAAGATTTATAATAATGAGTAGCCACTTATCCAATCTTCTACCATCAAACCTAAAATTAAAAAAAGTCTTGCCTCGTTGCCTGTTTTTCTTATCTTTGCCTCAGATTTTTGAACGATGAGGGGACAGCGGTCCCCTCTTTTTTTTCCGTAAAATGAGCATTAAAGAACAGGTAATTAATTGGTTGAACGAAGCGATGGCCGGAAGTTCCTTTTTTTTACTGGACCTAACTTTAAATGAAAAGAAACACCAGTTTTCGGTGCTTATTGATGGAGATCAGGGTGTTCCCATAGGCCAATGCGTGGAAATGAGTCGTTTATTAAGTACTAAACTGGAAGAAGCCTATGGTGAGGAACATCCGTATTCATTTGATGTATCATCGCCCGGTGCCGATAGCCCGTTGAAACTTGCCCGTCAATACGGACAGCATGTGGGCCGCGACCTGCAGGTTGTTTTAACAGACGGAACGGTGGTGGCCGGTAAGTTAAAAGCGTTTGAAGACATGAAGCTCATTTTGATTCAAAACCAAAAAGGAGCAGGAACTAAAAATTTAGGAAAAGAAAAAATTATTTCTTTCCCCGATATAAAAGAAGCAACAGTGATTTTAAAGTTTAAATAACTCAATAGTACCATGCAAAGCGTAGGATTAATTGATTCGTTTTCGGAGTTTAAAGAGTTCAAAAATATTGACCGCGCCACAATGATTCGTGTGCTGGAAGATGTTTTCAGAACCATGCTGCGTAAAAAATACGGAACAGACGAAAACTTCGACATCATTATTAACGACACCAGCGGTGACCTTGAAATGTACCGCAACCGTAAGATTGTAGAAGACGGAGAAGTGTTAGACCCCAAAACTGAAATCAGTATTTCGGAAGCCAAAATGATAGAGCCCGATTTTGAAGTAGGGGAAGATGCGATTGAAACCGTAACTCTTGAAGTATTTGGCCGCAGAGCCATTCTTACCGCCCGTCAAACGCTTATGTCGCGGGTGCTTGAACTGGAGAAAGACGAGTTATACCGTAAATATAAAGACCGCGTTGGCGAAATTGTTACCGGAGAAGTATATCAAATCTGGAAAAAAGAATTGATGATTCTTGATGAGGAAGGTAATGAGCTAATACTTCCGAAAACAGAAATGATTCCGGCTGATCATTATAAAAAGGGCGATACCATTCGTGCCGTAGTGCATAAAGTTGAAACCCAAAACGCCACTCCTAAAATTATTCTTTCACGCACCTCGCCTGTATTACTGGAGCGTTTGTTTGAGCAGGAAGTTCCCGAAATTCTTGATGGCTTAATTACCGTGAAGAAAATTGTGCGGGAGCCGGGAGAAAGAGCCAAAGTGGCTGTAGAAAGTTATGACGACCGCATTGATCCTGTTGGAGCCTGTGTGGGCATGAAAGGTTCGCGTATTCACGGAATCGTTCGCGAGTTGCGCAATGAAAATATTGACGTAATTAATTACACATCCAATATGTCGTTGCTCATTCAGCGTTCACTGAGCCCCGCTAAAATTTCTTCAGTAAAAATTGAAGAAGAAAGCAAACGTGTTGCCGTATTCCTTAAGCCCGATCAGGTTTCATTAGCCATTGGTAAAGGCGGACACAATATTAAGCTTGCCGGTAAACTAGTTGGATACGAGATAGACGTTTACCGCGAAGCCGATGACGACAACACCGATATTGATCTGGATGAATTTTCGGACGAAATTGACAACTGGATAATTGACGAGCTGAAAGCCATAGGATGCGATACTGCAAAAAGTGTATTGAATCTTACCATTGACGATATTGTTCGAAGAACAGACCTTGAAGAAGAAACAGTAAAAGAAGTAATGAATGTGCTGAAAGCAGAGTTTGACTAAGCCTTTTTACTATAACCCAACCCGTAATTGAATTTTAAAGAACGTAAAAGGATTTTGAATGGCAGAAACAACGTATAGGTTACAAAAAGTTGCTTCCGAATTGAATGTGGGCATTGCTACCATAGTAGAGCACCTTGGCAAAAAGGGCTTTGCTATTGACAATAAACCTACAGCAAAAATCAATGAGGAAATGTATAAAATCCTCCTGAATGATTTCCAGTCGGACAAAAAAGCAAAACAGGAATCGAAGCAACTGGTAACTTCTTTCCGTAATAAACCACGCGAAGAAGTAAGCAGCAAACCTGCCACCCCGGCTGTTAAAGAACTTGCTCCGGACGATGAGGAAGATGAAATTCTGATTAAAAATGCAGGAGCACTGGTAAACAAACATTCGGCCTCTGGTGATAAGCCTTCTTCAAAAAGCAAAAAGAAAGAAGAACCGGAAGCAATTACACCTGTTGCTCCGGTAGTGCCGGTAGCAGAGCCTGAATTAAAAAAGCCTGTTGAAACCAAAGAGCCGGAAGAAGAAACAACAAAAATTGAAGTAAAGGTTGTAGGTAAAATAAACCTGGAAGAGGCTGGTAAAAAAACCAGAGGGACCAAAAAAACTACCAAGGAAAAAGTTGCGGAAGTAGCTACACCAAAAGAAGAAGAAACCCCGAAAGCCAAAACAAAAAAACCTAAAAAAGAGGAAACACCGGAAGCACCGCAACCAATAGCTCCTGTAGAAGAAGTGAAACCGGAAGTAATTCCGGAGCCGGTTGCCGAAGTAAAACCACCCGTTGAAGTTGTAGAAGAAAAAATAACTCCGGTTGTTGAGCCCGTGGCTGAAATACCGCCAGTGGCAGAAGTTCCGGATGAAGAATCAAATGTGATAGTAGCCAAAGCTGATAAACTGCAAGGTTTAAAGGTAATGGGCAAAATAGAATTGCCGGTAGAGCAGCCCAAGAAAAAACCGGTTGCCTCAAGTGATAATGTTGACGGGATGAAGAAAAAACGCAAACGTAAACAGATTACGTTTGTGGGCGGAACCGATTCAAACTTTAAGAAAGATGACAAAGGCGGAAACAATGCTCCGGGAACAGGCACTGCCAACCGGCCGCACGACAACCGCAATAACAGACCGGGCGGTGGAAATCCTAATTTCAGACCGGGTGGCGGAAACCAAAACCGCCCCGGTGGTGGCCGTGATTTCCGTAAAGGAGCCGGACGACCAACCGGACCTGACCAACCGAAAGAAGAAATTACCGAAAAGGAAATTCAGGATAAACTTAAAGAAACACTTGCCCGCTTAAATCCCGGAAGCAAACAACCCAATATAGGAGCTATCCGTTCAAAAATTCGTAAGCAAAAACGTGATGCACGTGCCGAGGAATTGGAACAGGAAAATGAAAACGAAAGCAAAAAAATAAAAGTAACCGAGTTTGTTTCTGCCAACGAACTGGCAAAAATGATGGATGTTTCCATCAGTGATATTATTTCGGCATGTATGAGTTTAGGTATGATGGTTTCCATTAACCAGCGATTGGATGCAGAAACCATTACCATTGTTGCCGACCACTTTGGTTACGAAGTTGATTTTGTTACTGCCGAAAGTGTAGAAACCGTTGAAGAAGATGAAGACACTCCGGAAGATTTAAAACCACGCCCGCCAATAGTAACCGTGATGGGACACGTTGACCACGGTAAAACATCCTTACTCGATTATATTCGTAAAACCAATGTAATTGCCGGTGAGGCCGGAGGTATTACCCAGCATATCGGAGCATATGAAGTAACACTTACCAATGGAAAACATGTTACTTTCCTTGATACTCCCGGTCACGAAGCTTTTACCGCTATGCGTGCCCGTGGTGCTAAAATAACCGATATTGTAATTATTGTAATTGCTGCCGATGACAGCGTAATGCCTCAAACCAAAGAGGCCATAAGCCACGCACAGGCTGCCGGTGTTCCTATTGTATTTGCCCTGAATAAAATTGACCGCGAAGCTGCCAATCCCGAAAGAATAAGGGAACAATTATCGGCCATGAATATTCTGGTGGAAGAATGGGGCGGTAAATACCAGTGCCAGGAAATTTCGGCTAAGAAAGGATTAAACGTAGAGGCATTGCTTGAAAAAGTATTACTCGAAGCTGAAATGCTCGACCTGAAAGCAAACCCTGATAAACGCGCTGTTGGAAGTGTGATTGAAGCCACTCTTGATAAAGGACGCGGTATTGTAACCACGGTGATGGTGCAATCGGGAACATTGCGTGTGGGCGATCCGATTCTGGCCGGAACACATTCGGGAAAAGTAAAGGCCATGTTTGATGAACGCGGTAAAAAAATGAAAGAAGCCGGTCCGTCTACTCCGGTAGTTTTACTCGGGTTTGATGGTACGCCAACAGCCGGTGATAAATTTATTGCTACCAAAACAGAGCAGGAAGCCAAAGAGGTTGCTAACAAACGTACCCAATTGCAACGCGAGCAGGGTATACGTACACATAAGCATATTACGCTTGACGAAATAGGAAGACGTTTGGCCATTGGCAACTTTAAAGAACTTAACCTGATTGTGAAAGCAGACGTGGATGGATCAATGGAAGCCTTAAGCGACTCCCTGCTGAAATTAGGTACCAACGAAATTCACGTGAACGTAATTCACCGCTCGGTGGGACAAATTAGCGAGAGCGATGTATTGCTTGCAGCCGCTTCCGATGCCATTATTATTGGCTTTAATGTGCGCCCGTCAACACAAGCGCGCAAGCTGGCCGAAAACGAATCGATTGACATGCGTTTGTATTCGATTATTTACGATGCGATAGAAGAAGTGAAAGCTGCTATGGAAGGTATGCTTGCTCCTAAAATGGTAGAAAAAATTACCTGCAACGTTGAAATTCGCGAAGTATTTAAAATTAGTAAAGTAGGAACCATTGCCGGATGTTATGTAACCGAAGGAAAAATAAACCGAAATACTAAAATACGTTTGGTGCGTGACGGGGTGGTTATTTTCAGTGGTCACCTGGCTTCGTTAAAACGTTTTAAAGATGATGTAAAAGAAGTATTAAGCAACTACGAGTGCGGATTGAATATTGACGGATACAATGATATAAGAGAGGGCGATGTGATTGAAGGATACGAGGAAGTGGAAGAGAAACGCTCGTTATAATTAACTTATTTTCGCTGAAGAAAGCCACGACATACCAGTTGTGGCTTTCTTATTTTTTAAGCAAATCGGCCAGGTGTTTTTCTATTCCGTAAGGTGCGCTTTCTACTACGCGCCCCTGTTCTATTCCATCTTTCAGCAAAATAAATGTGGGTATAAATAAAATGGTATCTTTTTTCTCGGCACCACCCGGACTTTGTTTATTTCGGTCGATAAAATACAGCGAGTACTTTAATCCCGTTGCGTTGGCCACTTTTATAAACCGGGGTAATTCGCGCTGCGTATCTTCACACCAGTTGCCGCAGTAAATTTTAACAAAAAGTTTATCGGCTGCAGCAGCCAGTTTACCCGTAAATGCTTCGCAGGGAGTGTAAGGAGGAGGATTGCTAAACCATTTGCAGGCGGTATCGTTTCGCAATGAATCGGTTGTAATTTCTCCCAGTAAAATATATTCCTTTTGCGTTTGGGCATAACCCGTTCCCTCACTAAGTGCCAAGCCAAGTATCAGTATAAAAATTTTAAATTTCATCGCTTTCTGTTAATGAACATAACTGAGCTACCTTTAACCTGTGCCTCACTCCCATTTTTAATGTTTGGTTGTTAGTAATATGCCCTGCAGGAAAATTAAAACAAACCGGATAAGTATATTCTTTCACTGCATCCCGAATAATCTCTTCGGCTGTTTTTCCAAACGGAACGGTATTGTCTTTCATATCACTCATCCCTCCTACTACCAACCCGGCCAGATTACTTAGTACGCCTGCCCGTTTCAGTGCGGTCATCATGCGGTCAATATGGTACAGGTATTCATCCAGATCTTCTAAAAATAAAATCTTTCCATCAGTATCCGGGAAAGAAACAGAACCCATCACGCTATACAAAACCGAAAGATTTCCTCCTGTTAAAATACCTTCAGCCTCTCCGTCTACATTTAACGGGTGAGCAGAAAAAGTACAGGTTGTTTTTTTACCGAACAACGCATGTTGCAGCGAAGTAAGCGCCTCTCCTTCGTTTACCTGTGACGGAAAATTAACAGGCATGGTAGCATGAAGTGAAGCCATGCCGGTGATTTGCTGAATATGATTATGCAGCACGGTAATATCGCTGTATCCGATAACCCATTTGGGATATTGCATAAAACGGTTAAAGTCAATTTTGTCGATAATACGTACCGAGCCATATCCGCCACGGGCCACTATAACGGCTGCAATGGTTTCATCATCCAGCATGGTTTGTAAATCGGCAGCCCGTTGTTCATCGCTTCCCGAAAACTGGTGTTGAGCCTGAAATAAATTCTTTCCGAAAATTACTTCCAGCCCCCATGAAGTGAGTACATCAACGGCAGGCTGCAATTCTTCCTTTGTTATTTTACGGGCAGTAGCAATAATCCCGATTTTATTTCCCTTACGTAAATACGGAGGTTGACTCATGATGAACAAAAATAGTATTTACCCTTCAACTTGCGGCAAATAGTTTTTGTACTTTGTGTTCATTTTATTTCGCAACTGTTTTATTTTACCAAGAATAATGGGATTACGGGAATCAACCTCAAGAGATTTTTGCATGCAAAACATGGCTTTGTCTAATTCTCCGGTTTGGGTATAGAGTGAGCCCAAATTTACAAATACTTCGTAATAGGCTCCGTTGCTGCGTTTCAAAAATTCCAGATATAACCTCTCTGCCACTTTAAACTCTTTGTTCCTATAAGCAAAAATAGCCGGAGCCATCAGTTCGTCATAAGGGTACTGGAGTTCTCCGGTTAAAGCATGCCAGCCTGTTTGCGCAGCATTTTGCAATGGAATTTTTAGTATTTCCCATTTCTTATTTTGCGTAAGTTCGGTGGTTAATTTTCGCTGCACTAAAAATAACCTGAAGCTGAACGGTTGAAATTCTTCTCTGTAATTTTTGTTCAGGTACAATACCGAAACTTCATCGGCATACACCATTCGCCACTCTTCTTTGAGTTTGCTCAATTGCATATGCCAAGAACCCGAACTCATGTAATCAAAAAGAATGAGTAGGGGTTTGTATTTATCGAGCAGAGGTTTTAAACTATCAGGTTGCTGGCTGCGCTGATATGCTGCAAAAAAATCTTCGCGCATCACTTCAAGCCTGCCATCTATAAAAACGGGTTGTGGCAATTGCCACTCCAGCCAGCTACCGGTATTAAAATCATTCACTATGCGGCCATCAAGGGCATTGGTATTGATAAAATTTCCTGTTCCTATCGGATAGGCCGCTGCATTTAATCCCAGACCTGTTCTTATTCCGTTTCGGTTCAATTTATAATAGCCATTGTTCCATAACAGCAGAATGAAAATAGCCAATCCGTAACTAAATATATTTTGGATAATGCTTTTGTAGTTTTTAAACCGGTGAAGTACTTTTTGCCGCAGCGGCAGGTTACTTAAGGCAACTGCAATAAACGGAAGAGCTGCAAAAACAAACAACGGAATATTTCGTACGGCTTTAACTGCCAGAAAAAGAAAAGCCATTCCGATGAGCCATTCAAACAACCTGCGTTTTTTTAGCGTAAGCAAAAACAGGAGGATAAACAAAAGCACCAATCCGCCAAAACCATAATACAGAACACCTGGAGAAAACGGGGTATTGGGAGTAGCGGCTATTTCAAATACCGACTTAAATTCTGAAATAGCATTGTTCATTACATTGCCTTCCTGCAGGCGTGTATAGAGATAAAAAGGGAACAACAACCCTTTTAATCCATACGGTGTAATAAATGCGGCAACAGGCTGAAGGGCGCTCACCCATAACAAGCGTTTATCAATCTTTTTTTCTTTGCGCCACGCTGATACCAAAAAGGCTCCGCACATCATCCAGCCAAGCAAAAACAGCCCGTGGCAATTGGCCCAGATAATTTGTGACGGAATGAGACACCAGATTTGATTACCGGGTTTTCTTTGATAGGTATCATACAGCAACAGGTAAAAAGTAATGCCCAGCCATGTAATTAATTCCGGACGCAGGTGAAACCTGAACTGGATAATGAGTTCCGCCAGCATTAATAACAAAATAGTTTCCGGTATGGAAATATACCTGCGCAACAGTTTCCACTGCAGGGCAAAAATGATGGCAACCAGCAATGCCACAAAGAGGCTTAGAGCTTTGTAACCTCCCACCGAAAAAAAGGCGTGTACGGCTAACTGAAACAGCCAGTGGCTATCAATGTAATCGTTTTGGTTTACGGTGTAGGTGTAGGTATCTTTATCCGGAACAGCTTTGTGTTCCCGTATCCATTGCCCGCCCTTAAGATGAAACCCTAAATCGTGATCGGAGAGGTAGCGCAGGGAAAAAGAAAAAATAACAGTAAAAAAAAGAAATACCGGAAGGCGTTGTTGCCAGTATTGCATACTCAAAAGTATCTTATTGCGTAATGAGTTTTATTGTTTCCGTATGTTTCCCGCTTTGTATGCTCAGCAAATAAACTCCCGCAGGCAAATGGGTTAAATCTAACTGCTGTTGTTTTGTGTCTTTTAAAATCACACCACTGGCAACTATTTTTCC
>Ga0268298_10002045_pt1 | contig 22634 bp, 22 predicted proteins | sample WWTPWeurt_MetaG_FD_194462 | JGI IMG/M metagenome (GOLD analysis project Ga0268298, IMG submission 194462) | Activated sludge microbial communities from WWTP in Nijmegen, Gelderland, Netherland - WWTP Weurt | ecosystem: Engineered > WWTP > Aerobic digester > Activated sludge | place... | reverse complement strand
AAAAATGGACGCACCACTTTAATCATCAGCAGTACATAAATAGTTGCCAATGCAATAATGTAAAGTGCGCTCACAAATGAACCCGCTTTGACAATGGCAATTACAGCGGCTAAAATACACCAGGCAGTAATATCATCTGCAGCTGCGCATGTAATAACTACCGTCCCTAATTTGGTTTTATGAATTCCACGTTCTTGTACAATTCTGGCAAGCACCGGAAACGCGGTAATGCTCATTGCAATACCCAGAAATAAACCAAAAGCAATAAAAGGTACACCAATAGGAGCAAAGGATTCATAAATGAAATAGGCGAGACCCATACCCAGTGCAAACGGTATGATGATGCTGGCATGACTGACAACAACAGCATCTTTTGCTTTGTTTTTCAGAACGGTCAAATCGAGTTCCATGCCAATTACAAACATGAAAAGGATCAATCCAATCTGACTCAAAAATTGTAAGTTGCCTAACGACTGAACAGGAAAAAGTGCTGCTGAAAATTCTGGAAAATAAATTCCAATCAGGGATGGACCAAGAACGATTCCGGCAATGATTTCACCTATTACAGTAGGTTGTCCAATTTTTCTGAACAACCAGCCAAAAAGACGAGCAGCAAAAATAATGGTAACAATCTGAGCAAGTAAAATGGCAAGCGGATGTTCCAGATTGTGAACCATGGAATCTAAAAAAGCGTTCCAGTTATTTTGAACTACAGGTGTGGAAATATTTCTGCCGGTTTCCAGTTCACCACCTAAATTGACAATCCAAACCATCGCCAGAATACACAGTCCGGTAAGAACAATATAAAATATGGCGTTTTTAAAGCCTCTCATGAGTTCAGGTCAGACAAAGATCGGAAACACTTTCTGAAAATTCAGATGAATGGGATTAAAATATTATAAAGATGTCAGAAGGGTCAGATTACCATAAACCGAGAGCTTTGAGTATAGTTCTGGTACTTAATACAATGATAAGAACCCCAACAAGGATCATGGCATATCGTTTATTGATTTTATTTGCAAGCAAAGCTCCAAGTGGGGCTGCAATCATTCCACCAATGATAAGTCCAATGACAATTTCAATACTTTCAATTCCAACAAAAATAGAGAAGACACCACCGGCCGCAAAAGCGACAAAAAATTCTGTTGCATTAACTGTTCCTATGGTTTTGGTCGGGTGATTTCCGCCTGCCATTAATGTTGTGGAAACGACTGGACCCCAGCCGCCTCCGCCGGATGCATCTAAAAATCCACCAAATGCAGCAAGCAACGCAGGTCTTTTGAATTTCCAGATTTTTACCGGACGGAAAGATTTTTGAATTAGCACAATTCCCATAATAATCAGATAAGCACTCACGTAAGGTTGAATTACTTTACCATCAAAATTGGATAAAAGAAAAGCACCCGCAGAAGCACCCAATACACCTGGAATCACCAGTTTTCTGAAAAGTTTTTTGTCAATGTTTCCCATTTTCCAGTGAAAAAAACCGGAGGTCACCGTTGTAAAAACTTCGGCCACGTGAACACTTGCACTTGCTAATACGGGACTAACACCTGTTGCCATCAGGAAGCTGGAACAAGAAATTCCGTATGCCATTCCTAATGAACCATCAATCATCTGCGCAATAAATCCAACGGCAATAAAAATGAAAATGGTTTTCCATCCAACATGAAGTTCAAATTCATTATATAACTGAGGGGCAGAAATTTTAAAAATGAAAGCAATAAGAAACAAGGCAACACCAATTCCAGCGAGTATCAAAAGATATCTCAGCATAAATTTTTTAGATGAAACGGTGGTGGATGCCATGGTTTATTTTTTCAATTTGATGTTATGCGAAATGGTAAATCTTAAAATGTTCCGATTGTAGTAATCAAGGTCAGTTGTGCGTTTTTGAAACCAATTCAGATATCCAATTTCTAAGGTAAGATTTTTAGCCAGGTCAAAGTTTACTCCGGCATAAATTCTGTTTTGATCAAATGCATTTAATAAGATGGAATGTCCGGCGTTGATATGAATTTCATCACTCAATTTGATCTTTGCTTTCAATGATTTTGATTTACCGTATTTAAAAATTGGTATGGTAGATTGGAAACGATATCGGAAACGGAAATTGCCAAAACCAAATCCATCTTCCAGTTCAGTTCTGTCCTCATTGGTTTCATGAAAAAAACGCGCTTCAATTTTGTACCGGTGATCAAATGAAATTTTATCGAGTTTTTGTTTGTAATTAAACTCAATATGTGGTCTTAATTCTGGAACTGTAATGGCAGATTTTGTTGGGTCGTTCGTACCCTGCAAGAAGAGACAAAAGCCGCCAGCAAAATCCCAACCTGAATTTAAGTTTCTGTGTAAATGTGTTCTGAATACGATTTGACTTTGGGCAGTTGGTTGAATGAAGTGTCGTTCCTGAATTTCGGTTGTAAGAAAATACTTGTCTGTGAAGTGAAGCGTATTAAAATACCCGTACCAGATCAGATTTTGATTTGTAATCTGCTTTTGTTCCTGTGCGAAAGTAGCTGCAACTGCCATAAACAGCAGCGCTGAATGGAAATATTTTAACGGAATTTGAATCATTTAGCGGGCAAAGATAATATAATTCTATATATTCTACCAAATTAGTAGAATAAATAAATTGTTGCCTGATTCACAACGCTGATGTATTAATTAATCAAGATTGAATAGCGCTCACTACCGGGTCAATATTCAGCATTCCGTAATTGAAAATATGCTGTTCACCGTTGTCCAGAGTGAGAACCACTTTTTTTGCGAAGAAACTTTTTTGCGGTTCAATGGATTTTATACGTGTTTTGGGAATTACAATGTATGCTTCACTTCCCCATTTGACAAAAAGGCTTTCTTCAACGATACCGGCAGCTGACATATCAAACTGAGCATCATAGATGAGACGTTGATTAGTGACATATAACTTACCATTATATTTATCTCCTTTGGGACTGGAATAGAGGAGTGTCCAGTCATTGATTAATTTTTCTCCGGGTTGTAATTCAAGTTTCATAGCAATTAAGTTTCTTGAATTTAAAATATTTTTTTGACAGTTTCGTCTCAACAAGTAAAAAACAAAACTATGTCTGGAAAAAATCAGAATTACAAAAATCACCGGAGACTTTCACCCGGTCATCATTTTCTCACCTATGGTCTTATTGGCGTGATGCTCACAGCCGGTATAATAATATTGTCATGCGGGCACAAACCCTTGTTGGGTGGATTGGTGATTTTGAATTCCGTCATTCTGGCTTTGGTAGCTTTGTTCTCCAGAATTTTTGCTTTGAAAGCACAGGACAGAGCGATTCGTGCAGAAGAAAATTTACGCTATTTCATTTTAACCGGAAAAAGGATGAGTCCTGCTCTGCGCTTAGGACAAGTCATTGCGTTACGTTTTGCATCTGATGAGGAATTTGTTGCTTTGTGTGAACGCGCGGAAAAAGAAAACATGAAACCAAATGATATCAAACAAGCCATCAAAAATTGGAGGGGAGATTTTCACAGGGTTTAAAATAAGTTTGCCGTTTTGCAGACGGGCAACACACAATGCCCGCCTGCATCACTGGCTTTGTGCTGAAATCCCTACAATTAATCAGCACAATTTTGTGCGGATAGAACTGTTATCACTGAATAAGTTGAACATAGATTTGCTGACAAACGCATAAGTTTGTCCAATCCATGCAAATTCTTACTGAAGGAAATAATAGTAAATCCGAAAAGACAAATGCCTTTTCAATAAATTCTAAATGATAATTTTCCGGTAGAAAATAACCCGGTCAATGGTTTTGTTCTCGAATTGAACAACTTTGGGAATAGTGATTTTTCCTGAATGAACTAAGCTTGTATGGATTCCTCCAAATTCTGAAAAAGCAGGCGTTGAAAAAACAATTCTTCTTCGTTCAGTTTTTTGAGCAAGATTTTTAACGGTGGTTTTGAGCAAACGAATATCACCCTCTTGTGAAGGATGGAAAGGTGTGCTGAAAGAATCCTGTTCAAGAACTAGCTTTGTGGATGTTTTTTCAAAGTGATCAACCTGAACAAAAGTTTTCCAAACAACAGCCAGAATTAAAAAGGCCGTTGCCAAATTCAGGAATTGATATTTCGAAAACTTTGTCAATGTATCAAAGTCTTTTTTTTATTTTGAAACTCTCAAAATCAAATCAACAAGGCGATTTGAATAACCGGCTTCATTATCATACCAGCTAACTACTTTAATCATCTTTCCTATGGTAGAGGTCAGATCTGCATCAAAGGTTGCTGAGAAGGGTGAACCGATTATATCCACAGACACAATTGGATCTTCACCGTATTCTAAAAATCCTTTTAATTCATTTTGTGAAGCTGCTTTGAACGCATCGTTAATTTCTTTCACTGTCAATTCACGGTCCATGTTAAAGGTCATGTCGGTCAACGAACCATCCGGCACCGGAACTCGCATACCGCATCCACCCATTTTACCTTCCAGTTCAGGAAAAATTTTGGTGATTGCTTTGGCTGCTCCTGTGGTTGTTGGAACAATAGATTCAGCAGCAGCGCGTGCACGTCTTAAATCTTTGTGTGGCGCATCGTGCAAACGTTGGTCAGTGGTGTAGGAGTGAACAGTGGTGATGTAGCAGCTTTCAATTTTGCCTAGCTTTTTCATTACGGCAACCAATGGTGCCGCAGAATTTGTTGTACAGGATGCATTTGAAACAATGTCTTCACTTCCGTCCAGAATTGAATCATTCACTCCCATCACAATAGCTTTGATATCTGCTGAATCAGGTGGTGCGCTGAGAATTACTTTTTTTGCTCCGGCCTGTAAATGTGCAGAGGCTTTTTCACGAGTCAGAAATAAACCGGTTGATTCAACCACAACATCCACACCCAATTCTTTCCAAGGAATTTCAGCGGGATTTTTTTGCGATACAATTTTTATTTTTTTTCCGTTGGCTACAATTTCTGTTTCAGTGGTAGAAATAGTTCCATTGAATCTACCGTGAACAGAATCGTATTTTAATAGGTGAGCGAGTGTTTTTACCGGAGCCAAATCATTGATGGCAATAATTTCAATTTCTTGATTCTGCAATGCAACGCGTGTGAAATATCTTCCAATTCGACCAAATCCGTTAACTCCAACTTTGATTGCCATGAGCGGTTAGTTTGTAAATTCTAATATAAAGGTACGTGATTTGAAATTCAGTTGAGTAAAATGCCGGAAGAAATTTAATGGTGGTCCTTGAGAGCTTCAATACTCTGTTTAATCAGCACAGTGGTCTTCGAGTGCCTCAGACCACTGTGCTGATTAAATGGTTCATTAATAAATAGTCGCGATTGTCAAAAAGTTTTGTGAATAATCAGCACAGTGGTCTTCGAGTGCCTCAGACCACTGTGCTGATTAAATGTTTCATTAATAAATTGTCGCAATCGTCAAAAAGTTTTGTAATAATGGAAAATGTTGGCTGAGGTTATCGAAATGTTTTGTGAATAATGGAAAAAGTTGGCTGAGGTTCTCGAAGCCAACTTTTTCCATTATTCAGAATTCAAAAACAACAACCATATCATAAAATCTATTATTATTGCATCAGAGTTTGAGGATTATGGAGGGATGGATGTATATTCTATTATGCGCTGATGGATCGTATTACACAGGTAGTACTAACAATTTAAGAAGAAGGTTTTTTCAGCATGCTCGTGGCGAAGGAGCAAATCATACAAAAAAGAGGCTACCGGTAAAGCTGGTTTATTGTGAACATTTCAATCATGTTGCCTTAGCATTTAAACGTGAAAAACAAGTCCAAAAATGGAGGCGGGAAAAAAAAGAATTGCTCATTCATGGTCGTGATAAAATGCTGCCGTTGAAATCAATGGCGTATAGAGATTTATTTATCATAGTACATGAGCCGGAAAAATGAAGAGATGACTTCTTTCATGCTCGCTACACGCGCACTCCGATAACGCATACGTCATCGATTTGTTCAAGATCCCCTCTCCAATTAAAAAAGACTTTGTTCAATTTTTCTTTTTGAATTTCCATTGGTTCATGTGCGATTGAAATCAAAAGCGCTTTCATTTTTTTGTACATAAACTTTTTTCCCTTTTCACCACCAAATTGATCCGCGAACCCGTCGGTTAAAGTATATACCACATCACCTGATTTTAATTCAACCTGATTTGATTTGAATGGGATGTCTTGTTTATCATGTTTTCCGATTGGCATTTTATCCGGAACAAATTCAATAATTTCTCCGGGCCATGAGGTCCCTGAACCTGCAGAAGGGGTCGAAGGGCGGACAATCCAAACCGGATTATTTGCCGCGGCGTAATTCAGTTTTTTATTTGCGAAATCAAAACAAACCAGACTGGCATCCATACCATCTTTGCCTCCCTCAGTACTTCCGTCATTTTTTAAATAATCGATCACAAGCTTTCTGGTTTCGTTTAATATTTCGTGTGGTTCGGTAAAACCTTTTGTCACCGATTCTTTCAGGCAGGCAATGTTGGCAATACTCATAATTGCGCCAGGAACACCGTGACCGGTGCTGTCTGCCGTAACCAATACAAAGTTTCCATTGCTCAATTTAGTTGCCCAATAAAAATCACCGCTAACTACATCTTTGGGCTGGAAAAAAACAAAATAATCTTTTAGATTTTCATCCAGTAATTCTTTTGTTGCAAGAAAACTTCTTTGAATTCGTTCAGCATAATTGATACTGTCTGTAATTTCTCTGTGTTTTTCTTCTACAATTTCTTTTTGTTTTTCAGCTATCTGTTTTTGTTTATGCGCTTCATTTTTTTCAGCGATTGCTTCAGCGGTTCGTTCTTCTACAATTTTTTCCAGTTGTTTTTGTCTGGCTCTCAATACTGCAGTTCGCGAGCGATATAGCAAAAACAAAATCATGATGCTAACAAAAATCAGGATGACTCTGAACCACCAGGTGTGCCACCAGGGTGGACGTATTACAAACTGATAACTTACAATTTCGGACCATACGCCATTTTCACCAATAGCTCGCACATTAAAGGTGTACTCACCATAATCCAGATTTCTGAAATCGGCTTTTGTTGATTGTGATGGTTCACTCCATTCATTGTTTTGCCCAATCAATTGATAACTGAACAAAAGTTTGTGTGGCGCATTCCAATCAAGCGCAACAAAGTGAAAAGACAAGTGATTCATGGAATAGGGCAGTTCACCATTCACCGGGTAATTGCAGAAATTTGGAACAGATTCCCACTGAATTTGATTTTGATAAGTGCCACTGTCATTTTTAAAATCAACCCATTTTTCATTGATGTCCATTCCGGTAATGAAAACTTTTGGAGCATCCGTTTTTCGGTGATTTGACTTTAAATCATAAGACAAGAGATTGGCTCCATTACCGAACCATAATTTTTTATCTTTCGAGTAGGTGTCTCCGCCGCGCGAAAAATTGAGATTTTTCAAACCATCTATTTTTGTGTAGGTTATCGGTGATTTCCAATTTTGATAATTCTCCAGCGAAGCAATTTCAATTCTGTTCAGGCCAGACTCTGTGGCAGCCCAAATTTCATGCTCGTCCGTTTCAGTAAATGACCAGATGCTGTTTGATGTTATACCATGTTCGGTTGTAATAACCTTGAGTGAGTCTCCGCTCAAAAAATTAATTCCACCACCGTAAGTTCCAATCCACAAATTATTGTGATAATCCTGATGCAAGCAAAAAATAGTATTGTTTGAAAGTCCTTCTTTTTCTGTGTATCGCGTAATTGTATTTGAATTTTCATCAATTAAATTTAATCCGCCACCATACGTAGCAACCCAATACACACCGGGTTCTCGTTCTATCATCGAAATTGCTGTTGGGTTGCCAAGACCTTCTTCTTCAGAATATCGTGTAAAAATGGTTGTGCCGCTGTCTGATTCTGACATCTTGCATACACCACCTCCGGCATCAAGTGAAAACCAGAGATTATTTTTAGAATCCAGATAAATGTCATTGACATAATTTGAAGACAAACCTTGTTTGGTAGTGTAGTTGTAGAAATTAGTTCCATCGTATTTAAATGCACCTGCACCGTATGTAGAAAACCAATAATTGCCTTTTGCATCCTGAGTAATTGCATTCACTTGCATTGAACCGAAATTCTCATTCAAAACAAACGTTTCGAATTGCTTGCCATTAAAATTTCCGATCATACCCTGATCGGTTCCGTACCAAAGGAGTCCATTGTCATCTTCATAAGTTGAAAAAACGAAGTTTCCTTTCAATCCATCTTGTGAAATATAGTTTCGGAATCCAGAAGGATTGTAAATAGAAATTCCTCCACCCGAAGTTCCGATCCAGATATTTCCTGCGTCATCTTCCAATAATGACCAGCAATTATCAAAACTCAATCCATTGGTTTCATTAAATAAACTGATTGAAGTACCGTCAAAAAAATTAGCGCCGTCTTGTGTATTAAACCATAAATTTCCTTCAGAATCTTCCAGAATATCCAGTACATAATTATTACTTAAACCATTTTCCGTGGATAAAGACATACAGCTATTTTCATTGATGTAATATGCCCCTCCGCCATATGTCCCAAGCCAGACTCCTCCTTTTTTTGTTGGAGTAATTGAATAGATTGCTGAACTACTTAATCCGGATTCTTTCCCATAGGTTGTAAAATTTTTACCATCAAATTTGCATGCCCCGGAACCCCATATTCCAAACCACATATTATGATCGGTATCTTCCCTGACACTCATAACCGTGTTTCCTGGTAATCCATTTCTGGTAGTAAGATGTAAAAATTCATCTGTGTTCGGATTGTATTTTGTTACTCCACCGTAGCTTCCAAACCAGATATTTCCTTCATGATCTTCAGTTATTGAACGGATGGTATTGGCAGCGAGTCCATCACGTTCAGTGTAATTTGTAAAAGTTGTTCCGTCAAATTTGCTGAGCCCACCATAGGTTCCAATCCAAATGACATTTCTGCTGTCTGCAAAAATGCAGATCGCCCGATCGTTAACCAGACCATTTTGCGTAGTCAGTTTCAGAAAACTTAATCCGTTGTAGCGGCAAATTCCTTCTCCGTCTGTGGCTATCCAAATGAACCCTTCTTTATCTTTAGCCAGATTAAAAACATTGGAGGAACTTAATCCTTCACTTGCATCAATGTTTCGTATGTCAAATTGCGCATTGTCTTTTATTCTTGGCTCTTTCGCTTCTGATTCCTTCAGGTCATTTACAATTCTGGAATTGCCTTTTATCTTTACCGGGATTCCACAAAACATCGTGTCACCAACATTATTTACATAATAGTTTGAGTCAGGTTGAGCAATAAAAGATTTAACCAATAATGATGAGTTTTCGATTTCTGTTGTTGGTAATCCGTTGCATTCGAAGTTTTTATTGTCGTTTAATTCAACAATGTTGCGATTAACATTCTTTATTAAAACTGGCAACTCCAAACTATCACTATTTGAAATATGTCCTTGAATTGGAACGGGTTTTCCGGTAATCAGGCTGTCTCCTTTTGTTGTAATAATTGGTTCTATGGATTTCTTATTGAAATCATTTATTGTATAAGGTTCGCTCGGATTAAACGAGTATTGATTTGGGAGAGGATGCACAGGTTTCATCTCAACCACCTCATTTGATTGTGTGCATGCTGCTAAAATAATTGCAACAAAAGGAATTAGTTTTTTTGGTGTTAAAATCATTTTAAATCTGACTTTCGCATTATAAAATTCTTTCTGGAGTTGCATAACAAGTTGCTTTGCCATTTCTTGCATAAGACAAAAGTGTCATCCCATATTCCTTGGCAAAATCAACCGCTAAGGATGATGCTGCTGAAACGGCAACAATGATTGGAATTTTCGCGCGGAAAGATTTGGAAACTATCTCATACGACACTCTGCCGCTAAAAGCTATTACTTTGGCATCATCCATTTTTTTTGTGAAAAGTAATTCGCCTATCACTTTGTCTAAGGCATTGTGTCTGCCAATATCTTCATGTAGAGAAAGCAGATTTTCATTTTTATCAAATGCCGCTACGCCATGACAACCGCCTGTTTCAATAAACAGTTTTTGATTGTCAAAGAGTTTTTTGTGCATACGTAATATGCTCCCGATTTCAAATTTATCTTCTGAATTTCCGAGTGCATTTTCCGAAGGCATTACATCTCCTAATTCTTGTTTACCACAAATTCCGCAGGATGAAACAGAGAGTAAACTCCGCGCACTTAAATAACCTTTTCCTAAATCTTTTTCATCCACCATTACATTTATTTCCTCAATAAATCCTGCATTGTTTTTCTTCTCTTCTAATTTGAAATTTGAATTTTTCTTCAATACATCTTCAGAATAAAGTAATCCAAATGTCAATTCTTTTTCTGCACCAGGTGTTTGCATAACAACCGTAAATGACTTTCCATTGATATTAATCTGAAGAGGCTGTTCAATAGCTAAAGGGTCGGCAACTTTTGCTACCGACCCTTTTTCAAATTTTAATCCTTCGTAAACAAGAAAATCTTTCATTAAGATAACCCTGAAATAACTCCGTTGTTGTCAATGGTCATTCCTTCAGAAGCAGGGTGAACCGGGAGACCAGGCATGCGCATCATGGCACCCAGAATTGGAATTACAAATCCTGCACCTGCTGCAAATTCAAATTCACGAATTGTTACCGTAAAACCTTTTGGTCTTCCCAATAATTTTTCGTTGTCAGAGAATGACTTTTGTGTTTTAGCCATACAAATTGGTAAAGCAGAAAGTCCGAGTTCTTCAATTTTTTTCAAATCAGTCATTGCTTGCTGACTATAAGAAACACCGTCTGCGCCATAAATTTCTTTGGCAATGGTTTCAATTTTTGTTTTGATTGGAGATTTCCAGTCATAAAGAGGTTTGAAATTGTTTTTACCTGCTTCAACTTCAGCAACTACTGCCTGTGCTAAATCAGTCATTCCTTCACCACCTTTTGCAAAACCTCTTGCAACAATTGCTTTTACGCCTTTTGCCAGACATCTTTCCTGAATTAATTTTACTTCTTCATCTGTGTCAGAAGGGAAAGCATTGATTGCAACTACCGGATTCAATCCAAATTTCTGCATGTTTTCAATGTGTTTTTCCAGATTTTCCAATCCTTTTGAAACACGCTCAGTACTTGGTGTATTGTATTCTTCTTTTACCGCTCCGCCGTGGTGACGAAGTGCACGAATGGTTGCAACGAGAACAGAAGCTTTTGGTTTTAATCCGCCGGAAACACATTTGATATCCAGGAATTTTTCTGCTCCTAAATCTGCTCCAAATCCAGCTTCGGTTACAACATAGTCCGATAAACTCAATCCCATTTTTGTAGCAAGAATAGTATTTGTCCCTTGTGCAATATTTGCAAATGGTCCGCCGTGAATGATAGCTGGATTTCCTTCTAATGTCTGTACCAAATTTGGACGAATAGCATCTTTCAACAAAATAGCCATGGCATTTTCAGCTTTGAGATCTTTGGCATAGATTGGTTTTTTATCAAAGGTTGTACCAACATAAATATTTCCCAGTCTTCTTTTCAGATCTTCAAAATTTTCTGACATACAAAGAATAGCCATTACTTCAGATGCCGGTGTAATATTGAATCCGTCCTGTCTTGGAATTCCGTTTCCTGTTCCTCCTAAACCAATTACAATGTCACGCAATGAACGGTCATTCATATCCATCACACGTTTCCATTTAATAGTGCGCGGGTCAATTCCAAGGTTGTTTGTTTTATTCTGAATGTTGTTGTCAATCAATGCAGACAACAAATTATTTGCTTTTTCAATGGCAGAAAAATCGCCGGTAAAATGCAGGTTGATATCTTCCATTGGAACAACCTGCGCATATCCGCCACCAGCTGCTCCACCTTTAATTCCAAACACCGGACCTAATGAAGGTTCACGTAAAACGACGGTTGCTTTTTTGCCAATTTTATTTAACCCTTCCGTTAAACCAATGGATGTTGTTGTTTTTCCTTCTCCGGCAGGAGTGGGAGTGAGGGCTGTTACAAGAACCAAATTGTTTTGAGCAATCTTTTTTGGATCAATTAATGTCAGCGGAAGTTTTGCCTTGAACTTACCGTACATATCCAAATCATCTTCTGTGATGTTCAGTTTTGATGCAATTTCACGTATGTGTTTCAGTTTTGCTGCTTGCGCAATTTCAATGTCAGATGGAAAAGTTGCCATGTTTTTTTGAGTTTAGAGTGAAAAGGTAATAATTATTGTGATTTATTCGTTTCAAAGGTTAAAATTATCGTCATCTGCTTTTCAGTATATCTTTAGTTAAGTATTGAACGGGATTTTGATTTTCAGTATATTTGTAAAAGAACTATGAAATTCACCATTTTTCTTTTAGGATTTGTTACGCTGGTGTTAGCGGGTTGTAAAAAGCCTGTTACAGAGCCTAATTCTGGTATTTACAGAGGTACATTTTTTCAGATTTACAATGAACAAGATACCAATGCGCAAGGCGTTGTCAATCTGGCTTTGACAAAAGAAGGATTTGGAGGAAGTTTCCAGGTGAGTGGTGACACATCAACAGGTGCGCCATATTCTCATTACGGAACCTTCGTGATAGACAATTCAGTTTCCATGACCTTTGACAACGATGCCAGTGTTGAAGTAGGATATCAGCCACATTATTTGCTGGACACCGTTTATCAGTACACGTTTGATGATTTCAATTTTACCCTGGAACTAATTATTGATACCGCGAGGTATGAATACAAAATGGTCAGAATTTAATCCAGACCAAATTTATGGACATCATTGTGGTTGTCCTCAATTTCATCTTTCACCTGCTCAATTCGTTTAGAAATCATTGCAAATTCAGGGTAACCATTTTCTTTCAGCCATTTGAATGATTCTTCTTTTCCATCTGCACTCAGGGCTACGTGTTTCAAAATGTGCATGTTGTTTTTTTCCAGCCACTGAAGCGCCACCTTATTTCTTTCTACTGCATTAATCATGGCCATGAGATGAGCATAACCATTATCAATCAACCACTTTCTGGCATCTTGTTTCAGATGCAGCGCATAAACAAATATTCCTAATTCCTTGAATTCAGGACTTGCCATAAACCAGTCCAGCAGATCTTTATTTCCTCCAATGGCTTCTGCCCATCCCAATAAAATTTTTGGATGATATTTGAGCGGTTTTAATTTAACCGGTCCTTCAAAATTGATTTCTTCTTTTTTCTTATTCTTCCAAAACATGACCTGCGTTTTATTGAAAAACTCCAATGTATCTGATTGATTTGATTTTTCCATTTATAACAGTAAAATCCATCGCACGAATAAAAGTAACAGAATCACGCTCAAATTTATATTTACTGATCACGTGTTTTATATTCTCTTCTTCAGTTTCGTGGATTTGGAGCAATTCCTGTTTAACCCGATCAATTGAATCAGGAACAAGCATCTGATTGACGATTTCATTTTTATTCGCGTAGATTGTATCAAATGCATCATCAATCATAAAACAGTTTTCATCCAATTTTTTTCCGGCTTCATGTGGCAGATTATTTCTCCAATGTTCATTGAATTCATTCATTGTCTCCATCGGCGGAACATAAGTTGTCTGATCATTACCAAACCACATATAACCAACAATGATTGCAGTTATTACTCCTGCTAAATCTGTAAGCAATCCGGCTTTAATCGCATACCTCGTTTTTTTAATTCCTACCGAACCAAAATACACCGCGACAATATAGAAGGTAGTATCACAAGCGCCTTGCATAATTGCATTCAGTCTTCCAATAAAACTATCTACTCCATGAATTTCAAATGACTCCAGCATCATGCCTCTTGCACCACTTCCACTTAATGGTTTCATAATTGCTGTTGGTAATGCATGAACAAATTCTACACTCGAAAAGAATAAACCAAAAAACCATTCAAATCCCTGCATGAGATAATCCATTGCACCAGATGTGCGGAATACACCAATAGAAACAATAATGGCAACCAGAAACGGAATGATTTTTATGGCAATTGAAAATCCATCTTTGGCACCGTCAACAAATGCTTCATAAACATTTACTTTTTTGCGAATGGCCATAATTATAAATGCACAAATCAAACCATACAAAATGGAGTTGCTGATCCAGGCTGATTGCACAGACATATCTTCAGGACTGAGCGAATTGAAATAGGCCATGATTCCAATCACAGCCGTTGTCATGAAACCGAGATAAAGCAATACCACTTTATTGAACAAGTTGATGCGCTGATAAATCGCAACAGTAATTAATCCTACCAGCGTAGCAAAAAAAGTGGCAATAAGAATTGGAATAAAAACATCTGACGGATTTTCAGCTCCGTAAATGCTGCGGTAATTCATGATGGTTACCGGTATCAATGTTAGTCCTGATGCATTCAGAACAAGAAACATGATTTGGGCATTCGACGCTGTATCTTTTTCATTATTTAATTCCTGCAATTCATTCATGGCTTTTAAACCTACCGGTGTGGCAGCATTATCAAGTCCCAGCATGTTTGCAGAAAAATTCATCAGCATGGATCCTCTCGCTGGGTGGTTTTCTGGTACTCCCGGAAAAAGTTTGTTGAAGAACGGTCCAAACAGACGTGCCATCAGATTTACTGATCCGCCCATTTCACCAATTTTCATGATGCCTAGCCAGAGACAAAGAACTCCGGTAAGTCCAATTGAAATTTCAAAAGATGTTTTGGCACTTTCAAACGTGCCGTTTACCATGGCAACAAATACTTCTGTATCACCATTCATGGTTTTTAAAACAGCCACAACAAGTGCAATCAGAAAAAATGCTATCCAGATATAATTCAGTACCACGTAAATTTACTTTGATACTAAGTTAGAAAGGAAACTTCAGCACGCTGCAAACGATACATGAAGTTATAAACTTCAATTGTTAATTAAGATTGAAATAGTGAATGATCTGATCAAAAAATACGCTTCCTGAATCTTCTGAAACTTCAGGATGAAACTGAACGCTGATCATCTTTTTAGTAGGATGACACATGGCTTCATTTTCACAAATAACAGAGGTAGCTAAATGCAAAAAATGGGGCGGCACGGTGACATGTTCCTGATGATCTTCTTTCATTTTAAAAGTATCATCAAATACAGAAAAGACGGCGTGTTTATAAACCTGTCTGATGGTTTGCCAATCTCTGTCAGGTAAACATTTTCCAATTCTTCCGCCATGCAAAATACCAATGAGCTGATGTCCAAAACAAATTCCTAAAACAGGTATGGTGAGTGATTTTATAAAGTCATATTTAATCAGATATTCGGCATAATCTCTGCCGGGAATTTCAGATAATAAAACCGGAGAACCTGAAAGCACCAGCGCTTTTGAATTTTGGATTTCGGAAATTGAAAAAGCGTTTTCAGAAACCACTTTGTTGGGAATGCCTTTAGTTGTTAGCACTTCAGATATAGCGGGTGTTTTTGTGCTTCCCAGATTGATGATGATGACCATGTGAAAACAGAATTAGATTCAAAGTCAAAGTTAAACTAATTTGGCGCAGTTTAGTTCACCGGATCAAATTCTAAAATTGAATCGTACAAATTCTGAAATTCAAAATCAAAATGAGTTTTAATTTTTTGATTGCTTACGATTTTAAAAGAGTCTGTGCTTATATCATCAAATTTTGGAAGTTCTTTTTTATATCGTTTGGCCAGCTCTGTATAAAACTCTTTTTTAGTTGGATGTTCGTTTGAACAACAATTAAATGTTTCATTTTTTGCATCGGATTCAACTACCTTTTGAATCAGTTTAACGGCATCTTCCAGGTAAATAAAATTAATTCGTCCATTTGGATTAGCGAGCACTTTAGGAGACTTGCTGAATTTGTGCGGGTATCTTCCAAAACCAATCAGACCGGCCATTCTCAATACAATGACATTAAAACGGTTAAATGATTTCACCAGTTTTTCCACTTCATTTAATTTACTTTCGGTGAGAATTGCATCTTCGTCATTTTCTGAAACAAAGTTATTTGTTTCTTTATAAATGCCGGTTGAACTGATTAAAATTATTTTTTTCAGAACAGCTGAGTCTGCAGATTCTAATAACGTTTTTAATTTTTCCAGATGAATTGCAGAAGTAGGAATGGAGATGATTAAAGTTTCTGATGCCAAGAAGTCAGGGTTAAGAACAAAGGGCTCATCCTGAAAATTTATTGGGTAAAATTGAATTCCAGATGAATGAAGTAACGAATCTTTTTCAGAGATTTTTGTTTTGGAAGCTTTAACCGGATATCCTTTTTGAATTAATTTTTCAGCAACGGGTAAACCAAGCCAGCCACAACCTAAAATGCTTATTGATCGGTTGTTTTTCATACAATCAAAGATAGGAAGGAAATAGAAAAAAAATACTGAACGTATGGAAATTTCAGTTGTATTGCATCTAGTCTATTAAATCTCGTATTATGCAAAATTATCTGTTCTTATTTTTACTTGTAGTTCTATCATTCTCATGTTTTGCAAATGAAATTAAAGTCAATTCTGAAATTGATGATGTTATTGTATTTTTACGCGGAGCTCAGGTAAATAGAAGCGCCACGGTTACGGTACCCGTTGGTACACATGAAATAATTTTCAATGGTATATCTCCTTTGCTGAAGAGGGAAAGTCTGCAGGCGGGTACCAAATCTGCAGTTTCAATTCTCTCTGTTCATTATGAAACCAAGACCTTTGAAAAACCTCAAAACAAAGAAGCTCTGGCTGATCTGGAGAAATTGCAATTAGTCAAGCAGCAGGAGTTAAAGAAACTTTATGCAAAGATGGAAGTAGTTCAAACCAGAGAAATACTTATCAGTAACCTGGTGAATTTTCAAAGTGAAAATGGTTCAGCAACTATAGAAGATATTGTAAAGGCTGAACAAATTATTGCATCGCGCCTAGAAGCAATCAAACTTGAAAATCTGGCGGTTCAACAGGAAATTGAGATTTTGAACAGGGAGTTAAATGAAATTCAGCAAAAGATTTCTGCAATGGGCGTGATTTATGAAAGTATTGAGCCCCGAATAGTTATTAAAGTAAAAGCTGAAGCTGAAACGAAAGCAAAATTTTATGTTTCTTACCTGGTAGATAATGCAAGATGGTTTCCAAGTTATAATCTTAATGTTAAAAGTCTTGATCAACCTCTTTTGATCGATTATCAGGCAAATATTTCACAGCAAACCGGTGAAGATTGGGAAGACGTAAAACTGACTTTATCTACCATAGATCCAAATCTTTCCGGTCAAAAACCAATATTAACGCCGTGGTACATTGTGCTTAATCAAATGAACCAGCGTCCGGTTGAAAATAATTATAACCGCTATACACCCAATCTGATTAGCACAGTTTCAGGGCGTATTACAGATCAGTATGGAGAAGCCCTTCCTTTCGCTACCGTTTTAGTTGAAGGATCTACGGTTGGTACCTATTCAGATATGGATGGTTATTACACACTCAACATCCCTCAGGGATATAATCAAATTACCGTAAATTATATTGGATATAATCCGGTCACAATTTATGTGACTTCAACAAAGCACGATATTGTACTGGCTGAAATACCACTGATGCTTGAACAGGTTATGGTGGTGGAAGAAATGGTTGAAGATGCTTATTATTATGACAGCGATGTTCAAATCCAGAATGTCAGTTTGAGTTATGAGTCTTCCGGCATTCTTACTACTTCATCACTCAAACAGAAGAAAACACAAAACCCAAGAATAAATAATGGACAAACCTATAGCGCCACGTACTCAGCTCCGGTTGAAACAAAAAAGCAAATCAACGTGGTGAATGCTGAATTTGAGATTGAAGAAAAATACAATATCCCATCTGATCAAAAAAATTATCATGTTAAAATTGATGAAATTGAAAAGAAAGTGCTCTACCAATATTATTGCGCTCCGCGTTTTAATTTGGATGTCTTTTTAACGGCTCAGATGACTGACTGGGAAGACTTGAATTTGCTTGAAGGAGAAGCGAATATTTTCTTTGAAGGTACCTTTGTTGGTACAAGTTTACTCGATGCAAAATTTGTTGGTGATACGTTGGATATTTCTTTGGGAAGAGATAAACGAATTGTTGTGGATCGTGTAAAAGAAAAGGAGTACAGCAAATACAAAGTAATTGGAAATGAAGCCTCCAAATCTGTTAAATGGGTAATCTCTGTTAAAAACAATAAAGAAGTGCCAATTAATTTAATTCTTGAAGATCAGTTTCCGCTCAGCTACGATTCAAATATTCAGATTGAAAAAGATGAAGTCACAGGAGCATCTGTTAACGAAAACACCGGAATAATTACCTGGGATTTAAAAATGGCGGCAGGAAAAATTTCGGAAGTAGCATTTAAGTATAAAGTGATTTTTCCGGCGGGTAATGATGTGTTTTTGGATTAACCAAACATAATGGCAACAATTGACAATACTGAAAGTAGCACACCAAACCAGTTTGAAAGAGAAAGCTTCTCTCTGAAAATCAAAAATCCAATAAAAGAAGAGAGTACAACTACCCCAATATTGTAAATTGGATTTACTTGTGAAACCTCGAGTTGTCCGCTGTCCAACGATCTGAAGAAGAACCAGAGGGTAAGAAAATTAGGGATTCCAAGTGCAATTCCCCAGCTGATATTTTTCAGTGAAATTTTAGAAGTGCCATTTATAAGTTTAGGGATCAGCATAAATAATCCAACCACCCCGGCAGAAAGAAAAATGACAACAAAAAACAATCCGTTGAGTGAAGTATCTACATACCATTGTTTGGCACAATTAAATAAGACATCAGCTGCTCCCTGTCCAAAAAATATGACCAGGATTAACCACAAATATTTCAATTCAAAATTCAATTTGGTTCCGCTCATGGTTGTAAAATAGACGCCAGCCAAAGCAAGTAAAATTCCTGTAATTTTTAAAACTGACAAGGTCTCACCTTCAAATAAAATTACAGCCGCTATGATAGGAATGACGAGTGACATTTTATTTGCTACGGTAGAAATTGCCACACCAATAACCTGAGAAGCTTTCGCAAGTAAGTTAAAAACCAGAATAAACATTACTCCAACTCCTGCGGCATATAAAAACCAGGGTGAAGTTGTTATAGTGCCAAATGATGGAATTTCATCTGCAAGTGTAAAACTCAGACAGCCGGCGGTCAGATAATTTACAGCAATTGCCTGCAGGTTGTCCACCTGAAATTTAGCCATCAGTTTGAAGCAAATCAAAATGAGGTTAAAACAAGCTATTCCAAGAATTATATCAAGCATTTTGAAGAATGGTTATTTGATCCTTGCCTGAAAAATATTCTGTTATTTTTTTTCCTTTGATAGTAGGGGAGTGAGCTCCATTTTTAAATAGAATTTCTCCGGTTAAAATACGTGCTTCATCCCACGTTCCTTCATGGATAAAGTTTTCTATGGTAGTTTTTCCGCCTTCAATCAATATTGAATTTACCTCCAGTTGATAGAGTGTTTTTAAAATATCTTTCACGGTAAAATCAGTTGGTTGAATGAATTGCAGATTTGAATCTCCCTGCGCTTTTTTATGTGTCAGAACAATGGTTTTAACCGAACGGTCACCCACGTGATAGGCACCGTAATCCAATCTCATATAAGGATCAATGATAACGCGAATGGGATTTTTTCCCTGAAATTCTCTGCATGTCAATTCCGGATTATCATTGGCAATGGTTTTCCAGCCAACCATCACTGCGGCTTCATCACTTCTCCATTGATGAGTGATTTTTTTTGTTTCGGGAGTTGTGATCCATCGGATACCTTTTTCACCTTTGCTGCGGTCAATATCCATGAATCCGTCTGCTGATTTTGCCCATTTCAAAACAATGTATGGACGTTTTTTTTCATGGAACGTAAAGAAGCGTTTATTTAATTGCTGTGATTCTTTTTCCAATATTCCAACTTCTGTTTTTATTCCTGCGCCTTTAAGTTTTTCAATACCTTTTCCAGCTACTTTGCTGTTGCTGTCAACACAACCAATTACCACATGCGGAATTTTTTTCTCTATGATCAAATCACTGCAGGGTGGAGTCTTTCCAAAATGACTGCAAGGTTCCAGATTGACATACAGGGTTGAATTCTGAAGTAAATTCGGATTGACAACAGAACGTATTGCGTTTACTTCAGCATGGGAGTCTCCGTATTTCTGATGATATCCTTCACCAATAATCTGATTTTCACAAACAATTACACATCCAACCATAGGGTTTGGCGCAACAAATCCTGAACCTTTTTCAGCAAGTTCCAGGCATCTTTTCATGTAATTTGAAGCATCAGACATGTTACAAAAGTAGGCAATTCCGGATGATCAGTGTTTGCGTTTATTTCTTGGATGATATGAAATAATAGCTTCTTTCAGCATTTCATCACTTAAATGGGTGTAGATTTCTGTGGTGCTGATTGATTCATGTCCCAGCATTTCCTGAATGGCTCTCAGATTGGCACCTCCTTCAACCAGATGTGTTGCAAAGGAATGCCGGAACGTATGTGGTGAAATACTTTTTCTTAAATCAATTGCCTGCGCAAGTTGCTGAATGATCGTGAAAATCATCACACGTGTAAGTTTGGAGCCTCTGCGGTTGAGAAACAAAATATCTTCGTTGCCCGGTTTAATATCCTGATGCACCCGGATATAATTTTTGTAAGCGTTGACTTCTTTTTCGACCGTATCACTTACCGGAACAAGTCGTTCTTTATTTCCTTTTCCAATAACGCGAATAAAACCTTCTTCAAAATAGAGATTGGTAATTTTTAAATTGACCAATTCACTAACGCGTAATCCGCAGCTATAAAGTGTTTCAATAATGGCTCTGTTTCGGTGTCCTTCATTTTTTGATAAATCTACTGCATTGATGAGTGCATCTATTTCTTCTTTTTCTAAAACAGAAGGTAATTTTTTACCAATTTTTGGCAGTTCCAGCAGTTCAGTCGGATCTTGTTTGATTTCATTTTCAAGCAGGAGATAACCAAAAAAATTGCGGATTCCTGAAATTATTCGTGCCTGAGATCTCGCCGCAATTCCCATTTCACTGATCCAGCGAATCATTTCCTGAAGGTCTCTCAATTCAATTTCAGTAGGTTTTTTTGATGATCCGTTGTATTCGGTAAACTGCACCAGTTTATCATAATCACGCATGTATGCTTCAACACTGTTGGGTGAAAGTGATTTTTCTATTTTGAGATAACTTTCGTAATCCTTTCTATATTTGATCCAGGATGAGTGCAAAACGAATTTTAATTATTAATGGCCCGAATTTAAATTTACTCGGAAAACGCGAGTCTCAAACTTATGGAGACAAAAGTTTTGAAGAGTATTTTGTGGAATTGAAAAAGTTGTTCAATGAATTCGAATTGAATTATTTTCAATCTAATCTGGAAGGTGAAATTATTTCACAGATTCAGAAAAGCAATCACGATGGAATTATTCTCAATGCCGCTGGATACACGCATACATCAGTGGCAATAAGAGATGCTGTTTCTGCAATTAAAAATCCGGTAGTGGAGGTGCATATCTCCAATATTTCAGCAAGAGAAACATTCAGACACGAATCACTGATTTCTCCGGTGTGTGTTGGGTGCGTATTTGGTTTTGGATTAAAATCCTACGAATTGGCTTTAAATTATTTCAGATAATTGACTGAAATAAAAATCAGGCAAAGCCAGTCCTTAACTTGTCCAGCAGGTCGTTCAGCTTTTTCACTTCGGCGTCGGTGAGATGTTTAAGGTGTTTATCCATTTTATTTTCCCAAACGTCGATTTCTTTGAGAAGTGTAAGTCCCGCTCTAGATATTTTGACATCTTTTTGTCTGCGGTCTTTTTCATTTTCTGTTCTTTCGACCAGCTTTTTCTGAACAAGTCTGTCTAATATTCGGCTTACATCGGAATTGCGGTCAATCATTCTTTCCTTGATGATTCCGATACTAACCGGTTTCTGATTTTGACCTCTGAGAATTCTGAGAACGTTGAATTGTGTGAGTGTTATATCGTAATCTTTTATTGAATGCTGGAAACATTCACTCAATCTGGATGTTGTAAGCAGGAGATTAACAGTCAGCTTGTGGTAGTCATTTCTGAAACGCGATTTAAGTTCGTCTTCAATTTTCATTTTGCGGCGTATCGATACGTAAAATTAATATTAATTATCAAAGTACGCTTGCTCAAGTACTGCATCGATGTATCTGTTGAAATCTTCATCAAAATAGGCGCCACAACTTACCACACCGGTTAATTTGGTTTGATCTCCCGGTTTAAGACTTTTGGCTTTGTCCATCTGATCGTAAGCAAGGGTGAAACGTGCTGCTGCTTCTGTTTTTTCGCCGGATAATTCAATCACAATTTCGTCGTTCAGATTTGTGTCAATTTCTGCAATTGTCCCGGTCATAGTAACAATTTTAGAGTCGCCATCATCTGAAAGATATTTTTCTGTAGCATGTTGATAATCTGTGATAAATTCAGATGTAAAATCATCTACATCAAACTCTTCAAAAACGGGAGCGGTGCGTACATCCCGATGAGGAGCAAACCACATATCAAGTCCAAATCCGCCACCTAACAAAATGGCGCAGAAAAATGCAAGCAAAGGGTATTTAAATTTTTTCATAGATGGCTTTTACTTTGATTTCTAAAACTTGCGAAATGACTCCGTCT
>Ga0268298_10002044_pt1 | contig 22634 bp, 18 predicted proteins | sample WWTPWeurt_MetaG_FD_194462 | JGI IMG/M metagenome (GOLD analysis project Ga0268298, IMG submission 194462) | Activated sludge microbial communities from WWTP in Nijmegen, Gelderland, Netherland - WWTP Weurt | ecosystem: Engineered > WWTP > Aerobic digester > Activated sludge | place... | reverse complement strand
CTGGCCCTCTACGAGAGCGCTCTGCGAGTGCCCTTCGGCAACCAGTTCCGGGTGTTCTCCGGGCTTTATCTCACCAACTGGCGGTTGGGACGCAAGGAAGCGGCCACCGACGCCTTCGGTCAGATGGTCGATTTCGGCCTCGAGAACAAGCGGGTCGGGGTCAAGTTTCTCTTCCGTCCCGGCACCACGGCCTTCATTGCCGACCGCAAGTTGAGCGAGCCCTATCCGATCTGGCTGGCGCAGTTGGCCAGCCGTGCGGCGCGGCGCAACACCTGTCTCGAGGTGACCGGCCACACCAGCCCCAGCGGGCCGGAGCCGATGAACGAACGCCTCTCGTTCCTGCGCGCGGAATACGTCAAGACCCGGCTGGACCAGTTCTCGCCCGGGTTGGGCAAGCGCACCATCGCCCACGGCGTCGGCTCGCGGGAAGCCCTGATCGGCAACGGCAAGGACGATGGCAGCGATGCCCTCGATCGTCGGGTCGAATTCAAGGTCATCGGTTGTTGACGGCCGCCAATCCCTGTCAGACCTGCGGCGCCTGCTGCGCCGCCTTCCGGGTCGATTTCGACCGGGCGGAACTCGCCGGCGGCGAACTCCCCTGGGGGAGCGGCGTTCCCCCGGTCCTGGCGGTTCCGCTGACCGGACGCCTGATGCGTCTGGCCGGCACCGACGCCTCGCCTCCCCGCTGCGGCGCCCTCGGCGGCACGGTGGGGAAAGCCGTCAGCTGTACGATCTACGACGCCCGGCCATCCCCCTGCCGGGAGTTCGAACCCCACCACACCGCCTGCTCCCGGGCGCGCCAATGGCACGGGCTGGAGCCGCTCATCTGAGTGCGCTCAGGCTTTTTCCGGCAGGACGATATTGACCTCCAGCACCTCGTAGCGGTCCTGTTTTTCCAGGGAGACGCGGATGTCTTCCGGATTGACCTTGACGTACTTGGAGATCACCTGGATCAGGTCGCGCTGCAGGTCGGGAAGGAAATCGGGGCTGGTGCCGCCGTCCCGCTCCCGTGCGATGATGAGTTGCAGCCGCTCCTTGGCCACCTGGGCGGTTTTCGGCTTGTTGCCGAAGAGCATCGAAAGCAGCGACATCTCACTTGCCTCCGAACAGACGCTTCAGGAGCCCGGGCTTGACGTAATCGACGAAGCGCAGGGGCTGGTCCTCGCCGAGGAAGCGGGCGATGGCATCGTGATAGGCCTGGGAGGCGTCGGATTCCTTCTGGTGGATCACCGGGGCGCCCTGGTTCGAGGCCTGGAGCACGTCCTCCGATTCCGGGATGACGCCCAGGATGGGTACCCGCAGGATTTCCTGGATGTCCTTGTAGGAAAGCATTTCCCCCGCCTCGACCCGGCCCGGGTTGTAGCGGGTGATCAGCAGGTGTTCCTTCACCGGTTCGCGGCCTTCGATGGCGCGGCGGGACTTGGCCTGGAGGATGCCCAGGATGCGGTCGGAATCGCGCACGGAAGACACTTCCGGATTGGTCACCACCACCGCCTCGTCGGCGAAGGTCAGCGCCATCACCGCGCCGTGCTCGATGCCGGCGGGGGAATCGCAGACGATGAAATCGAAGCCCTGGTGGGTGAGTTCGGCGAGCACCCGTTCGACGCCTTCTTCCTTGAGGGCGTCCTTGTCCCGGGTTTGCGAAGCCGGCAGCACCCACAGGTTGTCGCCGTGCTTGTCCTTGATCAGGCCCTGGGTGAGGGTGGCCTCGCCGTTGATGACGTTGATCAGGTCATAGACCACGCGGCGCTCGCAGCCCATGATGAGGTCCAGGTTGCGCAGGCCCACGTCGAAGTCGATGACGACGGTCTTGTAGCCGCGCTGGGCGAGGCCGGTGGCGAAGCTGGCGCTGGTGGTGGTCTTGCCGACCCCGCCTTTGCCGGAAGTGATGGTGATGATACGGGTCACGATGCTGATCTCGGTTTGGGGTTCAATTAACGCAGGGCGAGCGGCGCGATGCGCAGCGATCCGCCCTCCAGGCTGATCTGGGCGGGCCGCCCGGTCAGGTCGGCCGGCAGCCCTTCTTCGAAAGTGCGGTAGGTGCCGGCGATGGAGACCAGTTCCGCCTCCAGGCTGGTGGTGAAGATGCGGGCGCCGGCATTCCCCGCCGCCCCGGCCAGGGCGCGGCCGCGCAGCGGCGCGTACACGTGGATGTGGCCGTCGGCGATCACTTCGGCGCCGGCGCTGACCATGGCCAGGACGACCAGGTCGCCGCCCCGGGCGTAGAAGCGCTGGCCCGAGCGCAGGGGTTTGTCGAGCACCGTCGTCGCCGCCGGGGCTTGGGCCGAGGGTGTCGCGGCCGCGGCTTCGGGAGGCGACGCCGGCGCGGGGGCCCGGGCAGGAGCCGCCGGGGGCTCCGGGGCCGGAGGCGCGCCGCGGTTCGGCCGCCCCAGGGCACCGTCTCCCACCGACGGTAGGCCGCAGGCCGCTGCCAGATCCGGCGGCAGGCCGCGGGAGGCCACGGCGCTGAGGCCGGAACCGCGCAAAAGCTCGCGGATGGCCGCCCAATCGATGGGGTCGGCCAACGGCCCGGCAGGGCTGAAATCGAGAACCGCGAGATCGCCGTCGAAAAAGTCGGCGGTATTGCCGGTCAATTCGGCCAGAGCCCCGTGGAGTACCGCGGGGTCGGCGCTGCCGAGGAGGGCGTGGATGATCTTGAGGGTGGTGCCTTTGAACTGAATCGGTACTGCCTGGGACATGCCTACTGCCGGGTGATGCAAAGGGCCGCGATTATGCCACAGGCGAGGCAGGGGCGGGCGCATATCCTGCCAGCTATACCTAACCCGCTCGGAACGGGCTCCTGCTGATATGGGGGGCGTCTCGCGAGCCTCGGAACGCTGGCCCTGAGAGGTGCGATTCGGCGCGGGGCGCTATGCGCCTAGTGCCGAGCCTCTTCAGTATCGTAACCTTCCTAAGGACCCAGCCAGAGACGAGGCGATGTGCACAGAGCGTGGGTGATACGCACTTCGTCGTCCGCCGTCACAGGCGAAATGCCGCTGCAGACTGCGATTGTGCGCACGGCTGGATTGCCGATCATCCTTGCGGGGCCGATATCCCCCACCTTTTCGTAGCACTAGATTTTAGAGTCCGGAGGCAATTTACCTGATTTCTGCCTGAGTGATGTGGCACAGGCAGCAGAGGTCAGACCGTCCAGGGACTTCTTTGACGTGATGCTACGTCAGTAATCCGTGTATGCGATTTGTCATATTGACAATTGGGTACAAATTCGACAACGATATTAACCATTCAATGATTTAATTGTGTTTTCTGGGTGTAAACGGATTGTATTAAATTTGAACGGTCGGTGATTAAGGGGGATTTGCATGATAATGGCATTCAAGCAGAAGTCAGAATATGCGGGTACAAAGCGGGTATTTGAGGGCGGTTTTCGAACGAATCTTGGGGCGATAGTAATTGCTGTCGGGATTGCCAATCTATTTAACCCTGGCATAGCCAAGGCGGACGTTATTGAGGCCTGGGGAGGCGGTTTCGTCGATATTCAAATTGGCGACTATATTGAGTATGGGGCCGGGGCTCCAGCTAATATTTCGGTAGACGATGGGTTCGGTCGCCGTGCCGCCGGGATCGCCTCAGCTGATTTTGGTGTCCACCGCCTGAGTACTTTTGCAGAAAATTTGGGTGCCCCAGGAATTACAGTTTTCGCTGAGGCTATGTCGACCTGGAACCAGACTTTGTTGATCTCGGGGGGAGCGGGTACCGGATTCGCAGATATCAGATTGCGCCTGCATGCTTCATTTTGGGATCGCGGGGCGTATTTTGGCGCTGATCGATTTCCGCCATATTTTACGTACTATCAAATAATTGGCCCCGCTGATGGGGGGCCCACTGATACGGCTGGGTTCATGACTGTGCCGTCTTGGGATTCGGCGGTATTGTCTTGGAATCCTGATGGAACTGCTGACAGCGGCGATGTGCTCTTGGAAGGTTCATTTTTCTTTACCTATGACGTCCCGTTTGTTCTCTACTCCATGGCGCGATCCTATGTTTTCGCCGATTCTGGCGTAGATGCGCTCAATACAGTCGAAGTAACATCTCTCACACTCCCAAGCGGAGCGTCAGTGGATTCAAATGCAGGCGAGGAAGGACTAGCGGGGCTGAGGATTCTATATGGCACGAGCGTCCCGGAGCCTGGAACTTTAGAGCTCACATTCGTGGGACTGCTGCTTTCAGGATTGGCGGCCTTGCGGCGGCGCATGGTGCGATCTAGACCGGGGTAACCCGCTGAACGGCTCTGTCGCCGATACGGTTGGAACAGCAAAAGTCAAAAGCAGAGTCAAAAGGGGTCAGAGACTGAGGTTTCCCCTCATTTTTAGTTTTCACAGCACGCCATCCTTGCCTGATTTCGCAAGCGTTCAAGAGCTTGCTGAAGCATTGGTGGAGTAAGGCATTGCAAGCCGGCTTGTGTTACGCGAGTAGCCAAGGTCATGACGGAAATTTCCTTTCGGTTGCTACGGCCGGTGCTCTGAAAGCGGAGGGTCAACTGCTTTTGTTGGGCGCTTTCGCCAATCAACCGGAGCAACCAACTGGCCAGATGTCCGATCATCAAAAGCATCTCGAAGCGCTGGGCGGAACGGCTGCGTGCATCACTCAGGCCCATGCCCAGGTGCGAATTCTTGGTGTCACGGAACGATTGCTCAATGCGCATGCGTTGTGCGTAGAGGGCAACGATGGCTGACGGAGTTAGATGCGCCAATCCTGCGGAGCAGGCCAGTAGCCAGGGCTCGCTCTCCCGTTTGGCAACCTGCTGCGAATGCTTGGAGTGGCAGCGCAAGCCAAAGCAGGTCTGACGAACTCGTCCCTTCGGCGCCTTCTTGACCAAAACTAGGCGCCGCGGCGTCGGACGATTTCGGACATGCAGCACATGAGCAAACTCACGAGGTTGTTCGGTTGCCATTTCGTAGAGCTTTTTGACAGCTTGCCACGGTGCCCCATCAATGCTCACCCTGTCTCGGTTGCGGATACGGCCAATCCATTGCCAATGCCGTCGTTCCAGGGAATCAAACCAACTCGAACGAAAACCCGCATCGGTCATGACAATGGGAGCGCATCCCTCTGGTAAAAGCCTACGCAACTGACCAAGAAAACGTTGATGGACCCAGCGACTGTTCAAACGGTGACGAGGATGTACTTCCTCATACAGCGTGACACTGCGCCCCTCGACAGCAAGGCTCGCACGCAGCAGGTGCCATCGCTGGTCTTTGGTCAAAGGGGACCCATCCACGACAACCAACAGCGGCCCAAGACCCGAGAGCCAATGACGGGCAAGGCTGCCGTACACCTCTGCTCGCCTGGCATGGATGGCCTTGTTTCCCAGGAGGCGATCCATGCGCTTGACCCGATGGCGAAGGGCAACTCGACTGTGAAGTTTCCGGGCGAGTTGGCTCAAGCTCAAATGCCCTCCTTCCACAGCGGCGCACACACTCGTACGGAGTGCTTCGGCTTGCTTCTCATGCAACGATGACAAACAACTCCCGAGCATCAGCTTTACAATCCCTTTCGCATGCATGGTCCGCCTCCATCAACGTTTGGTCGCCGAGATGGAGGAACTATCGGTTCCATGCATGCTTTACTTGAACATAACCGATTGTTCTAGTTTGGAAATATCAGGGGAAACCTCAGTCTCTGACCCCTTTGGCTCGCCTTGGGTGAGCCGGAAGAGTTTCCGGAAGCACGAGGCCGAGTCCTACTCGCTGTCGAATCACCTCCTCAAGAAGCCCCGCGACGAGAATTTCCGGACGATGCCCGGCAAGACTCGTCCAGCGCGGCGGGTCATGGAAGATGCCCTGCGCGCCGGCGAACAGTCGGTGATCGAATACTCCGAAATGGTCCTCAAGAATCTCCCCGACAAGATTTTCATCCGGGACTACCTGAAAAAGATCGGGTGCGGCACGGTCTAGGCCGACGCCCCCAGGCCGCCTTCAAAGCGCATCACCGCAGCCGCAGCACTCAGGAGAGGCGATCGCAACAACGCCGCCGTCGCGACACACAAGGTTCTGCCGGCGCGGTGTTCGATGTTCCGGACGAGTACGGCAGGGCATCGGTCAGGGGCTTTGCGGCAGGGCGATCAAGTCGCTGTGCGCGACTCCCTCGGTCATCGCCCGGCAGAGGGCGACGAATTCCCGGGCGCCGGCGCTCTGGTGCTTGTGCCGGTGCCAGACGAATTGAAAGGCCCGCCGCAGATCGAGCTCGGGACATTCCAGGGCGACGAGACTGCCGCGCCGGAAGGCGTCCCGCAGGGCCAGCCGGGAGATGCAGCCGATACCGAGACCGGCTTCGACGGCGCGCTTGATCGCTTCGGTATGTTCCAGTTCCATGCGGATGGTCAGGGCGGAGAAATGCTCCCGCAGGGCCTGTTCCACCGCCTGCCGGGTGCCGGAGCCCGATTCGCGCAGGATCCAGGGCTCGCCGAGGAGCTTCTGGAGGGCCACCGGGCCGTGGCCGGCCAGGGGATGGTCGGGGCGGGCGAAGACCACCAGTTCGTCATTGACCCAGGGCGTCGTGACGACGGCGGGATCGTTGCAGCGCCCTTCGATGAGGCCCAGGTCGAGCTCCAGGTTGGCCACGTCATGCACGATGGAGGCCGTATTGCGGACCTCCAGGTGGACGCGGCTGTCCGGGTGGCGACGCAGGAAGTCGGCGACCACCAGCACCGCCAGATAATTGCCGATGGTCAGGGTGGCGCCCACCTTGAGATGCCCGAAGCCGGCGCCGCCGGCGAGCAGTTGTTCCAGTTCCGCGGCCTGGTCGAGAATGGCCACGGCCTTGGGCAGCAGTTGCGTACCCAGGGCATTGAGGCGCAGGGACTTGCCGACGCGGTCGAAGAGAGCGGTGCCGAACTGCCGCTCCAACTCGCCCAGGGCCGTGCTGGCCGCCGACTGGGAAAGGGCGATATGCGCCGCTGCCCGCGAAAGACTGCCTTCCCGGGCGGTGGCGACGAAGACTTCGAGTTGGCGGTAGCTGTGGCGCATATCCAGAAAATAGATAAAGTTTATCAAAATTATCGGATTGTTGGATCGATTGCCCTGGCCTATAGTTCGGGCTGTATTCATCGCACGGAGCATCCCCATGGCCCAATTCGGCGTCGAGCAGGTTCTCAGCGTCCGTCACTGGAGCGACAACCTCTTCAGCTTCCGCACCACCCGCTCCCCCGGGCTGCGCTTCGAGAACGGCCAGTTCGTCATGATGGGCCTCGAGGTCGAAGGGCGTCCGCTGACCCGGGCGTACAGCGTGGCCAGCCCCAATTACGAGGAGCACCTTGAGTTTTTCAGCATCAAGGTCCCCAACGGGCCGCTGACTTCGCATCTCCAGCACCTGAAGACCGGCGACCCCATCCTGGTGAGCAAGAAGCCTACCGGTACGCTCATCATCCACGACCTCCTGCCGGGAAAGCGCCTCTTCCTCTTTTCCACCGGCACGGGCCTGGCTCCCTTCCTGAGTCTCATCCAGGATCCCGAGGTCTATGAGCGTTTCGAAACGGTGGTTCTCGTCCATGGGGTGCGCACGGTCGCCGAACTGGCCTACCGGGAGTTCATCACCGAGGAACTGGTGCAGCATGAGTTTCTGGGCGACGAGATCCGGCAGAAGCTGATCTATTACCCCACGGTCACCCGGGAGCCGTTCGACAACCAGGGGCGGCTTACCGACCTGGTGGAAACCGGCAAACTGTTTGCCGACATCGATCTCCCGCCCCTCGATCCCGCCACCGATCGGGCCATGATCTGCGGCAGCCCGGCGATGCTCGCCGATACCTGCGCCATGCTCAACCGGCGCGGCTTCCGGGTATCGAAGCACATCGGCGATCCCGCCGACTACGTCATCGAGCGCGCCTTCGTCGAAAAGTAGCCGGATTCTGAGCAGACAAGAAGGGCGTCCCGGCGGGACGCCCTTTTCCATTGAAGTCCGGCACCAGAGGGGGAGCCCTGGGGATCGGAGCAGGGGGATTTGGCGCCGTCCGTTCCGCGCCAGGCGGGGTTCCGAGCGACGGCAACGGCAGGACTTATCCCCGTACTTCCGGGGTAAGTCTGTGGATATCTTCGGGACAGACGGTCCAACTCCCCGGGCACAAAGCGTTTTTTCCCGTCGCTCAAGAATTGGGCGATTGGCCTGCTGGAGCGGGGCCCGAGGCCAGGCGGTGGGCGGCGCGGGTGGTTTCCGGGAGGCGGTAGCGGCCGGTGCACGCGAGGGTGATCCGCAGGGCACTGCCGAGACTGACCCGATGGCCGATGGAAACGTAGAGGGGGGCGACTCCGGTGCGGGTGCGCAGGATGGCGCCGACGGTTTCGCCCTTGTCCAGGAGAGGGGACCAGTCACCCCGGGCGGGTCCGGGGACTGACTCTTCGCCGATCAGCCGCGTCTTGGCGACGCCGATGGCGGGCAGGCCCGTTTCCAGGCCCAAGTGACAGGCGAGCCCGCAACGCCGCGGATGGGCGAGGCCCTGGCCGTCGACCAGCAGGATGTCGGGAAGGCGTCGGAGGCGGGGCAGGGCGTCGAGGATGGCGGGTAGTTCGCGAAAGGACAGGAGGCCGGGGATGTAGGGGAAAGCGGTGGGCCGGCGAGCGATAGCCCAGTCGGTGAGGACGAGGGTGGCCGCATCGAGGACGGCGACGGCGGCTCGGGTGATGCGGCCACCGTCCTCGAAGCCGACGTCGACGCCGGCGACGCGGTCGAGGGAGCCGAAACGGTCGGCAGTCTCGACGGCAGCGGCCAACTGGCGCTGGAGGGCGACCGCTTCGGCCGGGGTCAAGGCGGGGGCGGTGCGTGGGCGAGGATGTGGGAGAGGGCGGCGTCGGCGGGCAGCGGTTTGGCGTGGAGATACCCCTGCTGGAAATCGCAGCCGATGCCGGCGAGGAGGTCCCGCTGCGCCGGAGTCTCGACGCCTTCGGCGATGACTTTGAGACGCAGGCTGTGGGCGAGGGCGACGATGCCGGTGACGATGGACACGGCGTCCGAATCTTCCGGGAGATCCTGGACGAAGGAGCGGTCGATCTTGAGGTAGTCGATGGGGAATCGTTTCAAGTAGGCGAGGGACGAATAGCCGGTGCCGAAATCGTCGATGGCGACGCGTACACCCGTGGCCCGCAGGCGCTGGAGCATTTCCACCGGTTCGTGGGACCGCTCCATGAGGACGGATTCGGTGATTTCGAGAATGAGGAGTTCCGGCGGCAGGTCCGCATCGCGCAGGGCGGCCGCGACCAGGTCGGGCAGTTCGGGCTGCTGCAATTGACGGCCCGAGAGATTGACCGCCACGTGGAGTCTGCGGCCCTGTTCGAGCCAGGACCGGGCCTGGGCGCAGGCCAGGCGCAGAACGCGCTCGCCCATGGGGAGAATGAGACCGGTTTCCTCGGCAAGGGCGATGAATTCTGCCGGGGCGACGATTCCCCGTTCCGGGTGGCGCCAGCGGACCAGGGCTTCGAAGCCGGTGGGGACGCCGCCCGAGGTGATCACCGGCTGGTAGAAGGCGGTGATTTCATCGCGCTCGAGGCCCCGGCGCAACGCATTCTCCAGGCGCAGACGGTCGGCCACGGCGGCTTCCATGGCGGCTTCGTAGAAGGCGAGTCCCAGACCGCCCTGCTTGGCGCGGTACATGGCCGTGTCGGCATGGCGCAGCAAGGTGCCGACGTCCCGTCCGTCGTCGGGATAGACCGAAATGCCGATGCTGGCGGTGGCGACGATTTCCTGGCCGGCAACGTCGATGGCGGCGGACAGGGTGCGGGCGATGTTCTGGGCGACGCCGGAAACGACGCTCACCGAGGGCAGATTGTCGAGGAGGATGGCGAATTCGTCGCCCCCCAGGCGGGCGACACAGTCGTCGGCGCGGACGCAACCGCGGATGCGCTGGGCGACAACGGACAGGAGTTGGTCGCCGCTTTCGTGGCCGAGGGTGTCGTTCACATTCTTGAAGCGGTCGAGATCGAGATAGATCAGCGCAAGCCGGCCCTGTTGAGACGCGGCGCGGTCTAGAGCCCGCTCGGCGATGTCGGTGAACAGACGGCGGTTGGCCAGGCCGGTGAGCGGGTCGTTGTAGGCCAGGTGGCGCACCTGGCGTTCCGCCCGGGTGGCGTCGATGACCCGTCTCACGCGTCGATTGACGACCGACAGGTGGATGGGCTTGGGGATGAAGTCGCTGGCGCCGGCCTCGAAGGCCTGCTCGATCGAAGGGCGATCTTCGAGGGCGGTGATCATGAGTATGGGAATGTCCTGCCATTGCGGGCGGCGCTTGATTTCCGCGCAGGCGGCGAAGCCGTCCAGTTCGGGCATCAGGGCATCCATCAGGATGGCATCGGGGATACTTGCTTCCAGCTTGAGCAGAGCCTCGACGCCGTCGCCCGCCTCATCCACCCGGAATCCGCCACCCCGCAGGGCGTGGCGCAGGGCGGAGCGGGTGCTGCGGTCGTCGTCCACGATGAGGACCAGCGGAGCGTCGTCCGAGCGGAAGGGGGCCTCAGGGGTGGCGGGCAACTCCAGTTCCGCCGACAGGAGCGGTTCGACCAAGGCATATTCGGTGCGCAGGCCGATGAGCAGATCGCCCGCCACCGCCAGGGACCCCGCTTCGGCATGGGTTTCCATTTCCCGGGCCACTGCCGCGAGGTGGACGGCGCCCAGGTTGCCCGCAGCCCCCTTGATCGCGTGGGCCGTCTGGCGGATCACAGCGGCGTCGCCGGTGGCGATGGCGCGCTCCAGGCGGGTGACGTAGACCGGCATGTCCTCGACGAAGGGGCGGATTGCGTCGGCCATCGCGGCGCCCAGTGCTTCGCGCAGACGGGCGAAGATCGCGGGGTCCAAAGGCGCCGCCGTATGGTCGCCGGATGCGTCGGGCTCCGCGATGCGGGCATGCCAGTCCAGGCGTCGGCCGAGGCATTCGGCCAGGGCTTCGAGGGTGAGGGGCTTGGGCAGGTGGCCGTCCATGCCCGCCGCAAGGCATTTTTCTATATCCGATTCCTGATTGTTGGCCGTCATGGCGACGATGGGAACCCGGGCCAGTTCTCCCTCCGTGTCGCGAATGCGGGCGGTGGCCTCGAATCCGTCCATTTCGGGCATTGCGCAGTCCATCAGGATCAAGTCCCAGAGACCATCCTGCCAGGCGATCAGGGCCTCGCGCCCATTTCCGGCTATCCGGCAACGGCAGCCGAGCATCTTGAGCATCCCCTCGGCAACGATTTGGTTGGTGCGGTTGTCTTCGACGACCAGAATGCGCGGCGCGGGACGGGTTGCCGCGGGTTCGGGCGATGCCGTGGGCACCTCCAGCTCCGGCGCGGCAGGGCAGGGCAGGGTGAAGTGGAAGCGGCTGCCCTTGCCCGGGGTGCTCTCGACCCCGATCTCGCCGCCCAGCGCCCTTACGAGCTGCTTGCAGATGGCGAGCCCCAGGCCGCTGCCGCCGAAGCGCCGGGTCGTCGAGGGGTCGGCCTGGGTGAAGGAATCGAAAATGCGGGCCTGGTCATCGGCATTGATGCCGATGCCGGTATCGACGACGGTGAAGGTCAAACTGCCCGGCGCCGCCGGCTCGACCTGGACGCTGACCCGTCCCGAGGAAGTGAATTTGAGGGCATTGCCGATCAGGTTGGAGAGAATCTGTCGCAAACGGGCAGGATCGCTGAGAACGGCTTCCGGCACTCCGTCGGCCAGGGAGAATTCGAGGGCGAGGTTCTGCGCTTCGGCCTGGGGGACGAAGAGATTGACCGTATTGCGGACGAGTTTGGCGAGGTCGAAGCGGGTCCTTTCCGGCTCCAGCTTCCCTGCTTCCAGCTTGGAAAAGTCGAGGATGTTGTTGATCAGTTCCAGCAGGTATTGGCCCGAATCCCAGGCCAGTTCCAGCAGTTCCCTTTCCCGTACACCCATGGCGCCAGCCTTGAGCATATCCAGCGTGCCGATGACCCCGTTCAAAGGCGTGCGGATTTCGTGGCTCAGGGTGGCGGCGAATTCGGCCTTCAGGCGCGCGAAGCGCAGGGCGCTGTCGCGGGCGGTGCGCAATTCCCGCTCCCGCTCTTCCAGGGCTTCCAGCATGCTGTTGAAGGCATGGGCCATGTGATACAGATCGCGGGGGCCCTCCAGGCGGGCGCGCAAGCCGGTCTCGCCTTTTTCCGCCCGCTCCATGGTCTCGGCCAGATCGGCCAGGGGCCGGGTGAGATGGCGGGAGAGGAGGCGCAGGAGAAACAGGAAGACCACGGCGCAGGCCGCGCCGACCCCCAGGTTCACCATGAACACCTCGGCCATCAGGCGGGTCAGGGTGGCCTTGCTTTGCGCGATGCGCACTACGCCCAGGCGTTGGGGACCTTCCCCGCTGGCCTGGAAAGGGGAATCGGCTTCGCTGCCGGCTTCGACCGGAGCGACGAAGCGCCAGACCGCGGCGGTTTCGCTCTCCAGTCCGGAGTCGGTGGTCAGGGCAGGGGGGGCGGATTCACCGGGGGCGGCGCCGTCCTTGGTCCGGCGGACCAGGAGGTGGCCGTCCGATTGCCATAGTTCCACTTCCACCACGTCGGGGAAGGCGAGGGCACCGGCGACAGCTTCGGCGACGTTCTCCTGCGCGCTGACCAGGAGGGCGAGGCGGCTTTGGGCGGCGAGGCCCTGGGCGACCCGGATGCCCAGTTCGAGCTGGGTGGCGCGAATCTGGCGGCTACTCTGCCAAGCCGTCAGCAGCGCGGCCGTGAGGGTCAGTACGATGACGCCGGATGCCGCCAGGACCGTCAACTGGCGGCGAAAGGTGGAGCGGCGGAAGCGACTTGCGAGGCTGTGGAAGACCACCATCTGGCCGGGGGAATCAGGGTTCCGGGAATGTGAGGTCGAAGCCTGCCAGCGGCCCGGGGTTGAGTCCCAGGTGGCTGGCGGTTCGGGTATTGAGAGCGACGAGCACTTCCCGCAGGGGCGTCAGTCCGCGGCCGGCACTGCCGGCAATCCCGAGGGCGGAGGCCGCCAGGTTGCGGCCGAGCTCGACGTTGTTTGGGTAGAGGGCGAAGAGCACGCCGCGTTTGACGTGGGATACCGTGCTGGAAAAGACCGGGATCGCCCGATTCCAGGATTCCTGGAGGATGAGGGGCAGAATGGCCGTTTCGTCCACCGTCACGCTGTCCTGAGGGAGCCAGAGGGCGTCGCGGCGGGGATCGGCTTCGGCGAAGAAATCCTGGTAGGCGCGGACCGCGGTCTTGAGGTCGCCGACTTCGACCGCATTGAGGTCGAGACCGGCAGTTCGCGCGGCTTCGCGCGCCAGCCGGATCAGCCAGGCATTCTGGCGCCCATCGTAGATGACGGTGACCCGCTTGGAAGCGGGGGAAAGGGCGCGCAGGCGGGAGAAGAGCAGCAGCGGGTCGGGCGCGAGACTATGGACGGCGGTCGAACGCAAATCCCCCTCGGGAATCGAGATCACGCCGCCCGCGACCACATTGACATCCTTTTCCAGGGTCGATGCGGCTTTGAGGCCGTTGCGGCCGAGAGCGATCACCACCCGGATGTCCTGGCGCTTGAGTTCGGCGGCGAGCTCCTGGAGATTGAAACTGCCGCTCACGGCGTAGGCGGCGACCCGGGTGCGCGCCTTGTCTTCTATCCCTTCGATGATTTTGGAAAATACGCTGCGGTAGGGTTCGCCGATGTCCGGATAGAGGACGGCGATGCCGCTGCCCCCGGCGGCGGCCAGGCGTAGGGTGGCGGTCGATGCGGCAGGTGAGCGCAGCAACTGGGCCAGGGTGATCTCCGGGTGCGCGTCCAGGGCCAGGCGGATGATCTCGACGTCGGGCAGCGATTCCATGCTGGTGATGAGGCGGGCGAAGCTGTCCGGTACGGGTTCGTCGGCCTCGGCGTAGATCACCGCGATCCGGGTGGCCGATGCCGGGACCGGCGCCAGGGCGGCGACGGCGACGAGCAAGGCGGCGAGCAAGGCGCGAAAAGGCATGGGAAGGAATCCTCTCAGAGGGCGTAACGCCCTTGGATCCAGAACGTGCGGCGAGGCATCGGGAAATCGTCGACGATACCGAAATTGGGGAGGGCCGGGTTGAGGAGGCTGGGTTCCCGAACGTCGGCATTGAAGAGATTGCGGATGGTGGCGGAAACATCCCAGCCGGACCAGGCGCGGGTGCTGCGCAGGGTGAGATCGAGGGTGGTGTAATCGGGAATCCGATCCCGGTTGTCGCCGGGGGTGCGCTGGCGGTCGGCGACCCAATTGGCCTGGGCTCCCAGGGCCCAGTCGCCGGCGAATTGCCAGTCGGCGCGGGCATAGGCGTGATGGTGGGGGGCGAGGCCCGCGTCCCTATGGGTGGTTTCGTCGATGTTCTTCTGGTAGGCGTAATGGCCGCTGAGCCTGAGGCGGCTTCCCGGTATCCAGGCGAATTCCCACTCGCCGCCGTGGCCTTTCTGGCGGCCGGCATTGACGTAGGTGGTTGAGTCTTGCCGGATGAGGTCGGAGATTTCGTGGCGGAAGAGGCTCAGAGTCGTTTGGATCGCGGGGGAGGGCTGCCAGGTGAGCGATGCTTCCACCGTCCTGATCTTCTCCGGTTGCAGTTGCGGGTTGCCCAAGGCTACGGGGTTGGCCGCCGCGTAGAGCTCGACGAAGGAAGGCGCCCGGAAGGCGGAGCCGTAGAGCAGTTTGGCCGTGAGGTCGGGGCGCGCTTCCCAGACCAGGGCGACGCGCGGATTGGTGGTGCCGCCGAAATCGGAATATCGGTCGTGGCGTACGCCGGCAGTGAGGGTCCATTCCCGGGCGAAACTCCATTCGTCCTGGAGATAGAGGTAATTGACCCGGCGGCTGTGGGGCGAGAGGTAGAGATTGGCGCCGCTGGCCGGCCCGAATCCCCCCGCCAGGGCGGTGGGCGGACCCAGGAGCAGGGTGAAATTCTTGCTCTCGGCGGTTCGATACAATTCCAGGAGGTCATGGCCGAGGCCGAATCGCAGCCGGTGGTCGGAAAATCCGGAATAGACGCTGGCAGCCGAAAGCCGGGTATGCCTTTCCCATTTGTCTGGGGCTCCGAGCATGCCATTGGGGAAGGCGCTCCCGCCGATCAGGGTGAAGTCGGCTCCCGCCGGGAAGACGCGCAGGGGGCGGGTGGTGGTGATCCCCATCTGCAGGAAGGCGGCTTGCAGGTCCAGGGTCAGGTCGCGGCCGAAATTGGCATCGCTCCAGGCGATTTCGCCGGTCACCCGTTCGCTTCGAATTTGCCCGGCCGGGTCCAAGGCCGCGGCGATTCCGGCGCCGCTCTCGATCCCGCTCCTCAGGGTATAGCCCGCCCGCAGGCGCAGCCGCCCATAGCCGATGTCGCCCTGGGCATCGAGGCTGTCGTAGCCCAGGTTGACCGGGCCCGGCGCCCGGGAAGCGGAGGTACCGAGCACCGCATCGAAGGCCGACTGGGCATCGGCGGCGATATGCCGGCGCTGGCCTTCCGAGGTGCCGACCTTGAGGTAGCCGGCGAATTCAAGATCCCCGTGCTTGCTGCCGTGCTGGACCCAGCTTTCCCAGGTGCCGAAGGAGCCGCCTCCGAGGGCGACGCGGGTTCCCGCTTGTTCGGCGGCGGTCTTGGTGATGATGTTGATGGTGCCCGCAAAGGCGTCGGCACCATAGACCGCCGAGCCGGGCCCTCGGATGACTTCGATGCGGGAGATATTCTCGACCGGCAGTTCGACGCGCACGGGATCTGGGTTGCCGAGGAACAGGCTGGTCCGCGGCACGCCGTTGACCATCATCAGGATTTGCGGCGATGCGGAGGTCAGGATGCCGCGCACGCCGTAGGTCGGGGCATAGTTGCTTTGCAGCGCGTCGCGGGCCACATGAAGGCCGGGCACGGCCTCCAGCGCCTCGCTGACCGTGCGGGCGCCCATGGCGGCGATGTCCTCGGCGGTGATGACGGTTGCCGTGGAGGGGGCCTTGCGGATTGCTTGCCGCGTACCCGTGGCGATACTGACGAATTGCTTGTCGCCGTATGCCAGTGCGAGGTCTTCCTCCTCGACGGCGAACTGAGCCCAGGCGGTTTGGCAAGCCAGGGCTGCGGCGCAGACGATGACGCGTGAATTTCCCATGATCTCCTCCCTTGTATGCTCCAGGGCGCTTGTTGCGCCTCATCGTTTTGAGACATCTGTAGCCTAGGGCAAACCCGGGTTCGCGGCAACTGGGGCGGCGCTCGGGAAGCGGGATTCAGGGCGCCCGTAGCGGGAATGCACAAAGCGGTACGCGAATTTCGTCGCAGCTCGCACCGCCATGCATGCCCAGCATGACGGGATGCCGGTCGCCCGGCCGGGTATCGATCAGGCTCCAGTCCTCCTTCAGCAGGAGGGTGAAGTCTCCGATCCGACTGGAAAGCCGTGGATGGGGAGGGACGGTGCCGAACCAGCCGGCGGCGATGAGGCGCTGGCTGGGTACCACCCAGAGGGCATGGCCCAGCCGCGATTCGGCGGTTGCGACAAAGAAATCCCTTCGTTCGGGAATCACATGGGCGTAGGCGGCGCGCCGTTCGCCGGACAGGGGGCGGATCAGGCAGGTGGCGAGATCCGGGTGGTCGGCGAGGTCGAGCTGGCGTTCGCCGGGCGTGGTGACGAAGCCGTGGTCGGCGGTGACCAGTAAGAGCGCGTCGGTGCCTCTCCGGTGGGCGACGAATTCGTTCAATGCCGCGTCCAGGCGGTGAAGCTGGGCGATCGCCTTGGTTCCATCCGGGCCGCAGTCGTGGGCCGCGGTGTCGTAGTTGGGCCAGTAGGCGTAGATGAAATGCCGCCCACAACGGCGTTCGAGGGCGCGCTCGATGGCGGGGAACAGATCGGCGGTGGCGGCGTACGGTTCCTGGCGGACGTTTCCGGACAGCGTGCGATTGAAGGGCGTATCGGCGATCCACGCCGGCATGACGTGGGTGACCGGGACTGGAAGGCGGTTCGCGTAGGGGGGCAGGGTGAGGATCCTGGGCGCCCAGCGTTCCGCTTCGGGCGCCGGGGCGCCGGCGCCGCGGCGGGATAGGGGAAGAATCGCGAGGATTTCGCCGATTTCTTCGCACCACTGATACCAGCCGGTCAGGGCATGGCCGGCCGGCGGAAGGCCGGTGAGGAAGGTCCCCACGGCGCTCGCCGTGGTCGGCGGGAAGACCGAATCGATGCCGCGCAGATAGGCGCGGTCGAGCGGGGTGCCGGTCAGATGGCGGCGTAGTTGCGCTTCGCCCAGTCCGTCGACCACCAGGAGGATGATCGTTTGCGCTGCGGCAACGAGTTCGCTCAATCCGGGCAGGGGCTCCACCGGCTGAAGCCCGCCGCCGAGGCCGGCGGCTATGGCCGCCATCAGATTGGGAAGGCCTTCGCTGGAACTGGGAGGAGTGGGGAAAGCCCGGGTCGACATAATTAAGAATGATCCCATCGGCAGCGGATGCGGACAAGGCCGGCAGCCGCTTGGGACGGGCGGTTCCAGATTTTTTCCGGTTTTCCGAGCTGCTGAAGGCCTTTTCTTGTCGACATATAATATATAACATATATAAGACTTCAGGCCCGGTTGGGGGGCGAACCCAACTCCGGGTTCTGGTGTCGTAGAATATTCGTCCCCTTGAGTCATCCTCCACGAAAGGAAGTTGCCGTGCTTGAAGCCTATCGCGCCCACGTCGCCGAACGTGCAGCCCTCGGAATCCCGCCCCTGCCGCTGTCCAAGCAACAGACCGCCGAACTGGTCGCCTTGCTGAAGAATCCGCCCAAGGGGGAAGAGGCCGCCCTGGTCGAACTGATCACCTACCGCGTGCCGGCGGGAGTGGACGATGCCGCCAAGGTCAAAGCAGAATTCCTGGCCAAGGTGGCCAAGGGCGAAGAAGCCTGCGCGCTGATCTCCAAGGAAAAGGCGACCGAGTTGCTGGGCACCATGCTGGGCGGCTACAACGTCAAGCCCCTCATCGACCTCCTGGCCTGCGGTACCTGCGGCCCCGTCGCCGCCGAAGGCCTCAAGAAAACCCTGCTGGTGTTCGACTACTTCCACGACGTCGCCGAACTGGCCAAGGGCGGCAACGCCAACGCCAAGGCGGTCATGCAGTCCTGGGCCGACGCCGAGTGGTTCACCTCCCGTCCGGAAGTGCCCGCCTCCCAGAAGCTCACTGTCTTCAAGGTGACCGGAGAAACCAATACCGACGACCTGTCGCCGGCCCCGGATGCCTGGTCGCGTCCGGACATCCCGCTGCACGCCCTGGCCATGCTGAAGAATCCGCGTCCGGGTATCGAAGCCGACGAGCCGGGCGCCCGCGGCCCGATCAAGCAACTGGAAAAGCTGGCTGCCAAGGGCAACCTGATCGCCTACGTCGGTGACGTGGTCGGTACCGGTTCTTCCCGCAAGTCCGCCACCAACTCGGTGCTGTGGTTTACCGGCGAAGACATTCCGTTCGTGCCGAACAAGCGTTTCGGCGGCGTCTGCCTGGGCTCCAAGATCGCCCCCATCTTCTTCAACACCATGGAAGATGCCGGCGCGCTGCCGATCGAAATCGATGCCGGCCAGATGGACATGGGCGACGAGATCGAACTGAAGGTCGACGGCGCCAGCGGTAAGGTCGTCGCCACCAAGAACGGTGCCACCATCGCCGAATCGCAACTGAAGACCCTGGTCATCCTCGACGAAGTCCGTGCCGGCGGTCGCATCCCGCTGATCATCGGCCGCGGCCTGACCACCAAGGCGCGCGAAGCCCTCGGCCTGCCGCCCTCGACCCTGTTCCGCCTGCCGCAGCAACCAAACGATCCGGGCACCGGCTACTCGCTGGCCCAGAAGATGGTCGGCCGCGCCTGTGGCCTGCCGGAAGGCAAGGGCATCCTGCCGGGCACCTACTGCGAACCGAAGATGACCACCGTCGGTTCCCAGGACACCACCGGCCCGATGACCCGCGACGAACTGAAGGACCTGGCCTGCCTCGGCTTCTCCGCCGACATGGTCATGCAGTCCTTCTGCCACACTGCCGCCTATCCGAAGCTGGTGGACGTCAAGATGCACCGCGAACTGCCGACCTTCATCGCCAACCGCGGCGGTGTAGCGTTGCGTCCGGGCGACGGCGTCATCCACTCCTGGCTGAACCGCCTGCTGTTGCCGGATACCGTCGGTACCGGCGGCGACTCCCACACCCGCTTCCCGATCGGCATCTCCTTCCCGGCCGGTTCCGGCCTGGTCGCCTTCGCCGCCGCCACTGGCGTCATGCCGCTGGACATGCCGGAATCGGTGCTGGTCCGCTTCAAGGGCAAGATGTCGGAAGGCATCACCCTGCGCGACCTGGTCAATGCCATTCCCTACTACGCCATCAAGCAGGGCCTCTTGACCGTCGAGAAGAAGGGCAAGAAGAACATCTTCTCCGGCCGCATCCTGGAAATCGAAGGCCTGCCGGACCTCAAGGTCGAGCAAGCTTTCGAACTGTCGGATGCCGCCGCCGAGCGCTCCGCCGCTGCCTGCGCCATCGCCCTCAACAAGGCGCCGGTGGTCGAGTACATGCGCTCCAACATCACCCTGATGAAGTGGATGATCGCCGAGGGCTACCAGGATCCGCGCACCCTCAAGCGCCGCATCAAGGCCATGGAAGACTGGATCGCCAATGGCGTTCTGTTGCAGGGCGACGCCAACGCCCAGTACGCCGCGGTCATTGAGATCGACCTGGCCGAAGTGACCGAGCCCATCCTGGCCTGCCCGAACGACCCGGACGACGTCAAGCTGCTGTCCGAAGTCGCCGGCGACAAGATCGACGAAGTCTTCATCGGCTCCTGCATGACGAACATCGGCCACTTCCGTGCCGCCGGGAAGGTGCTGGACGGCAAGTCCGACATCCCGACGCGACTGTGGATCGCCCCGCCGACCAAGATGGACGCCCTGATCCTCACCGAGGAAGGCTATTACAGCGTTCTCGGCAAGGCTGGCGCCCGCATGGAAATGCCGGGTTGCTCGCTGTGCATGGGCAACCAGGCGCAGATCCGCAAGGGTTCCACCGCGATCTCCACCTCCACCCGCAACTTCCCGAACCGCCTGGGCATCGATACCCGCGTGTATCTCGGCTCCGCCGAGCTGGCCGCGATGTGTGCCCTGGCCGGCCGCATCGTCACGGTGCCGGAGTACATGGAACAGATCAAGCTGGTCAATGCCAAGGCTGCCGACGTCTATCGCTACATGAACTTTGATCAGATCAAGGACTTCGTCGAAGTGGCGGAGACGGTCGAGATGTAAGGTTTTTCGGGTATTGCCCGAGAGTGAGCGGCGCCCTGCGGGGCGCCGTTTTTCATGCCGGCTTGCCTCAATAACTGTATTTACATACGGTTATTCATCCCGATCCCACGATCCGGATGCCGACGCCGGCCGTCTATCGCCGCCGGCGCCCCGAACGCACGCTCCTCTATCGTCTCGTCCAAGCGCACCTCGCCACCTGGCTGGCGCTGCACGATGACGGGCAGGGTCGGTCGGCTCCGGCGCTCACCGAACGCGAATTCCGCCGCTACCTCGATTGCGGCATCCTCGCCCACAGATTTGCCCGTGCCCGCTGCGCCGACTGCGGCCACGATTTCATCGTCGCCTATTCCTGCAGGGGCCGCGGCGTCTGCCCCTCCTGCACCACCCGGCGCAGGGCCGAAACGGCGGCGCATCTCGTCGACCATGTCTTCCCGCGCATGCCGGTCCGGCAATGGGTGCTCTCGCTCCCCAAGCGCTTGCGCTATCACCTCGATGACGCCGATCTACAGACCGCCGTACTGCACAGCGTCCTACGGTGCATTGAACAGGGGCTGCGGCATGGTCTGGTGGCGGCGGACGGCCAGGCACGCCTCGGCGCCATCGTCTTCATCCACCGCTTCGGCGGATTGCTCAATGCCCACCTCCACTATCACGCGGTAGTCATCGACGGCGTGTTTTCTGGAGAAGATGCCGAGAGCCTGCATTTTGAGGAAGCGCGCCTCACACCGGCCGCCGTGCAGCGACTTCAGGCGACGATCCGACAGCGGATCGTCTGCCTCTTCGTCCGGCGTGGCCTGCTGGAGCGGGCCGATGGCAGGGCCCTGTGCGCCTGCGAGCACGGCGGCGGCTTCTCTTTCGATGCCGGCGCCTCGAGGCCAACGACCGGCAAGGGCTTGAGCGCCTGTTGCGTTACTGTGCCCGCGCCCGGCCTTTGCTCAGGAACGGCTGCGCCAGATCGACGCGGAACATCTCGTCTATGAGAGCCCCAAACCCGGTCCGGGTGGGCGTGTCAGTCAGATACTGACCCCGCTGGAATTCATGGACCGCCTCGCCGCGCTGATCCCGCCGCCGCGGCGACACCGGCATCGCTACTACGGTGTGCTGGCACCGAATTCGCCGCTGCGCCCGGCAGTCACGGCGCTGGCGGCGGCGCCCGAGCCCGGGCCGGTCGAGGCCGAAACCGTGGCCGAGGAAAGTCTCGTCAGCCGGGCGGCAAGGGTTGTGTGGGCAATGCTGCTGGCGCGCATCTACGAAGTGTTCCCCCTGACCTGCCCGAAGTGCGGCGGGGAAATGCGGATCATCGCCTTCATCGACGACCCGACCGAGGTAAAGAAGATTCTGACGCACCTGGGCGAGCCTACCGCAGCACCCATACTGGCGGCGGCGCGCGGGCCGCCGCTATGGGAGGCGGCCGGACCGGGTGGCGCCGACGATCTGGTCCAGCCCATCCCGGAGTTCGAATTCGATCAGCGCATCGCGTGGTAGGGGAGGCTTTCCAGCAGTCCGGCGGGTGCGTCTGTGCCTGAGGCCCGCAAGACGCCAGGCGACCCGCGTCTTGCGGGCCTCAGGCAGGAATGGATGGCGGGTTTTGCGAAAGTGCGGCGGAAATTCCAGTGGCAATTCAGTGGCAATTCCTGGTTGACGATGACCGGCAAGCCCCGGGAAACTCGCGGCATAGTGGTTGAATTTCCTATCCTTTCCAACACCGAGACTGACTCAGAAATTCTCTGCCTTCGCGGCCGGTGGAGCGGAGACAGGCTGCTGGCGGTGACACACCCATTACCAGCCGTTCAGTTGAGTTGGACGGGAGTTTTCAACAAGGCGAACTCACAGTCCGGTGCTGATTTTTCCGGGAAGTCGGGCGAACTGGCAGCATTTGCAGAAGCACAACCTCGTGGCCACGGGAAAAAAGCGTCCGCGGGATCACGCTGGGAAGTCGTAGGCTGACTCCTGCGCGTGGGGGAGTTGGAAATCGTGGTCAATCCCCGACCATTTGGCCACGATTATTCGAGTATTCAATCATCTTTGCCGTTTGCATTCATATGTCTATAATGAATGCATTGAATGTGGCAACAAGAGGTGATTCCATGGCAATGTTGACCGTGCGGAATCTGCCCGATGACGTGCACCGTGCCTTGAAGGTGCGTGCCGCACAGCACGGGCGCAGCACCGAGGCTGAGATTCGCGACATCTTGGAGAAAGCGGCGAAGCCGGAAGGTCGCTTGAAGCTTGGCTCGCTGCTAGCCTCCATCGCCCGTGAAGCCGGCGGGCTGACCGACGGCGAAGCCGCGCACTTCGACCAACTCCGCGACAAGACCCCGGCCGAGCCGATGAAGTTTGAATGATCCTCATCGACACCAACGTGATTTCCGAGCTATGGAAGGTCGAGCCTTATCCGGCCGTGCTGGCCTGGATCGACGCGCAGGCGGTCGAAACTTTGTACCTGTCAGCCATCACCGTAGCCGAGCTGCGTTTCGGCGTGGCGACCATGCCA
>Ga0268298_10002043_pt1 | contig 22638 bp, 20 predicted proteins | sample WWTPWeurt_MetaG_FD_194462 | JGI IMG/M metagenome (GOLD analysis project Ga0268298, IMG submission 194462) | Activated sludge microbial communities from WWTP in Nijmegen, Gelderland, Netherland - WWTP Weurt | ecosystem: Engineered > WWTP > Aerobic digester > Activated sludge | place... | reverse complement strand
TTCACCAACCTGCCCCCCGGCTCCTATGCCTTTGTGGTGCGCGGCCGGAGTGTGGACGGCCGCTGGAGCGAGCCGGCGCGGTTTGCCTTCGTGGTGCTCGCGCCGTGGTGGCAGACGCCGCTCGCGGTGGCGGGCTGGGTGCTCCTGGGCGGCCTGCTGCTCTTCACCTATGTCCGCTGGCGCATCCGCGGCCTGCGGCGTGAACGCAACCGCCTCGAACGGGTCGTGGCCGACCGCACGGCCGAGTTGGCGGAGAAGAATCGTGAACTCGAGCGTCTGCACCGCGTGGACCAGGATGAGAAGCTCGCCGCGCGCCTGGCCGAGGAAAAGGCCCAGCTGGAGCTGCTCCGCTACCAGCTCAACCCGCATTTCCTCTACAACTCCCTCAACTCGATCCGCGCGCTGGTCTTCACGCAACCGGAGGCCGCCGGCGAGATGGTCACGCGGCTCTCCGAGTTCTGCCGCTGGACGCTCACCCACAAATCCGAGGGCCTGACCACGGTCGGCGAGGAGGCGGAGATGCTGCAGGCCTACCTGGATATCGAGCGCACGCGGTGGCAGGACGGCCTGAAGGCGCGCATCGAGGTTGATCCGGCGGCGCGGCTGGATCCGATGCCGCAGTTTCTCTTCCTGCCGTTGCTGGAAAACGCCATCAAGTATGGCGGGCGGACCAGCCCGGGCCTGCTGGAGGTGACCGCCCAGGTGCGGATCGAGTCCGGCCAGCTCGTGTGCGAGGTGGCCAACACCGGCCGGTGGGTCGAGGCCGGCGCGCGCGAGGCCGGCCCGGAATCCACGGGCATCGGCCTCGACAACCTGCGCCAGCGCCTCGTCCGCCACTACGGCCCCGAATGCCGGCCGGAGATTCTGACCATGCCCGGCTGGGTCTGCGTGCGGCTGCGGCTGCCGCGCCGGCCGCGGCCGATGCCTTGAGCCGCTCCTCCTGCGCCCTTCACGCCCGCTCCACCCATGCCCTATTACCGCAAGGCCATCCTGATTGACGACGAGCCGCTGGCCCGGCTGGAGCTGCGCCGGCTGCTGCAAGCCCATCCGCAGGTGGGCATCGCGGGCGAGGCCGGCACGCTGGCCGATGCCCGCGATCTCCTCAGCCGCGCCGGCTACGACCTCGTCTTCCTCGATATCCAGTTGCGCGGCGGCAGCGGCTTCGACCTGCTCGACAGCGTGCTGCCCGGCGCGCAAATCGTGTTCGTCACGGCCTACGACCGGTTCGCGCTGCGCGCCTTCGAGGTCAACGCGCTCGATTACCTGCTCAAGCCCGTCGCGGCACCGCGCCTCGCCGCGACCCTGCAGCGGCTGGGGGAGGATCGCACGGCGGTGGCGGCGCCGACGGTTGCGCCGAACCAGCGGCTGACGGCGGAGGACCGGGTCTTCGTGCGGACGGGCTCGGCCACGCGTTTCGTGCCCGTGTCGGCCATCTGCGCCGTGCGGTCGGCGGAGAACTACACCGAGGTCGTGCTACAGGGTGGCGAGGTTCTGCTGGTGCTGCGCACCCTGAAGTCATGGGAGGAGGCGCTGCCGGATGCGCTGTTCGTCCGGATCCATCGCCAGGCACTGGTGAACCTCCAGCGGGTGAGGAAGATCGAGCGCAAGGACGAGGACGATGTGCTTTTCCATCTCGATGCGCCCGCGGCCCCGCTGCCCGCCAGCCGGCGGCAGGTGGCGGAGCTGCGGCACAAGCTCAGCGCGGCCGGACTGGATGGCGTGATTCCCTGAGGAGGCGGGCGAAAAATCCGCCGGGGTAGTGGGTCAGTTTGAAATCGCTCTGGCTTTGGCGCGATGAATCGGCAACGGTGCCAATATGGCCAAGAAAAAGGCGAAGAAGCCGGAAAAGAAGAAAGCGCCCCGCAAGGATGCCTCGCAGACTGCGCTTTCTATAGTTGAGCGGGTTACGGGCGGGAAGCTGAAAGGTTAAACCTCGATCACTTCGGTATCAAATCCGAGTTCTGTGGTGACGTGAATCTTGTATGCTTTATTCAAGTGTTTCTTAAACTCATCCCAATTGTCGCTGATTCGCATGAGCGGCAGGACACCATCAATATGCGAGCGAAGTTTAGGATCACCGACGTCGCCCGTGAGCCATTGGAAGTGCTTCGATTTGCGACGGCCATCAATGATTGGGTTCTTCTTGCGCAGTTCGTCCAGCACGCCCGGCGCTAGGCGCTTGTAAACGATGTCGTTGGTATAGTGGCCAATGACCGCCGGACGCTTGACGCTGGCCGGGTCGAACTTCCAGCCGCGCAGACGAAAAATCTGCTGATAGAACTCCAGCGGAAACGTCTTAGTCCATCCACGAAGTTCTTTGGCGATGAACTTCTCTAGGATTTCAGCGAGGGCCTTTTGCGCACGTTCCTTCTGATAACCCGTCGCCTCGTCCACAAGGGCGACGATGCCGACTTGGGCCAATCCTCGCATGAGGATGTCGGCCTGCTTTGCGACGTGGATTTGGTTGTGTGTAAGCACACCAGCATCCCGCGCTTTCAAGAATACCTCGCACACCTTCGGAAGAAGTTCCGCCGGATATCCGAACGCCTTTGCGCCTTTGATGGGCTTAAACTCAATCTGGCTAGACGTCACATACAAGTCCTTATCAATAAATGGGATTAGGCTTTTTGCGTTCAAGAATACAGGCAGGTTGACGTCACCATCATAGTAGGCGCGGCCTTTAGCCTGGCGGGCACGGCCAAGGATGCGCATCACGTCGCTTTGCGTGAGGACGCGCCGCCCATCCTCCAGCACGGCACAATGAATAGTCGTGCCGACGATGGGCAGATCGCCTTCGTGGGTCGCCTTTGGTAAACCCCATCGTGCGGCAGCACCTTTGGCGGCAATCTGGCTCCGTTCTTCGGCAGAGAGGGCATCGGCACGGGCTTTGCCCCCGAGGGACTGAATGGATTCTTCTTCGCTCATGTTGATTAGAGTTAGACCGATTACAGCAAGCATGTCAACATATATTCATCAATATGCTTGCTATGCTTGCTAGCAGGCATCAGGCTTTTTCGCATGAACAAGCTCTCCACCGCTGACCGCGCTCGTATCATCAACTGTTTGGTTGAGGGCAATTCCGTCCGCGCCACCGTTCGCCTGACCGGGGCCGCGAAGAACACCGTTGCGAAACTGCTCGTTGAGATTGGCCGCGCCTGCTCCGACTATCAGGACAAGGCTTTCGTGAACCTCCCCTGTAAGCGCGTTCAATGTGATGAGGTTTGGTCGTTCGTCGGGTGCAAGGAAAAGAACGTCACAGATGAAACGAAGGCCATGGGCTGGGGCGATTGCTGGACCTGGACGGCCCTTTGCAGTGAGACGAAACTAATCCCGTGCTGGTATGTAGGCACTCGTGACGCAGGAGCAGCTTATCACTTCATGCATGATCTTGCTTCCCGGCTCGCTGGCCGCGTGCAACTGACCACAGACGGCCATCGCCCTTACCTGACCGCCGTTGAGGATGCCTTTGGCGACAAGATTGATTATGCCCAACTCGTGAAGATTTACGGCGAAGGCCCAAAGACGGAGGCCCGCTATTCACCGGCTCAATGCATGGGTGCCCGCAAGGCGATTGTCTCGGGCAATCCGGTTTACGGCCACATCAGCACGAGCCACGTTGAGCGTTCAAACCTCACCATCCGCATGGGCAACCGCCGCTTTACCCGCCTGACCAACGCCTTTTCAAAGAAGGTTGAGAACCATGAGGCGATGCTGGCCCTCTACTTCTTCTACTATAATTTCTGCCGCGTGCATCAGACGCTCCGTTGCACGCCCGCGATGCAAGCCGGTATCACGGGCCGCATTTGGGAGATTACGGACGTTGTAGCTCTATTGGACGCTCCGAAACAGGCTGCCGCTTAAGGCTGCCCCACTTCTCTGCGATCTTGGTCAGCGCGTGAGGTTGTTTGCGAAACGCCGGCTTGAACGGTTCAGCGGCTACCAAGTCGGCTGACTTCATCCAATCCGGGCGCTTGGTGAACAGGTTGCCACCAAAGAACTGCCCCGACAGACAAAAACAGTTTTTCGCCGGGATACGTGGGCAAAGTTTTCTGACGTTTTGCCTTGGATGGTTGGGATGGGCCTCGGCGTGCATCCCTTTAGGTTTGTCGATTATTGAGGGCGGCTGCTTAAATCGGGCCTTTATCAAAGCTAGCCTTTGGGCGGCGTTCATACCCCGGTTTTCTCTCGGGGGTGCTATCCGACAAGCAGGATTTCAAACTGACCCACTACCTCCGCCGGCTTTGGGTTGCACCGGCGGGGGCGGGGCCTACGTTCGCCCGTTCCCATGGCTTCATTGCTCAACCTGCTCGACGTCAGCCTCCACTTCGGCGGCCCCGCCATCCTGGAAAAAATCAACTTCCAGGTCGATCCGGGCGAGCGCGTGTGCCTGCTCGGGCGCAACGGCGCGGGCAAGTCCACCCTCATGAAGGTCATCATGGGCGACATGAAGCCCGACACGGGCGACGTCTTCCGCCCGTCCGGGGCGGTTTACCGCCGGCTCACGCAGGAAATCCCGACCGACCTTGCCGGCACGGTGCACGACATCGTCGCCGCCGGCCTGCGGCCCAACGACGACCACCACGAGGAGGAGTGGGAGCGCGATGTCCGCGTCGAAGACCTGATCCACGCCATCAAGCTGCCGCCGGCCCAGGAATTCTCCGCCCTCTCCGGCGGACTGAAGCGCCGCGCCCTGCTGGCCCGCGCGCTCGCCGCGCAGCCCGACCTGCTCCTGCTCGACGAGCCGACCAACCACCTCGACCTCGAGTCCATTCTCTGGCTGGAGGAGTTCCTCTTGGAGAAGAAGCCCACGCTGCTCTTCATCACCCACGACCGCGCGTTCCTGCGCAAGATTGCCTCGCGCATCGTCGAGCTCGACCGCGGCCGCCTCGCCGGCTGGGCCTGCGACTACGACACCTATCTCGTCCGCAAGCAGGAGGTGCTCGAGGCCGAGGAGCGGCAGCGCGCGCTCTTCGACAAGAAGCTGGCACAGGAGGAGGAGTGGATCCGCCGCGGCGTGAAGGCCCAGCGCTCCCGCGCCACCGCCCGCATCAACGCGCTGAAGGACATGCGCGCCCAGGCCCGCGCCCGGCGCGACCGCGTCGGCAACGCCACCATCAAGCTTACCGAGGCCGAGCGCACCGGCGTGAAGGTCATCGAGGCGACGGACGTCAGCTACGCCTGGCCGGACGGCAAGGTGGTCATCCGCGACTTCTCCACCGTCATCCAGCGCGGCGAGAAGATCGGCATCCTCGGGCCCAACGGCGCCGGCAAGACGACGCTCATCAAGCTCCTGCTCGGCCAGCTGGCGCCGACCGCCGGCTCGCTCAAGCACGGCACCAACCTCGAGGTCGTTTACTTCGACCAGCTGCGCGCCCAGATCGACGACAACAAGACCGTCGCCGACAACATCGCCAACGGCAACCCGACGGTGACCATCGAGGGCCGCACGCGGAACGTCATCAGCTACCTCCAGGATTTCCTCTTTGAGCCCGCGCGCGCCCGCACGCCGGCGCGCGTGCTCTCCGGCGGCGAGCGAAACCGCCTGCTGCTCGCGCGCCTCTTCACCCAGCCGGCCAACGTGCTGGTGCTCGACGAGCCGACCAACGACCTCGACGCCGAGACGCTCGACCTGCTCGAGGACCTGCTCGTCGAGTTCCAGGGCACGCTGCTGCTGGTCAGTCACGATCGCGAATTCCTTGATGAGGTCGTGACGAGCACGCTGGTGTTCGAGGGCGACGGCCGGCTCGGCGACTACGTCGGCGGCTACACCGATTGGCAGAACGAAAAGAAGAAGCTGGCGGGTAGGGCGCAGCGGCCCGCTGCGCCGGAGCGGACGACCGGGCCGGTCGTCCCTACCGCCAAGACCGCCCGCAAACTTTCTGGCAAGGAACAGAAGGAGCTGGAGACGCTGCCCGCGCGGATCGAGGTGCTCGAGCGCGAGCAGTCCGAGCTCACGGCGAAATTGGCCGATCCGGCCTTCTACAGGAAAGAGGCTGCGAAATTCGCGGAGGTGAAGCAGCGGCTGGAGACCGTGGAGCGCGAGCACGCCACGGCGTTTGCCCGCTGGGAAGAGCTGGAGGCGGCGAAGAACGCCTGATGGTAGGGCGCGGATTCCGCTCCGCGCCGCCCTGCCTGCGGGCTTTATAATTCCGCCGGACGTTTCGCGCCGGCCCCTCCGGGCTCGACTGCCGGAGCCGGCTGCGCTTTGCTGCCGGCGTTTCACCTCGTTTCGCCCGTCCGGGCAAAACCTCAACTCCGCACACACATGGCCTTGATCCTCTTTTTCACGGTGCTCGCGATTGTCGCGCTGGGCGCCTCGTTCCTCCTCACGCTGCCGGCCGCCGCACGCGGCGCGCTGGTGGTGCTCGCGTTCTCGCTGTTCGGCTTCGGGCTTGTCGTGGGCTCGTCGGTCGTCATCGACCAGGACGAGGTCGGCATCGTGCACAAGCAGTTCTTCGGCCAGCCGCTGCCGACCGGCCAGATCATCGCCCGCGACGGCGAGATGGGCCCGCAGGCCGAGATCCTCGGCCCCGGCTGGCACTTCGGCTTCTATCCCTTCACCTACTCGGTTCGCATCGATCGCGTGATCACCGTGCCGTCCGGCCAGGTCGGCTTCGTCACGGCGCGCGACGGCCAGCCGCTGCCAGAGAACGAGATGTTTGCCCCGGCCTGGGACAGCGCGCAGGACATGCTGAACCCGGCCATCTTCCTCGCCAAGGGCGGCCGCCGCGGCCCGCAGACCACCATCCTCACGCCCGGCACCTACCGTTACAACACGGCGCTGCACGAAGTCACCGCCATCCCGGCGATGCAGGTCGCGGCGGGCACGGTCGTCGTCATCAAGAGCAATTCCGGCAAGCGCTGGAGCGAGGCCGACAAGGGCGACCTGGTCAACGGCGTGCCGCTGGTCCCGCGCGACCACATCGGCGTCTGGTCCGAGCCGCTCACGCCGGGCGGCTATTACCTGAACACGAACGCCTACGTGCCGACGGTCGTGAAGACCACCCAGCGCACCTACACCTACCAGGCGGCCAACTACACCAAGCCGGCGGCGCCCGCCCCGGCGGCCGCCCGCATGGCCGCTGCGGCCCGGGTCGCGGCCACCTCCTCCAACAACGAGGACTGGTCCGTCTCCGTCCGCTCGAAGGATGGCTTCTCCTTCCCGGTGGATGTGCGCGTGGCCTGCGCCGTGGAGGCGAAGAATGCCCCTTATCTCGTCGCCCTGCTCGGCAATCCCGACGCGGTCGTCCAGGACGAGCAGGAGGGCGAGGAGATCGAGGTGCTGGAGGCCCGCATCATCCTGCCGTCCATCCGCGCCATCTTCCGCAATGTCGCCGAGACGATGAACGCGCTCGAATTCGTCAACCGCCGCAGCGAAATCGAGGCGCTGGTCGGCCAGCGCATCACGGCGGAGCTCGCCCGCTACCGCGTGACCTGCGATGGCGTCTATGTCGGCAACATCCATCTCGATGCCACGCCGGCGGGCCAGCAGCTGCTCGCCACGCAGACGGACCGCGAGGTCGCGGTGAACCAGCAGAAACTCTACGACCAGCAGAAGCAGGCCGAGGAATCCCGCGCCCGGTTCGTCCGCGCGCAGGAGGAGGCCGAGCAGCAGCGCCAGCTCGCCGCGGCGGAATACAAGGTCAGAGTCGAGGGCGAGAACGCCAAGTCGCAGGTCGCCCGCGCCAAGGGCGAGGCCGAGTCCCAGATCATCATCGGCGAGGGCCGTGCCAAAGCCTACAAGCTGCTCGTCGAGACGCTCGGCCAGTCGCAGGTCGCCCAGCTCGAGCTCCTCAAGCTCGTCGTCGAGGGCAAGGTCCAGATCACGCCGCAGGTGATGGTCAACGGCAGCGGCAGCAACGGCACGACGGACGCCCTCATGGGCACCATCCTCCGCCAGAGCGTCCCGCCGGCCCCCGCCAAGTAAAACCCTTCAACCGGAGAAATTCCCATGCGCCTGCTCATGTTTGTTTCCGCCCTCGGCATCCTCATCAGCATCGCGGTGCTCATCATGGTCCTCATCAAGGCCAAGAAGGACGAGACGCCGCCGAAGATCCGGCCCGGCAAGTCCGAGGAGTGAGGCGGGTTCATTGCGAGGAGCGGAGCGGCGAAGCAATCCAGATGTATCGCCCCGGCCCGCTTTGTGGGCCTCGCGATGACAATCATCTGGAAGCGAGAGGCGTGTTTGCAAAGTCCTTCACGCCACCGGAGTCGTCATTCTGAGCCGTGCGAGAATCCATCTGGATATTCGCTGCCCATGGGAGGCTCCGGGATACTGATGGATCCTTCGCTGCGCTCAGGATGACAGGCCAAGTTCGAGCCACGCATTTGAGGCGTTTGATAGTTGACCCGCCGGAAACAAAAAAGCCCCGGCGGTGAGGCCGGGGCGGGCGGAGCGGGCGGGAGCGACGCTCAGGATTTGGCGGCGGGGACGGGCAGCTTGAATTCCTGCAGCAGCGCCGTGACCTTGCCCTCGATGTCGGCCTTGGGGTCGTGCGGGTTCAGGCCGTTGTGGCGCACGGTGCCGTCCGGCGCGATGATGGTGACGTGCGGGATGCCGCGGACGACGTAGTCCGGGTTGAAGACCTGCTCCTCGCTGAAGACGACGTCCCAGGTCATGTCCTTGGCCTTCATGAATTCGGGCATGAGCGACATTTCCTTCTGCTCGTCGCCCTTGGTGTCGATGCGCGGGCCCATGTTGGCCACGAAGCCCTGGATGCTCGTCACGCCGAGGACGGTGACGGGCGAGCCCTTGAAGTGGGCGACTTCCGCGCGGACCTTGGGGAAGGAGGCGATGCAGGGGCCGCACCAGGTGGCCCAGTAGTCGAGCACGACGACCTGGCCCTTGAGGTCGGACAGGGTCTTGAGGCCGGGCTTGGACGACCACTTGAAATGCAGCTGGGGGGCGGGGGCGCCGATGAGGGCGGCGAGCTTGGCCTTCTCCTCCTCCGCCTTGGCTTTGGCCTTGGCCTTGGCTTCCGGGGTCAGGCTCTGCAAGACGCGTTCAGCCTGGGTGGCGGCCTTGGTGCCGGGATAGTTGGCGACAAGGGTGGTCAGTTGCTTTTTGCCCGTCTCCTCGTCGTCGAGGACCTGGAGGTAGAGGGAGGCCTTCATCATGGCGACCTGGGCGGTTTCATTGCTCTTCTCGGGGTGCTTGGCGAGGAGGGCGTCGAAGGCGGCCAGCTCGGGCGCGAGGGTTTCGGCGGTGGGCTTGCCGGCCTTCATCTTTTCGCGGACCTGGCCGACGATGGCCTGCATTTCCTTGATGACCGGGGAGGGTTCGGCCGGGGCGGGGGATTGGGCGCGGCCGGTAGCGGCGAGGGCAAGGCCGAGCGCGAGGCTGGCGAGGAGGGATTTGAGTTTCATGGGGGATGGAATGAGGGGCGGGGAATCCGCCGGAAGGCTCCCACCATTGCCAGTTGGCCCGGTTTGGCAAGGCCGGGGCATATGAGCCGAAGGAGCCATGGCGCGGAAAAGAAAAAGCCCCGGCTTGCGGCCGGGGCTTGAAAGGATCGCGGCGGAAAGCCCAAGCTTGGACGTCCGAAACTGAACAGGTCGGACGCAAAACGGAAATCTCATCGATAGGCTGGCAATTTTTTGGTGTCGTCAGAAGACGCCGTCAACCTGCGTCCGTGGCAGATCGCAGCCGATATCGCCCGCGCTATCCGACCGTGAGGATCTTGGCGGTGTGCCGGTGGAGTTCCAGCTCAACGGCGCGGCGGTTGCGGAAGCGGCGCTGGCGCTCGGCGTTGACGCGACGTTTCTCCTCCGGCGACTTCGGGGGCCGCCCGGCCCGCAGTCGCAGGGGAAGGTCAACCCTGGGCGTGAAGAGGTTGCGGTTCTTGAAAGCCGGCGGGCTGTCGCGCAGGGCGAGTGCGCGGGCCACCGGTCCGTCAGTCGAGAACCACGGCTCGCGGGCGACACGCCGGGGTGAGAGCGCCCAGGCTGGTGGTGGGATGCCTGCTTGCTGCGCAAGGTGCTCGGCGTAGGCCGCCAGCCAGGCATCGGAGATGTGCCCCTCGGGGAAGCGCGCCGCGAGCAAAGGAGGCTCGTCGGCGACAGTGTGGGCGACGGCGGAGCGGGAACGCAGCGTGCGCAGCGTGTGCAGCCAGTCGGCAAATTCCCAGCCGAAGTGCTGGAGATCCTCCGCGCGGGTCGCGATCTCGTGCAGGGATTTCGGCCGGCCCTTCATGTCCTCCCCTCCAGGTAGCGCCCAATCAGCTCGGTGGCTTCGGTCCGCAAACCTTCCCCAGGAAAGAACCGACCATGGATGGCTTCGACGTCGGTGACGGATGTCGGCTTGATGCGGGCGAGTAGAAAGAGAATGTCCGCCTCGTCGCCGCTATGTCCGGGCAACGGGGCTCGGCAGGAATTGAGTTTCAATGCCAGCAGGTAGGTGGCGGTCGGAATCGTGACGCGCAAGCCGGGGGCAAAATCCTGGGTGGGATAGGGACGGCCCTCACCGGAGTGGGAAAGGAATTGTCGGACATCATCGTTGAGCCAGTTGTCCGGGAGCCCCTGTTCTTGCGCGACTTGGTGAACCAGCCGGGCGCCGGCTTCCGACGGTTTGATGATGGCATCCACATCCTTCGTGGTGTCGCGCGAGCCATAGACGAGAGTGAAGACCGCACCGCCATAGAGCGCGACTTCCAGCACGAGGCCTTCGGCCGTCGCCAGTTCGGACAGACGGCGCAGGGCCTTGGTCAGGCGGGTTTTCGTGAGGGCTTCGTAGGGCATGGATAAAACGTTACGTAACGAATTATTAAAGACAAGCGTGGGTTTGTCTTCTGAGGCCTGGGCGGAGGGCGCGTTTGGGGAGTGGCACGGGTCCCTGGCCCGTGTCGGTGGCGAACAGATCACGGGTCGGAGACCCGTGCCACGGGAAAAGAAAAAGCCCCGGCTTGCGGCCGGGGCTTGAAAGGATCGCGGCGGAAAGCCGCGGCGGCTGGCTTACTTCTTCGCGTCGGCGATGGCCGCTTGCGCCGCCGCCAAACGCGCCACGGGGACGCGGTAAGGCGAGCAGGACACGTAGCTGAGGCCGAGCTTGTGGCAGAACTTCACCGAGTCCGGGTCGCCGCCGTGCTCGCCGCAGATGCCGAGCTTGATGTCGGGGCGGGTCGAGCGGCCCTTCTCGATGGCGATCTTCATCAACTGGCCCACGCCGGTCTGGTCGATGGAGGCGAAGGGGTTCTTCTTCATGATCTCGGACTCCTGGTAGGCGCCGAGGAAGGAGCCGGAGTCGTCGCGCGACATGCCGAGGCAGGTCTGCGTGAGGTCGTTGGTGCCGAAGCTGAAGAACTCGGCCGTGGTCGCGACCTCGTCGGCGGTGAGCGCGCCGCGCGGGATCTCGATCATGGTGCCGACGGAGTAGGCGATCTTCACCTTCTTCTCCTTCTGCACGGCGGCGGCGACCTCGTGGACGAGGGCGACCTGGAGATCGAGCTCCTTCTTGAAGCCGACGAGCGGGATCATGATCTCGGGCTTGGCCTTGAAGCCGTCCTTGGTGGCGTCGGCGGCGGCCTCGAGCACGGCGCGGGCCTGCATGGCGGTGATCTCCGGATACTTGATGCCGAGGCGGCAGCCGCGGAAACCGAGCATCGGGTTGAACTCATGCAGCTCATGCACGCGGTGCATGATCTTCTCGACCGGGATGCCGAGCTTCTTGGCGAGGTCCAGCTGCTGCTCCTTGGAGTGCGGCAGGAACTCGTGCAGCGGCGGGTCGAGGAAGCGGATGGTCGCCGGGTAGCCCTTGAGGGCCTTGAAGATCCCGTAGAAGTCGTCGCGCTGGTAGGGGAGGAGCTTCGCGAGGGCGGCCTCGCGGGCGTTGAGGCTGTCGGCGAGGATCATCTCGCGCATGGCGTCGATGCGGTCGCCCTCGAAGAACATGTGCTCCGTGCGGGTGAGGCCGATGCCGACGGCGCCGAACGCGATGGCCTGGGCGGTCTGCTCGGGCGTGTCGGCGTTGGTGCGGACGGAGAGGCGGGTGGCCTGGGCGCACCACTTCATGAGCTGGGTGTAGCTCTTGAACTTCTCGGTGGCCTGGGCGGCCTTGTCGCCGTTGATGAGGCCGGCGATGATCTCAGAGGGGGCCGTCTTGATCTGGCCCGCGTAAACGGTGCCGGCGGTGCCGTCGATCGAGAGGAAGTCGCCTTCGCCGTAGGTCTGGCCGGCGACGGTGACGGTCTTCTTGTCGTAATCCACCTGCAGGGCGGCGGCGCCGCAGACGCAGACCTTGCCCATCTGGCGGGCGACGAGGGCGGCGTGCGAGGACACCCCGCCGCGAGCGGTGAGGATGCCCTCGGCGGCGATCATGCCGCGGAGATCCTCGGGCGAGGTCTCGACGCGGACGAGGAGGACTTTCTCGCCCTTCTCGGCGGCGGTGACGGCGCGGTCGGCGTTGAAGTAGATCTTGCCGGTGGCGGCGCCGGGGCCGGCGGGGAGGCCGGTGGCGATGGCCTTGGCCTTCTTCACCTCGGCGGTGTCGAAGATCGGGGCGAGGAGCTGCTCGAGCTGGTCGGCCGGGTTGCGCAGGACGGCGGTGCGCCAGTCGATGAGCTTCTCCTTCACCATGTCGATGGAGAACTTGAGCGCGGCGGCGGCGGTGCGCTTGCCGTTGCGCGTCTGGAGCATGAACAGCTTGCCGTCCTGGATGGTGAACTCGATGTCCTGGACATCCTTAAAGTGCTTCTCGAGGGTCGCGCGGACCTTCAGGAGCTCGGCGTAGGACTTCGGCATCTGGTCCTTCAGCTTGAGGACGGGCTCGGGCGTGCGGACGCCGGCGACGACGTCCTCACCCTGGGCGTTGATGAGGAACTCGCCGTAGAACTCGTTGGCGCCGTTGGCGGGGTTGCGGGTGAAGGCCACGCCGGAGCCGGAGGTGTCGCCGGTGTTGCCGAAGACCATGGCCTGCACGTTGACGGCGGTGCCCCACTCGGAGGGGATGTTGTATTTCGCGCGGTAAACCTTGGCGCGGTCGTTCATCCACGAGCCGAAGACGGCGCCGGCGGCGCCGCGGAGCTGGTCCCACGGGTCGTTGGGAAACACCTTGCCGGTGCGCTCCTTCACGAGCGCCTTGAAGCGGGCGACGAGTTCCTGCTGGTCGGCGGCGGTGAGCTTGGAGTCCTCGATGTCGCCGTGGTATTTCTCGTGCTTGAAGCCCTCGATGACGGTCTCGAACGGCTCGTGGTCCTCGCCCTCGCGCTTCTGCACGCCGAGCACGACATCGCCATACATCTGGATGAAGCGGCGGTAGCAGTCCCACGCGAAGCGCTCGTTCTGCGTGGCGCGGACGAGGGCGAGCACGGTCTGGTCGTTGAGGCCGAGGTTGAGGATGGTGTCCATCATGCCCGGCATGGAGTCGCGGGCGCCGGAGCGGACGGCGACGAGGAGCGGGGTGCCGTCGGTGGCGCCGAACCTCGTGCCCATGATGCGCTCCATGTTCTTCACGCCGGCTTCCATCTGCGCCTGGAGGGAGGCGGGATAGGTGCGCTTGTTGGCGTAGTAGTAGGTGCAGACTTCCGTGGTGATCGTGAAGCCCGGGGGCACCGGCAGGCCGATGCGGGTCATCTCGGCGAGGTTGGCACCCTTGCCGCCGAGCAGGTTCTTCATCGAGCCGTTGCCGTCGGCCTTGGCCGCGCCCCACGTGTAGACGTATTTGAGCGACTTGGCGCCCTGTGCCTTGGCGCGGGCGGCGGTTGATTTCTTGGCCGCCGGTTTGGCGGACTTCTTAGCAGTGGTTTTTTTAGCCATGGGTAAAATGAACGATAGGGACGCTTATCGCAGCGGGCGGGCGCGGGAGTGTCAATGGCTGAGGCGGATGAAAGCACCGGGCGCGCGCGGGTTTTGCTTATGACAGGAAAGACGGCGCCGACGGGAGGCAAACACGGGCCTTGCGAGGCCGGGGGAAACTTGCTTCTAGGTCAGGACTTGAGCGAGCAACCCCCAGCGGATGAATACGATGAGGCCGCGCCCTCCGCGGCCAGCGATGCGCCCATCGCCGGCGGCAAGCCCATGGGTTTCCTCGAGCACCTCGAGGACCTGCGCTGGACCCTGATGAAAAGCGCCCTCGTCTTCGCGGTCTTCGTGGGCGTCATCAGCTTCTACCTGAAGGAATTCTACGCGGTGCTGATTTGGCCGCTGGAGAACGTGCGGGCCGACTTCCCCCAGTTCACCACCCACCTGATCACGAACAGCCCGATGGGCATCTTCAGCATGCTGATCAGCATCGCGCTGGTCGGCGGCGTGGCCCTCTCGCTGCCGTTCTGGTTCTTTTTCGTGGCGCAGTTCATCGCGCCGGCACTGACGAAAAGGGAGATGAAGATTCTCGTGCCGACCTGTCTGGCCGCCCTGCTGCTTTTTCTCATCGGTGCGGCCTTCGGCTATTTCCTGCTCGTGCCGAGCACGGTGCGGGTCGCCTACGAGTTCAGCGCCTACATGGGCGTGGACCCGATGTGGACGGCGGACAAGTATTTCGGCCTGCTCACCTGGCTGGTGCTGGGCGTGGGCGTGACCTTCGAGTTCCCGCTGCTCATCGTGCTCGCCAGCTACATCGGCCTCGTGGAGATCGCCACGCTCCGGCGGTTCCGCCGCCATGCCATCGTGGTCTGCTTCATCATCTCGGCCATCGTCACGCCGACGCCGGACATGGTCACGCAGACGCTCTTTGCCGTGCCGCTGTGCCTGCTCTACGAGCTTTCAATCTGGGCCTCGGCGCTCATCGGCCGCCGGAAGCAGCCGGGGGCGTAGTCGCGGGCTCCGTTCCCGCCCGGCGGGTGGCTCAGGCCGGGCCGGGGCCGGCGGGGGCTCCCGTGGCTTACTTCCGCGAGTCGCGCTGGAAGGCGAAGACCACCTTCAGCATCTGCCAGGCGAGCCAGAACACCCCGGACATGCAGCCGGCGGCGAGGCCGCCCCAGAGCATGACCATCTTCGGGTCGTTGGACGGCACGTGGGAATTCACGAGCCAGTAGAAGATGGCGAAGGCGGCGGCGGTGACCGTCAGGTCAAGGACGAGGGTGACGACAGAAAAGGATTTTTTCGCAGGCGAGGCCATGCCGGGAGGACAAGGCGGCGGCGCGGCGTTGTCGAACCGAAAGTGGGCCGCCGCCCGTCACCGGCTCGGGAGCGGGATATGCTTCAAGGCCGGCTCATGGGCGGCATTAGCGGACGCGCCCGGCCCGCAGGTGCGTGGCCGCACAAGATGTGCCCAGCACTCCGCAAGGTCTGCGGAGCTTGCCCCGCGGGAAGGTGTCATGCTGTTCGGCATGAAAACCATCCTCGTGCCGGTGGACCTTTCGGCCGCCACCTCGCGCGTCTGCGCGGCGGCCTGTGACTTGGCCAAGCTGATCGGGGGCCGGATCCGGCTCCTCCATGTCGTGCCCCCGCCGCCCGTCATGATGAATGACTATTACGCCTTTGACACCGGCCACCTAGCGCAGGCCATGGCGGCGGTCGAGCAGAACGCCACCCGGCAGCTGCGCGTTCTCGCCCGGCGCGTGGCCCGGCGCTGCCCGGTGCAGACGGTGCAGCTCACCGGCGCCCCGGTGAGCACCATCCTCGCCCAGGCGAAGGCCGCCCGGCCCGCCTACATCGTGCTCGGCTCGCACGGCCACGGGGCCGTGTTTGACCTGCTGGTCGGCAGCACGACCACGGGAGTCCTGCGCCAGGCGCGCTGTCCCGTGCTCGTGGTCCCCATGGCCCGGCGCTGATCCCCATGGAACTGCTCAAGGCCATCTACCAGCGGCGCGCGGTGCGCGAGTTCTCGGACGCGACGGTGACGCCGGCTCTCGTGCACGACCTGCTCCACGCGGCGGCGCAGGCCCCGAGCGCGCTGAACCTGCAGCCGTGGTCCTTCGCCGTGTTTCACGGCCGCGCGCGGCTGGCGGACTATTCCCGCCGGGCCAAGCGGCACCTGCTGGCCACCTCGGCGCCGACCTTCGGCCTCGATCCGCGGATCGACCATTACGCGAATCCGGACGCGAATCTCTTCCACGGCGCCGACACGCTCGTGGTCATCTGCGCCAAGCCCGGCCCGTTTGCGTCGGTCGAAGACTGCTTCCTCGCGGCGCAGAACCTGATGCTGGCGGCGCACGGCTTCGGCCTTGGCACCTGTCCGGTGGGGTTCGCGCGGGCGTGGTTCAACCGGCCGGAGGTGAAGGCCGAACTCGGCATCCCCCCGCACCATGAACCGGTGCTGCCCATCACGCTCGGCCACCCGGCGCAGCCGCCGCCCGCCGTGCCGCGACACGAGCCGGAGACGGTTTGCTGGCATTGGGACTCCTGACGGCTGCGCCCGCCCGACTCGGGCCTTTGGCGCAGGCAGGTGAAGGCGACGCAACGGAGCTCAGCCGGAACGATGCAGTAGGACTCCTTCAGCCACCGATAACCTGCTGTCTGAAAATAGGAGCCCTCCTGCGCTGCAATCGCGCTTCCGTTCACTTTTCAGTGCCTGACTGTGGGAGCGAGCTTGCTCGCGACCTCGCCCAAAAAGTCGCGAGCAAGCTCGCTCCCACAGTTCCCGACTGCATCGTTCCGGCTCAAGACAATCCGTGCGCAGCCTTGCACAACGTCCGCGCAGAGACACGCCGCAGATATTGTTATAGTGGCGCCATGATATCCTCCGTCGAAACCCGGTCACCCCTCCACTCGCCCCCGGCGGCGGCCGGGCGTGCGCCCGGTGCCGCGGCGCCGGTGGCGGTCTTCCTGCCGAAGGAACACGGCTCGTGGTCGCTCGCGCTGGAGCCGCTGGCCTTGGGCCTGTTGCTGGCACCCTCGGCGGCGGGCGGCGCGCTGTTGGCGGCGGCGCTGGCCGGATTTTTCGCGCGCCGGCCGCTGAAGGCGGCGTGGGCCGCGACGGCTTCCTCCCGCCGGCGCGAGTCCCGGGTGGCTCTGGCCATTCTGGCGGGGCTGGCTGTGGTCGGCGGTCTGGAAGTTTTGGTGCTGGCCGGAGTCGCGGCGCTCTGGCCGTTGCTGCTGGCGATTCCGCTGGGGCTCCTGTTCGCGCACTACGACGCGCAGGGTGAGGGGCGCGCGGCGTCGGCCGAGATTGCGGGCAGCGCGACCTTCGCCGTCCTGCCGGCGGTTTTCGGGACGCTGGCCGGCTGGTCCGCGCCGGCGGCGCTGGCGCTGGCGGTGCTCGCCTTGGTGCGGAGCGTGCCGACGGTGCTGACCATCCGCGCGTTCCTGCGGCAGCGGAAGGGCGAGTCCGCCGGCTCGGCGGCGCCCGTGCTCGCCGCGGGACTCGGCCTGATCCTCGTGCTGGCACTGGCGGCGGCCGGCTTGGTGTCGTGGCTCGCGGCTGGCGGCGCCCTGTTGCTGCTGGGCCGCACAGCCTGGCTGCTGGGGCCGTGGCGCCCGGCCTGGTCGGCCCGGCGCGCCGGGATGACCGAGGGCGGGCTCGGGGTCAGCTACCTTATCCTGGCCGCCCTTTAGTCCCGCCCCCATGCCCGCCCCGTCCACCTCCACCGCTTGATACAGGTCAATGCACGGCTTGCCCGGGCCGAATATACTCTGCTAAAAATCAACTATTCCCTGCCGATAATTCCTTTCGTCAACCCCACACATCCATGAACCAATACCGCAAAATTCCCGCCTGCGTCTTCGCCGCCGGTCTCGCCCTGGCTTCGTCGCTGGGCTTCGCCAGTGAGGGCCCGACTGATCTCCAGGGCCCCGTCGTCCTCCCACCCGAGGTGCTGAATATGCCTGTGGAGCAGGCGATCCTCACCTCGCCGCCCCACGTGCCGCCGCCGATCAACCGCCAGTATCCGGCGCGCGTCGTCGTCAACCTGGAGGTGCTCGAGGTCGTGGGCCGTCTGGCCGACGGCGTCGAATACACCTTCTGGACCTACGGCGGCAGCGTCCCCGGCTCGTTCATCCGCATCCGCGAGGGCGACGTGGTCGAGTTCCACCTGAACAACCACCCGTCCTCGAAGCTGCCGCACAACATCGATCTGCACGCCGTCACCGGTCCCGGCGGCGGCGCGGCCTCGACGTTCACCGCGCCGGGCCACAGCTCGCGCTTCACCTTCCAGGCGCTCAATCCCGGCCTCTACGTCTATCACTGTGCCACCGCGCCGGTGCCCATGCACATCGGCAACGGCATGTATGGCCTCATCCTCGTCGAGCCGAAGGAGGGCCTGCCGAAGGTGGACAAGGAATTCTACGTCATGCAGGGCGAGTTCTACACCACCGGCAAGTATGGTGAGGAGGGCTTGCAGGCCTTCGACATGGCCAAGGCCATTGACGAGCGCCCGCCCTACATCGTGTTCAACGGCTCCGTCGGCTCCCTCGTGGGCGACCTCGCCATGACGGCCAAGGTCGGCGAGAACGTCCGCATCTACTTCGGCGTGGGCGGCCCGAATGTCACCTCGTCCTTCCACGTCATCGGCGAGATCTTCGACAAGGTTTACCCCGAGGGCGGCCTGCACCTGGTGAACCCGAGCGTCCAGACCACGCTCGTGCCCTCCGGCGGCGCCACCGTGGTCGATTTCAAGGTGGATGTGCCCGGCACCTACGTGCTCGTGGACCACTCGCTCTCCCGCGCCTTCAACAAGGGCGCCCTCGGCATGCTCAAGGTCGCCGGCCCGGAGAACCGCGTCATCTACTCCGGCAAGGAGATCGACGCCGTTTACATCGGCTCGCAGGCCGATGCCGGCTCCGCCTCCGCCAAGCGCGAGGCCGAGCTGAAGAGCAAGATCGCCGCCGAGATCAAGGCCAACCCTGCCATCGCCGGCCTGCGCAAGGAAGTGCAGATCGAGAAGGGCAAGCAGGTTTACATGAGCCTCTGCTTCGCCTGCCACCAGGCCGATGGCAAGGGCCTGCCGCCGGCCTTCCCGCCGCTGGCCGGCTCGGACTACATGCTCGCCGACCGCGACCGTGCGCTCCGCATCGTCCTGAAGGGCATCACCGGCCCGATGGTCGTCAACGGCCAGAAGTATGACAGCGCCATGCCGCCGCAGGAAGCCGTGCTCACCGACCAGCAGGTCGCCGACGTGCTCACCTACGTCTTCAACACCTGGGGCAACAAGGGCGACGCCTTCACCGCCGACCAGGCCAAGGCCATGCGCAACCAGTCGCAGTAAGACCTAAGAGGTGGGGCGGTGCCCGTCGCCGCCCCTACAAATCACCCGCCATGACCACCACCTCCCTCCTCCGGCTCGGCGCCCTCGCGCTCGCGTTTGCAGCGGGGAGTGTGGTCGTGGCTTGGGGTGGCGGAATCGAAAATCAAAAATCAAAAATCGAAAATGACGCCCGGCCGCCGGGCATGGTGCTCATCCCCGCCGGCACCTACGTGCCGCTCCAGCGCGCGACCAATGAGGCCGCGTCGGTCGCCGTGCCGGCGTTCCTGCTCGATGCGGAGCCCGTCACCAACGCCGATTACCTCGCCTTCGTGACCGCCCAGCCCAAGTGGCGCCGCTCGCAGGTCAGCGGGATGTTTGCCGATGCCTCCTACCTCGAGCACTGGGCGGGCGACCTCGAGCCCGGGCCCAAGGCTCCGCCCGGCGCGCCCGTCGTGCGCGTCTCCTGGTTTGCCGCGCGCGCCTACGCCCGCTGGGCCGGCAAGCGCCTGCCCACCACGGCCGAGTGGGAGCTCGCCGCCGCCGCCGGCTACACCCAGGCCGATGGCAAGACCGACGCGGCCCTCAAGCGCGACCTCTACGCCTGGCTGGCGCGCCCCGTGCCCGCGATCCAGGCCGACACCACGACCCTCCGCCCCGATTTCCACGGCGTGCGCGGCCTCCACGGCCTCGTCTGGGAATGGGTGGACGATTTCAACACCGCCATGATCACCGGCGAGTCCCGCGCCGACAGCGGACTCGAGCGCGACCTCTTCTGCGGCGCCGGCGCCGTCGGCGCCAAGGAGACCACCGACTACGCCGCGTTCATGCGCCAGGCCCTCCGCGCCTCCCTCAAGGCCAACAACACCACCACCTCCCTCGGCTTCCGCTGCGCGCGGGACGCCGCGCCGCCCACCGCCCCCTCCGCGCCATGAAAACCACCACCTCTTCCTCCCTCCGTGTTGGTAGTCTATTAGACTACCAACGATCCGGCGTCCGCCATGCCGCCTGGCTCATGGCCGCGCTGCTGGCGGCCAGCCGCGTGCTGGGTGCCGATGCGTCGCCCGTCCCGGCGAAGCCCTGCTGCCAGGAAAAGCCCGCCGCCAAGCCCGCCGCCTGCTGCGAGGCGCCCCAGCCGGCCGCCGCGGCCGCCAGCCGGGGCATTGCCGCCGGCGGTTGCGTGCAGCCGCCGGTCGGGAAGAAGGAGGCCTGCTGCCAGGACAAGTCCGCCCAGAAAAAAGACGCCTGCTGCCAGGACAAGCCGGCGGAAAAGAAGGAGCCCTGCTGCGAGGAGCTGACGGCAGCCCCCTTCACCAAGAACTCGCTCTACCAGGCCGACGTCGCGTTCACCGACGATGCCGGCAAGGCGCTCAAGCTCGGCGCGCTCCGCGGCCGGCCCGTGGTGCTGACGATGTTCTTCGCCTCCTGCGGCTACGCCTGCCCGCTGCTCGTGAGCGATATGGAGGCCATCCGCGCCAAGCTCCCCGCCGAGCTCCGCGACCGCGCCGCGCTCGTGCTGGTCTCCTTCGACACCGTGCGCGACACCCCCGCCGCGCTCGCGACCTTCCGCACGCAGCGCGCTCTCGATGCGCAGTGGACCCTGTTGCACGGCAGCACCGACTCCGTCCGCGAGCTCGCGGCCCTCCTCGGGGTGAAATACCAGCAGGCGGCCGACGGCATGTTCTCCCACTCGAACCTGGTCACGATCCTGAACGCCCAGGGCGAGGTCGTCCACCAGCGCACCGGCCTCAAGGGCGGGCTCGACGAGGCCGCCGCCGCCCTCGCGGCCGCGAGCCGCGGCTGATTTTCGCCGCGCTTGACGCGCGTCAAGGCGCGGCCCGGGGCGATGGGGTAGGCTGGGGGCGAATCTCCCTGCGCCGTGAAAACCCTCCCGCTGTCCCTTGCCGCCTGCCTGCTGGCGGTCACCACACTGCCCGCCGCCCCCGAGGGCGCCCGGCTCTCGCTCAATCTGCGTCTCCGCAGCGAGGATGTGCACCAGAGCGGCCTGCGTGACGGCACCGCCTTCACGCTCCGCACCCGGCTCGGCCTCAGCCCGGCGCCGGTCCGCGGCTGGAGCGCGCTGCTCGAGGCGGAGAACATCGTCGCGCTGGACGGCGATCGCTACAGCCAGTCCGGCCTGAATCCCGGCGGCGCGGGCCGCGCCGTCGTCCCCGATCCCGAGGGCACGGAGCTCAACCAGGCCTGGGTCGCCTTCACCGGCGGCCACACCACCGTCACGGCCGGCCGGCAGCGCCTCGTGCTCGACAACGCGCGGTTCATCGGCGACTCCGGCTGGCGGCAGAACCAGCAGACCTTCGACGCCGTGCGCGTGCAGGACAAGACGCTGGAAAACACGGTGCTGACCTACGCCTGGCTCGACCGCATCAACCGCGTGCTCGGCGACCGCCACCCGCAGGGCTACTGGCAGTCCAACTCGCACCTCCTCCACGCCAGCTACACCGGCTTCGCGGCCGGCACGCTCACCGGCTACGCCTACCTGCTCGATTTTCGCTCGGCGGCGGCGCAGAGCTGCGCCACCTACGGCACCAGTTTCGCCGGAGCGACCCCGGTCTCCTCCGCGCTCAAGCTCGCCTATCGCGCCGAACTCGCCGGGCAGACGGACTACGGCTCCAGCGCGCTCGATTACGCCGCGACTTATTACCTGCTGGAACTCGGGCTGACGGCCAGCGCGGGCGGCCTGACCCTCGGACACGAGGTGCTCGGGGCGGACAACGGCGTCGGCTTCAAGACCCCGCTCGCCACGCTGCACGCCTTTAACGGCTGGGCCGACCTCTTTCCCACCACGCCTGCCGCCGGCCTGCGCGACACCTACCTCAAGGTCTCGGCCAACCTGCCCGGCGGGCTGAAGGCGCTGGCCGGCCATCACTGGTTCACCACGGAGCGGGGCGGCCCGGCGCCCGGCCGCGAGTTCGACCTGCAGGTGCTCCGCAAGTTCGGCCCGCGCCTGACCGTCCTGGGCAAATACGCCAACTTCCGCCGCACCGCCGCCGCTTATCCGCAGGTGCAAAAGGTCTGGGCGCAGGTGGAGTTCGCCTACTAGCTTTCACCCATGCCCACCCCGAAATTCAAGGTCCTCGATGTCCGGCAGCTGCTCGCGCGCGGCGAGGAGCCGTTCACCCACATCCGCACCCAGGTTGACCAGCTCCCACCCGGCCAGGGCCTCACGGTCGTTGCGCCCTTCGTGCCCGCGCCGCTCATCGAGCTGCTGAAAGGGGAGGGGTTCACCTCGACGATGGAGCGCCGCGCCGACGGGGCCTGGGCGGTGAATTTCTGGCGGGAATAGGCCCGCCCCCCGCCGCCGTCGGGCGCAAGATATGCGCAGCTCCCGCCAACCCGCGCCCGGCCTGCGCCTTGCTTCCGGGCTATTCTCAACCTGTTCTTCCCTGTCATGTCCTCCACGCCCATCTCCAGTCCGGTCCTGCCGGTCGATCTGGATCTGATCCGGAAATACGACCAGCCGACGCCGCGCTACACCTCCTATCCGACCGCGGCGCAATTCCGCGACTTCGCCTCGCCCGCCCCGCTGCTCGCGCACGTGGATGCGGCCAATCGCGACGCCAGCCTG
>Ga0268298_10002042_pt1 | contig 22642 bp, 17 predicted proteins | sample WWTPWeurt_MetaG_FD_194462 | JGI IMG/M metagenome (GOLD analysis project Ga0268298, IMG submission 194462) | Activated sludge microbial communities from WWTP in Nijmegen, Gelderland, Netherland - WWTP Weurt | ecosystem: Engineered > WWTP > Aerobic digester > Activated sludge | place... | reverse complement strand
TACCGGCTCCGGCAGGTACTGCGCGCGGTGCCAAGGGAGGAGCCCGGAGCTGCGGACGCCATCCTGGTGCTGGGCCGACAGCTGGATGAAGACCGGCTTACGCCGGTCTTCGAGGCCCGGCTGGCCCGGGCCGTGTCCCTCTGGCGGGAGGGCCTGGCCCCCAGGATCTTCGTGGCCGGCGGTACCACGGCCAGGGCCTCCCGCAGCGAGGCCGAGGCGGGCCGGGAATGGCTGCTGGCCAGGGGCCTGCCGGGCACCGTGATTCACCTGGAGGACCGCAGCCAGCACACGCTGGAGAACCTGTTCAACGTCCGCTCCCGATTGCGGGCGGAGGGTTGGCGGACCCTGCTGGTGGTCTCGGACCCCCTCCACCTCGCCCGGGCCAAGGCCACGGCCCTTGGGCTGCAGCTGGAGGTGCGCTGCTGTCCCGCAGCCGAGGCCCCACCCGCGCGCGGCTCCCTGGGCTGGTGGCGACGGGCGGTCCTGGAAGGTTTCCTCCTGCACTGGTACCACACGGGCATGCTCTACAGCCGCCTCATCGGGCGGCGCGCGCAGTTGGAGCGCGTCACCTGACGCCCGGCCGGAGTTCATCCCGGGCGGGACCGGGGCCGAAACGAGGGGGGCAGGCCACAAGGAAAGGCATGGGGGAAGGGTGGGGCTCCAGCGTTTGAAGCACCGGTACGCGAAGCGCTTCCAGTCCGGGAGCGGTTCTCTGGAACGTCTGGCGGAGGCCATGCGGGTGCTCAACCAGTCCGGCGGCGCGGGCGATCCCTTCTTCCTGGCCCGCTGCCTGGAACTGCTGGCGGCCCACCTGGGGGCGGCCCAGACCACCCTCGTCATGCTGAATGGCGACCTGCCCGAGACCCGCTGGTGGCACCCGGAGCTGGAAGATGAGGAGGCGCCCGCGGCGGTGCCCTCCTTCTGCCAATGGCTGGTGGAGAATCCCGACCGGATCCTGGTGGTGAAGGACATGGACGAGGGGCCCCACCTGCCCTTTCTGGTGGACCGGGGGGCCATCCCCCATCGCGCCGCCCTGGGCTGCGCCTTGCGCCAGGGCAAGGGCGTGAAGGCCCTGCTCTTCGCCTTTTTCTCCGAGCCCCGGACCTTCCCCCGCGCCGAGTTCGCCCTGCTGGACGCGGTGGCGGGCTTCATGGGCCGAGTGGTGGAGATCGAAGACCTGAAGCTCTCCCTCCACCGCCTGGAGGAGTCTCTGGCCATCACCCGGGCCGTCATGGAGGACAGCTCCATCCGGGATGCGGAGACCGACTTGCCCAACCTGCGCTACCTGGAGGTCTGGCAGCGGGCCCTGTTGGGCTCGGACCAGCGGCCCGAGAGCCTCGTGGTGGCCGAGTTCCACCTGGGCCTGCGGGGCCGCAAGGACGCGGCCCGGCTGCTCAAGGCCGCCGAGGGCGTGCGGGCCGGGGATCTGGTGGTGCGGGCTGGACCCGGCCGCTTCCTGGTCATCTTCCAGCGCACCCCGCGCAGCGTGGCCCACATCCTCCTGCTCCGGCTCCGCATGCAGCTGGGTGGCGTGCCCATGGGCGCCACTCTGTGGTTGCCCGGTCGTGAAGGCCAGGGCCTGGTTGCCTGCCAGCCCCGCCTGGACGCCGCCCTGGCCGAGAGCGAGACCCTGGATCCGCCGGTCCTCGTGTGGCACCTGCCCGAGGGTGCGCCCGAGGAGCGGGCCCCGGTCCAGAAGCCCGCCCGGCGCCAGCCCTCCGAGCCCCAGCCCTGGCAGCCCATGCAGCTGCAGGCCCCCAAGGTCCCCCCCAGGGGCCGCGGCCCGGTGCTGCCTGCGGCAGGTGGATCCTCTGATGACGAGGAGTGATCCGGCCACTCCCGCGAACTCTTCCGGCCACTGGCCTGCCAGACTGGATGCATCATGGTCGGCCACCGGGGGCCCCTCTCCCCGAAGCCAAGCGTGAGCGCAGGCTGAGTGGGAGGACGCGACTGAATGTCGCGTCCGATCGAGGGCTGCCAGACTGGATGGCTATGACCGGCCACCTAATCCTCGTCCCCACCCCCATTGGCAACCTCGGCGATCTCACGGATCGCGCGAAGGAGGCCCTGGCCGGGGCCGACCTGGTGGCCTGTGAGGATACGCGGCGCACCGGCGGCCTGCTGAAGCACCTGGAGATCGACAAGCCTCTGCTGCGCTTCGATGACCACGCCAGCGCCGCCGCCTTCGAGCGCCTGGGCCTCGAGCTGGGCTCGGGCCGCACTGTGGCCTACTGCAGCGACGCAGGCATGCCCGGCATCAATGACCCGGGCTTCGAGATCGCCCGGGTGGCGCGCGCCGCGGGCGCCAAGGTTACGGTGCTGCCCGGAGCCTCCGCTGTGCTGCTGGCCGTGGTGGCCTCGGGTCTGCCCTGCCACGCCTTCAGCTTCTGGGGCTACCTGCCCAACCGCAGTGAACCGCGGAAGACCATGCTGAAGAAGCTCGGCGCCGAGGAGGAGACGGTGGTGGTCTTCGAGACGCCCCACCGCATCCACGAGACGCTGTCGGATCTCGAGGAGCTGCTGCCCGGCCGCGAGATCGCCCTGGGCCGGGAGCTGACCAAGCTGCACGAGACCTGGTACCGAGGGACGCCCACGCAGGTGAAGGTGCAGCTGGGCCGCGAGGACCGGGGCGAGATGGTGCTCGTGCTGGCCGGGGCCAGTGCCAAGCGGACGGTGACCGAGGTGGAGCCGGCCTTCGATGGCAAGGCCCTGCCCGACTGGGCCCGCACCTTCCTCCTGGCCGCGCGCGAAGGCGGCCTGACCCAGCGCGAGGCGGTGAAGCCCCTGGCCAAGCACCTGGGTGTGTCCGCCTCCGATCTGTACCGGATGGCCTCCGACCTCTGAGGCGATCCCTTCCGCCAGTCCCCCGCTGGTTCAAGTCGGTCCCATGGCCTGCCGAAATGCCGGACATGGGAGGCTGCCATGGCCCGGTTCCTGGTTGGTCAGATCGCCCTCGTGCTTGCCGTCATGCTGGCCGTCGCCATGATCGGCGGCCGGGCCACCACCTGGCTGCACCCGGCCACCATGGCGGTGGTGTTCGTGCTGGTGGTGCCGCTGGTGGCGGCGCTCTCGGCGCACCCCTGGGAAGCCTTCAGGCGGGCCTTCCGGGACGCCTTCGACCCTTCGGCTTCCTCCCCGTCGAACGCGGCCTCCGAGAAGGTCTGGAGGCACCTGGAGTCCTTCATCTATTTCGGCGGAGTCATCGCCTTCTTCGCGGGGCTGATCGTGACCTTCTCCTTCCTGGGCTCGGACCTGCGCAGCCTGGGCATCAAGTTCGCGGCCACGCTGGTGGCCCCCTTCTACAGCGTGCTCCTGGCCATGTCCTGCCGGGTGCTCAGGGCGAGGGTGCCGGATTACCGGATCTCACCCGACGATGCGCCAGCGACTTCCTCGGCGGCCCGGGCAAGGTAGCTCTCGAGCAGCCGAGGCACCTGGCTGGGGGTGAGCGGGCCGTGGACCTCATCGCCGATCATCACCACGGGGGCTAGACCACAGGTGCCGACGCAGCGGGTGCTCTCCAGGCTGAAGATGCCGTCCTTGCTGGTCTCGCCGAAGCGGATGCCCAGCTCGTCGGTGAGCTTCTGTGCCAGCTTCTCCGCCCCCTTCACGTAGCAGGCGGTGCCGAGGCACACGTTGATGAGGTACTTCCCCCGGGGCTGGAGGCGGAAGTAGTGGTAGAAGGTCGCCACCCCCGTGACCTTGGCCAGGGGGACCTGCATGAGCTGGGCGACGGCCTCGAGATGGCCGGGCCCCAGGTGGCCGAAGTGGGCCTGCACCATGTGAAGCGTGGCGATGAGCATGCTCTCGCTGCGCTCCTGCTGCAGGTTCGCATCGATGAAGGCGAGGACATCCTCGGGCAGCATGGCGCGGTAGCCGCGCTCCAGCTCGGGCCAGTTGTCGTGGGTGGCGTGGCAGCAGGCGCTCATCGGATCCCCCGGGGGGTGCGGGCGGTGTAGTGCGTGTGGAGCAGCTCATGGGACCTGGGCCCCAGGGGCTCGCCGAGGAAGTCGGCGTACAGCTTCTGGATGTCGGGGTTGTCGTGGCTGCAGCGCAGGGTCTTGGCCGAGTCGATGCTGTACAGGGCCTTGGCGCGGGCCTGGGCCAGGCCACGGTTCAGGGTGTAGCTGCCGATGGGTGGGTAGGGCTGGCCGCCGCCGCAGATGCAGCCGCCGGGGCAGGCCATGATCTCGATGAGGTGGTACTCCTTCTCGCCGCGCTTGACCGCGTCGAGCAGGACTTTCGCGTTCTGGAGGCCATCAGCCACGGCGACATTGAGGGTCTTGCCGGCCAGGTTGATGGAGGCCTCCCGGATCGAGCCGTCGGCACTGCGGACCATGGTGAGGTCCACGTTGCCGAGGTTCTGTCCCGTCAGCTTGAAGGCCGCGGTGCGCAGGGCGGCCTCCATGACCCCGCCCGTGGCGCCGAAGATGTCGCCGGCCCCGGAGGAGGTGCCCAGCGGGTGGTCGAAGTCGCTGTCGGGCAGGCGGTGGAAGTCGATGCCGTAGGACTTGATCATCTGCGCCAGCTCGCGGGTGGTGATGACCGCGTCCGTGGTGGGCCTGCCGTCCAGCACGTGCTCGGGGCGGGCGGCCTCGAACTTCTTGGCCACGCAGGGCATCACTGACACCACATAGATGTCCTTGGGATCGAGCCCTTTCTGCTGCGCGTAGTAGGTCTTGATGAGGGTGGACTGCATCTGCATCGGGCTCTTGCAGCTCGACATGTGGGGGATCATCTCCGGGTAGAACTTCTCCAGGAAGCTGACCCAGCCGGGGCTGCAGGAGGTGAGCAGGGGCAGGGGGCCGCCCCCCTCCAGGCGTTTCAGCAGCTCGTGGGCCTCCTCCATGATGGTGAGATCCGCGCTGAAGTTGACGTCGAAGATGGCGTCGAAGCCCATGCGGCGCAGGGCGGTGACCATCTTCCCCGTGACCGGTGTGCCCATGGGCAGACCGAAGGCCTCACCCAGGGCGGCGCGGATCGCGGGAGCCGTGGTCACCACCACGTGCTTTTCAGAGCGGCGGTGGCCCAGGGCCTTCCACACCCGCTCCGTGTGGTCCTGCTCCAGGAAGGCGGCCGTGGGGCAGACGCTCACGCACTGGCCGCACTGGATGCAGGCGCTCTCGTCCATGGGGGCGAGGTTGGCCGGACCCACCACGGTGGTGAAGCCCCGGCCGTGCTGGCTGAGGTTGAACACGCCCTGCACCTCGCCGCAGACACGGATGCAGCGACCGCAGAGGATGCACTTCTCGGCGTTGCGCACCACGGAGGCCCCGGCATCGTCGATGGGGAATTGCTTGCGTTTCCCCTCGAAGAGCCGCTCGCGGACGCCCATGCGGTACGAGAGGTTCTGCAGCTCGCAGTTGCCGTCGCGGTCGCAGGTCTGGCAGTCCTTGGGATGATTGTCCAGTAGCAGCTCCACGATGTCGCGGCGGGCCTGGCGGATCATGGGGCTGTTGGTCTGCACCTCCATGCCCTCCCAGGCCGTGGTGGCGCAGGAGGCCAGGCCGTGGTCGAAGCCCTCCACGGCCACCACGCAAACCCGGCAGTTGCCCTCGAGGCTGAGGTCCGGGTGGTAGCAGAGGCGGGGGATGTGGATGCCGATCTGCTCGGCCGCATCCATCACCGTGGTGCCCGCGGGCACGAGGATGGATTCGCCGTCGATCTTGAGGCTGATCATCTGGGACATGGCTGACTCCTACACCCTGTCAATCGCGGCGAACTTGCAGACGTCGAAGCAGTTCCCGCACTTGATGCAGGCGGCCTGGTCGATGACGTGGACCTCCTTGCGGGAGCCGGTGATGCACTCCACCGGGCAGTTGCGGTCACAGATGGTGCAGCCGATGCACTTCTCCGCGTTGATCTCGTAGCGGATCAGGGCCACGCACTTCTTCGCCGGGCAGTGCTTGTCCACGATGTGCGCCAGGAACTCCTCGCGGAAGTGCTTGAGGCTGGAGAGCACCGGATTCGGCGCGGCGCGGCCCAGGCCGCAGAGGCTGGTGCGCTGGCAGAGCCGCGACAGGCGGTGGAGCTTGTCCAGGTCCTCCAAGACGCCCTTGCCCTGGGTGATGCGTTCGAGGATCTCCAGGATCCGTGTGGTGCCCTCGCGGCAGGGCGTGCACTTGCCGCAGCTCTCCTCCTGGCTGAAGGCCATGTAGAACTTGGCGATGTCGACCATGCAGTCGTCCTCGCTGAGGACGATCATGCCGCCGGAGCCCATGATGGAACCCGCCTTCTGCAGGGGCTCGAAGTCCACTTCCATGTCCTGCATGGAGGCCGGGATGAAGCCGCCCGCGGGCCCGCCCGTCTGGATGGCCTTGAGCTGCCTGCCGCCAGAGACGCCGCCGCCGATGTCGTTCACCACCCGGGAGAGGGTGGTGCCCAGTGGCACTTCCACGAGGCCCGTGTGCTTGACCTTTCCTGCCAGGGCGAAGACCTTGGTGCCACCGCTCTTCTCGGTGCCGATGCGGGCGTACCAGTCGCCGCTGTAGCGCAGGATGGCGCTGACGTTGGCGAAGGTCTCCACGTTGTTGATGCAGGTGGGATGGCCCCAGAGGCCTCGGTCCGTGGGGTAGGGCGGGCGCACCTTGGGCTGGCCGCGCTCCCCTTCGATGGACCGGATGAGGGCGGTCTCCTCGCCGCAGACGAAGGCCCCCGCGCCCAGCCGGATCTCCAGGTCGAAGTCGAAGCCCGACCCCATGATGTCCCGGCCCAGCAGGCCATTCGCCCGGCAGGTGTCGATGGCATGCTGGATGCGCTTGATGGCCAGCGGGTACTCGGCCCGGATATAGAAGAACCCCTTCTGCGCGCCGATGGCGTAGCCGCCGATGATCATGCCCTCGACGATGTTGAAGGGATCGCTCTCCAGCATGGAGCGGTCCATGAAGGCGCCGGGATCGCCCTCATCGCCGTTGCAGATGATGAAGCGGGTGGTGTCCGCCTGCTTGCGGGCCAGGGCCCACTTGGTGCCCGTCAGGAACCCACCGCCGCCGCGGCCCCGCAGGCGCGCCTTGGTCAGCTCGGAGATCACCCAGTCGGGGTCGCGCCGGGCGAGCACGTCCGTCAGGGCCTTGAAGCCGTCGAGGTCGATGTACTCATCGAGGCTGTCGGGATCCACCACCCCCGCGTTCCGCAGGGCGATGCGGCTCTGGCGGTTGAAGAAGGCCACGTCGCCATAGCGCTCCAGGAACTCGAGGGCGATGGGCTCCTCCCGCGCCTTCAGATGCTCTACGACTTCGCCCCTCATCACGTGGCCCTCGACCAGGGCGACCAGGTCCTCTTCCGTGGCGATCTGGTAGAGCACCTTCTCGGGGCGGGCCAGGACGAACGCGGCCGGCGCGCCACCTGAAAGGCCGCAAGCCCCGAAGCAGCTGGCCGAAGCCACCCGCACCCGGTGGGGCTCGCACCCCCGTTCCTCCAGCAGGGCCTTGAAGCGCGCTCGCAGGCCCGGGCCGGGCCCCTGGCAGCGGGCACCCTCACAGAACATGAACTCGCGCTCGGGAAGGGCCTCACCGGTGTGGTCGAGGATGTGCTTCAGGACGGGCGCGCTGGCCTGGACGTGCTCGGTGAAGATGCGGTGCACGAGGTCGCGGTTCACCCGCTCGTACTTCACCGGGATCTGCCCGGGCACCTGGATGCCGACGATGGGCTCCCGCGAGCAGCGGCCCGTGCAGCCCGTGCGGTGGATGACGATGTCCTTGCGGCCCGACGCCCGGATGTGGCGCAGGAACTCCTCGGCCACGGCCTGCGAGCCGGCGGCGTGTTCACAGGTGGCCGAGCCTACCTGGATCTGGATCTTGTTCCCGAGGTCCCGCTCAGCCAGGGTCTGGCCGACGCGGTCCGCCATGGACCGGTAGAAATCGCGCGCGGGAAGAGACATGGAAGCTCCTGCCACCCGGCATGACCCGGGTGGATTCAAGGGCGTCCCGGCGGCGGCTCAGGGGGGAGGTTTCGCCGCGCGCCGGGAACCGGCTGCACGAGAATTCTGTCCATTGATGACCGGCTGGTCAGTGATGGAAATCACATGGAACAGAATCTTTACACAGTGTACTTTTTCGCCCCCCAGGTCCTTTGGCCATGGTCCGGCCGATGGATCGCAGGCGATTTTCCAGGCACCCCTGACAGGTGGCGGGGGTTTCGGTGAGGCAGGCCTTTCCGGGGTAGATTTCGTACAGGGCCCGGAAGGGCAGCGGCGTGACATTGGGCATCACCACGTTCGCGCCGCGCAGGAGGGCGAGCTCGCGGCCCTGGGCCCGGTCCAGGGTGGCCAGGGCCGTGGTGCTCGGGATGTTCGCGTCGGGACAGGCGAGGCGCGTCAGCGCCACGGCCTTGAGGGTGGTCAGTTCGTCGTTCGGCACCTGCTGTTCCGGCGGTGCCTGGAATGTGGATGCTCCTGCGCCAACCAGGGGCGTGCGGGGGCTGGGGAGGAAGGGCCCGATCCCGATCATGTCCATGTCGAGCTCGCGGAACCGGAGGAGGTCGGCGGCCAGGGTGTCCCAGGTTTGTCCGGGGATGCCCACCATGACGCCCGTCCCGATCTCGTAGCCCATGTCGCGCATCCGCCGCAACTGTGCGAAGCGGTCGCTGGGGATGCCGGGCAGGTCGGGATGGATGCGCCGGTAGAGCACCGGGTCGCTGGTTTCGAAGCGCAGGAGGAAGCGGTCGGCCCCGGCCCGCCTCCAGGCGAGCAGGTCGGCGTCGCTGCGTTCGCCCAGGGAGAGGGTGACGGCCAGAGGTGTCTCCTGCTTGATGGCGCGGACGACGTCTGCGATGAAGGCCTGGGTCAGGCCGGGATCCTCACCGCCCTGGAGCACCACGCTGCCATAACCGAGCCGCACCGCCTCGTGGGCGCAGGCGAGGATCTCGCCGGCCTCCATGCGGTACCGGTCCAGTCCGGCGGAGGGGGCTCGCAGGCCGCAGTAGAGGCAGTGGCGGACGCAGTGGCTCGAGACTTCGATGAGGCCCCGGAGGTGGACCGCGTCCCCCACGCAGGTGCGGCGGACGCGATCCGCCTCGGCCCACAGGGCCTGGAGGGACTCCGGATCCAGTTCCAGCAACCAGGCCTTCAGGCTGGCGTGGTCCAGGCGGAAGGAGCCGGATTCAGGACTGGAGGGCATGCAAGGCATCCTGGACTTCAGGGAAGGGCTGGAGGGCCCGGGGGAGGATGCCCAGGGAATGCGCGATGGCGAGCCCGTAGTTGGTGATGGGCACGCCGGCGGTTTCGCAGCGGTGGATGCGCGACAGCATCTCGCGGCGGTTGCCCATGCAGTTGCCGCAGTGCACCACCAGCTGGTAGGGCGACAGGTCCGCGGGGAACTCCCGGCCCTGGACTGTGTCGAACTCCAGCGGGGCGCCCACCTTCTCGTTCAACCAGCGGGGCAGCTTCACGCGGCCGATGTCCTCGGCGGTGGGGTGGTGGGTGCAGCCCTCGGCCACGAGCACCTTGTCGCCTTCCCGCAGATCCTCGATGGCCAGGGTGCCGCGCACCTGGGCCGCCAGGTCGCCCTGGAAGCGGCTCATGAGGATGCTGAAGGAGGTCATGGGCACCGAGTCGGGGACATCCATGGCCACGGACTGGAAGGCCTGGGAGTCCGTCACCACCAGGGCCGGCAGCCGCTTGAGGGCGAACAGGGCGCGGGACAGCTCCCGAGCCTGCACCACCAGCGCGAGGCCGGAGCCATCCAGCACGTCCCGCACGGCCATGACCTGGGGCAGGATGAGGCGGCCCTTCGGGGCGGAGCTGTCGATGGGCATGACCAGCACGGCGACTTCGCCCGGCGGCACCAGGTCCGCGAGCAGGTGGCGGGAGTCGAAGTGGCCCTCGGGGGCGGCGCGGAGGAGGGCCTCGCGTAGGCTGTCGATCCCGTGTCCGCTGAGGGCGGAGACCGGCACCACGGCGCCATCGACCTCGGGCAGGGTCTCCGAGCAGCGCAGGTCGGACTTATTGAGGGCCACCACCGTGGGGATGTTCCGGGCATGCAGATCCGCGAGAAGCTCCGCCTCGAAGGCTCCCCACTGGCCGCGCTCGGCCACGAGGATGGCGAGGTCCACGCGGTCCAGGACGGCCCGGGAGCGGCCCGTGCGCGCCTCGCCCAGGGTGCCTTCGTCATCGAGTCCGGCGGTGTCCACGAACAGCACGGGCCCCAGGGGCAGGAGCTCCATGGGTTTTTCCACGGGATCTGTGGTGGTGCCCGGTTGGGGCGAGACGATGGACACCTGCTGGCGGGTCAGGGCGTTCAGCAGGGAGGACTTCCCCACGTTGCGCCGGCCGAAGAGGCCGATGTGCAGGCGCAGGTTCCGGGGCGCGGGCCTCATCTCAGCAGAACACATCGCGCTCTCCCTCCTTCACCCGGGCCACCATGGCCTCGGCCTGGGCGCGGGCCCGGCCATCCAGGTCGTCCAGGCTGTCCGCCAGCAGCCGGGCCGCCACGAGCCGGGTGGCTGGGCTGGCGTGGTCCTCCATGTACTCCTGCAGGGTGGCAAGGGCGTTGGGATGGCAGTGGGCCTTGATCTCGCCGGGCTTGGCCAGGTCCATGAAATCAGACCCGGTGCGGCCCATGCGGTAGCAGCTGGTGCAGAAGCTGGGGATGAAGCCCATCTGTGCCAGGTCCCGCACCACCTCGTCGAGGTCCCGGTGGTCTCCCAGGGAGAACTGGGCACCCCCTTCGAGGGCGTCCTCCTCGTAGCCCCCGGGGTTGGTCCGGCTGCCGGCGCTGATCTGGCTGATGCCCAGCTGCAGGGCCTCCCGGCGCACCTCGGGCCGCTCCCGGGTGCTGAGGATCAGGCCCGTGTAGGGCACGGCCAGACGCAGGATGGCGACGAGCTTGCGGAAGTCGGCATCGCTGACTGCGAAGGGCGGCGCCTCGCTGGTGCTGGAGCCCTCGGCGGGCTCGATGCGCGGCACGCTGATCGTGTGGGGCCCGCAGCCGAAGCGTTCCTCCAGGTGGCGGGCGTGGTGCATGATGGCCAGCAGCTCGAAGCGCCAGTCGTGGAGGCCGAAGAGCGCGCCGATGCCCACGTCGTCGATGCCCGCCTGCATGGCCCGGTCCATGCAGCCCAGGCGCCAGTCGAAGTCCGCCTTGAGCCCCCTGGGGTGCATCCGCGCGTAGGTCTCCCGGTGGTAGGTCTCCTGGAAGAGCTGGTAGGTGCCGATCTCCGTCTCCTTCAGGCGGCGGAAATCGGACACATCGAGCGGGGCGATGTTCACGTTGACGCGGCGGATGTTCTCGCCGCCATGGCGCACGGCGTAGACCGTCCGGATGGCGGACAGGATGTAGTCGAGGCCCTCCTCGGGATAGGCCTCGCCCGCCACCAGCACCAGCCGCTTGTGGCCCTGGGCGAGCAGGTGGCCCACCTCCGCGGCGATCTCCTCCTGGCGCAGGACCCGCCTCGGCAGGTCCCGGTTCGAAGCGCGGAAGGCGCAGTAGAGGCACTCGTTCCCGCAGAGATTCGACACGTAGAGCGGGGCGAACATGACGATGCGGTTGCCGTAGATCTGCTCCTTCACCCATTTTGCGGCATCGAAGAGCTCCAGCAGCAGCCTGGGATCCCGGAGCGCCATGAGGGGCGGAAGGTCCGCGTCCGCCAGCCCCTTCATCTCCCGGGCCTTGGCCAGCAGCTCACGAATCCGAACAGGGTCTTCTGCGGGCACGGAGTCCAGTGCCGCTTGGATGGAGGCTTCAGCCAGGGGAAAGGATTCTGAGGGCCCGCGCATCGAAAGAACCTCCACAGGGGAGTGGTGCGCATAAAAAATAACCCAAAGGTAATCTAAGGTCCATCCCCATCCGCCGGGCCTTGGTCACAACTCGACAGTCCGCCTTTGCGGCCCAAGGGTGTACCACCCGATGGTGCCGAGGATGACCAGGCCGCCCACCAGGGCCCAGCCGGAGGGCCGTTCGCCGAGGCCGAGGAACACCCACACGGGATTGAGCACCGCTTCCAGCGTGCCCGTCACCACGGCCACGGTGGCCGAGAGGCGCTTCATGCCCGCGCTGAAGAAGAGGTAGGCGATGCCGATCTGGAAGACGCCCAGGTAGAGCAGGATGCCAAGTTGCGGCAGCGTGGGGTGGAAGTCCCTGAGCGCGATGGGCGCGCACACCAGGGCCACCAGCAGGTTGCCCAGGATGATGGCCGTCACCGGGTCGGCCTTGGGGTGGGTGCTCCGCTGCAGCTTGAGGGTGAGCGAGAACAGGGCGAGGCAGACGCCGGAGGCCACGCCCAGGAGGTTGCCGGCCAGGGTTCCCGCCCCGAGCCGTCCCACGAAGAACAGGCCCATGGCGGAGAAGCAGACCACCACGGCCACCAGGTCCCGCCGTTGCAGGGGGCGCCGGGTCACCCAAGGCTCCAGGAACACGAGGTAGATGGGGGCGGAGAACTGCAGGAAGATCGCGTTGGCCGCCGTGGTGAGCTTGGTGGCGGCCACGAAGAGGATCAGCAGGCCGGCATAGGCCAGGGCGCAGCCCACGGCCAGCGCATCCGGTCGCGGGAAGGGCCGCCCGCCGCGCAACTGCACCACCGCGGCGATGGTGACGGCCGCCACGAGGCTGCGGGCAAAGGCGATCTGCAGGGCGCCCAGGGGCAGCAGCTTGATGAAGAGGCCGCTGGAGCTCCAGAGCAGGGCGGCCAGGGCCACCAGGGCCACGCCTCGGGTCGTCTCGGCGGATCGGTTCATCAATCCATTGGAGCATGGGGCGGCGGGAGCGGCCCGCGCGGCGGTGTCCCGGTGGCTCAGCGGGGGGCGGGCCCCGAGGACCGGCTCGCGAACCACTCGACCACGCCCCGCCAGCCCAGGAACTGCACAGGCCGCTCCAGGGCGATCAGGGCCCAGCATTCGCAACCAGGGTCCGCAGTGGGGCCGTGCAGATGGCCGGGATCATGGGCGATCCAGTCCCCGGCCCGCAAGTGGGCGGGGCCGTCCTGGAGGGCGCCGCACAGGACCAGGGAGCGTTCAACGCCGCTGTGGGAATGAAAGGGGGTGGTGCGCCCGCCCGGGAGGCAGGCCAGGTTCAGGCTGGCGCCAGTGGCTGGATCCTCCTGGAGGATCGCCACCCGGGCCCCGCCCAGGCCGTGTCGGATCCAGCGCCACTGGGTGTCAGGCGGCAGGTAGGGACGCAGGGCCTCGACGGGATCCTGGGTGGGCGGGATGACCCACGCCTCACCGGGATGCTCGGCACGGCAGGCTTCGCAGTGGCCCAGGTGGACCCGCAGCAGCAGTGCCAGGAGCGGATCGCCACCCTGCTCCAGGGCCGACCAGGCCTCAGGTTCTGGGTGATGCTGAGGGCCCCGCGGCACGCGGCCCTCGCGCAGGGCGGCCAGGGCCCCGGCCAGGGCCTGCTCGCACCGGGCATCGGAGTCTTCGCTCCAGGCCCGCCGCAGCAGGGCCGGGGTTCGCTCGAAGGAATCAAGGAAGGTCTGGCAGGGTGGGCAGAGGGCCAGGTGCAACTTGAGGCCAAGCCAGTCCAGGGGGCCCAGGGCGCGTTCCTCATAGGCGGTGAGTAGGCTCGTGACCCGCTCGCAGGAGGGGATGAGGAACGTCATCGCCCCTCCTGGACTGGGGCGAACTCGGGCAGCATGGCCCGCAGGGCCAGGCGGGCCCGGTGGACGCGCTGGCGCACCAGCTCGCGGGTGATGCCCAGGTGGCGGGCGATCTCGTCGGTGTTCCACCCTTCCAGGTCCCGGAGGACGAAGACGGCGCGCTGGTCGTCGGACAGCCGCTCCAGGCCCGCCCGGACCTTGACCTTCAGCTCATCCTGTTCGACCTTCATCAGGGCCTCCGCGTCCTCGCTCCAGTCCAGGATGGTGTCCACGTTCATGTGATGCCCCTCGTCCCCGAAACGTGGCATCAGATCCTCGATGGCATCCTCCCGGCGGCGGACGCGCTTCCGGCGCGCCATGAGGGCCTGGTTCACGCAGATCCGGTAGGCCCAGGTGCTGAACTTGCTCGCGCCGTGGAAGCCCGGCAGCTCCCGGTGGAGGGTCAGGAGTGCGTCCTGCAGCGCATCCTGGCTTTCGGCCTCGTTGCCCAGGATCCGGTCGATCACCCGGAAGAGCATGCCGAGGTGGGGGCGCACCAGGGCCTCGAAGGCCAGGGGATCGCCCTGGGCGGCGGACTGGACCAGGGCGGCCTCGGGCCGCGGGTCCCTCACCTGACCGGGATCAGCCATCGGCTGGCCTCGGGATGCGGGGCAGGCGGACCGTGAAGGCCGAGCCGAGTCCGTGGCCCCGGCTGGAGGCGCGCACGTCGCCCCCGTGGCGGGTCACGATCTCCTGCACGAGGAAGAGCCCCAGGCCCGTGCCGGCCACCTGCCGGGTCAGCTCGTCGCCCACCCGGAAGAAGCGGTGGAAGACCCGAGGCAGGTCCTTGGGCGCGATGCCCTGGCCCAGGTCGCTCACCACGATCAGCACGTCGTCGCCATCCCCGTCCAGGGTGACCGTGGTCTGGCGGGGGTCCGCGGCGTACTTGAAGGCGTTGGACAGCAGGTTCTCGATCACGGTGGCCAGTGCCTTGGGGTCGGCGTTGGCCCAGAGCGGCTCCGAGGTGAATTCCAGCTTGAGGCCCAGGGATCCGGCCCCCAGGCGCAGGTCCATGGCCTCGCACACGCCGCGCAGCCAGGGCGCCAGCTCCAGCGGCGCCAGATGAACGACCAGGCTGCCCGTCTCCGCCCGGGCCACGTCCAGCAGGTTGCCCACCAGCTCATTCAGCCGCTCGATGTCTTTCTCCATGAGGGTTCGGATCCGCTGCTTCTGCTCTTCGGGGAGGGTGCGGGTGAAGAGGGTCTCGGTCCAGACGCGGAGGGAGGCGATGGGGGTCTTCAGCTCGTGGGTCACCGCCGAGGTGAAGTTCCGCTGACGCAGCTTGAGGTCCAGCTCCTCGGCCAGCTTGCGGTAGATGAGCACGAAGCCGAGGAGCACGGCCACCACCATGAAGGCGCCCTCGGAGGCGGCCCGGAAGACCGAGTGCCAGCGCTGATTCTCCAACTCGAGCATGGGCTCGGGCCGCAGGGCGAGGAAGGCCGATCCGTCCAGCAGGGCGGGGTCATCGGGCGAGCGCCGCGAGAGCACGACCGCCACGTGGGGGAAGTGCCGCTGGATGGCCTCGCGGCGCTGTTCCAGGCTGGGCAGGGCCGGCATGCGGCCCTCCACGGCGCCGGCCCGCGAGGAGGGATCGGGCCGCGCGTGGATGAAGGCCAGGATGCTGAGGCTGTCCATCTGCCAAGCCTCGGCCCGGCTGGCGTTGAGCGCCTGGGCCCGGGCCTGCAGCAGGCGTCCGGATTCGCGGATCTGCACATTGATCCACCAGCCCACCTGGATGCAGAGCACCAGCGAGACGGACAGGAAGATGATCCGCTGGAGCGAGAAGGTGGGGGCGCGATTCGCCATGACTCCATCTTGGGGCAAACCGGCTGTTTCAGGCGATGCGAGAGGCCTCTTGGCAGCGCGGGCGGGCAGGGCCATCCTAGAGTTCCATGCCCAACCAGTCCTCGGGCCCCAAGCCCATCCCCGTTCCCTCCAAGACCAGCTCCGGTCCCAAGGCGGTGGCCCAACCCCAGCGCCCGCAGGGGGCCGAGATGCTGGCCGAACTCATGCAGGCCCAGCGGCAGCTCACCCAGGCCATGCACGAGACCCGGGAGCTGAGAGCCAAGCTGGGCCGCCGCTCCCACCAGATGCAGGTGCTCCAGCAGGTCTCCGAGATCCTGGCCGCCACCTCCAAGGGCGGCCAGGTGGTCAGCGTGGTCCTCGATGTGCTCGCCCAGGAGTTCCACTGCCAGCGGGCCGTGGTCTGGACCCTGGAGGATGGTGGCGCCGGCTACGTCCCCAAGGAGGGCACGGGCCTGGCCAGGCCGGACTGGTCAGCCCTGCGGCTGCCCGCGCCCAATCCCTTCCCGGGAACGCCCCTGGTGCTCTTCCAGAGCCAGTGGCTGGACCCCACCTGCGATGGCACCACCCTCGGCGCCCTGCGCGGCACGGACGGGGCCCAGCTGTTCTTCATCCCCTTCGAGCACCAACTGCTGCTGCTCGGCTTCGCCATCCTGGCCCTGCCGGCCGACCGGCACTGGGAGGAAGAGGACCTGGACTCCATCACCATCCTCCAGCGGCAGGCGGCCATCTCCCTCTACAACGCCTGGCTCTTCCGCGACCTCTCCGAGCAGCGGGACGCGCTGCAGCGGCAGGCCCTGGAGCTGGAGCGCGTCAACGATGCCCTGCGGGAAGCCGACCAGCTGAAGAGCGAGTTCCTGGCCCTCACCAGCCACGAGCTCCGCACTCCGCTCACCGGCATCCTGGGCTTCACCCGGCTGGTCATGGACGGGCTCTATGACGATGCCGAGGAGATGCGGTCCATGCTCCAGGACAGCTACACCTCGGGCCAACACCTGCTGGGCCTGCTGAACGACATCCTGGACCTGGCCAAGATCGAATCCGGGAAGCTGGAGGTCCACCCTGAGCCCTTCAGTCTCTCCGTGCTGCTGGAGGAAGTGAAACCCATCGCCGAGGCCTATCCCCGCCGGCCCAACGTCGAGCTGTTCTGGCCCGATATGGCGGGGTTCCCCGAGGTGGTGGTGGATCCGAGCCGCCTGAAGCAGGTGCTGCTCAACCTGCTCTCCAACGCGCTCAAGTTCACCAAGGAAGGCAGTGTCGCCGTGCAGGTGGAGCGCCACCCCGGGCACATCGCCCTGCTGGTGGTGGACACGGGCATCGGCGTCAGCCAGGAGGCCCAGACCCGGCTCTTCCAGAAGTTCGCCCAGGCCGAGGGCGGCCACAGCCGCGAGTTCGGGGGCACCGGGCTCGGGCTGGTCATCTGCAAGCACCTGATGGAGATGATGGGTGGCACCATCGGTCTGGCCAGCGAGGGGCTGGGCAAGGGCAGCACGCTGCGGATCACGATGCCCATCGCCTGATATTGTCCGGGGGTTCCCCTTGCCACGCGTGCGTGGCAAGGATCTAGGGTCTCGCTCCGCTGCGCTGCGCGAACACCTCCGGGCCCCCGCGCTCGGCTCGGCGAAGCCGGGCCTCGCTGGAGCTCTCCGGGGCCCCCACTCCTCGACCGGGCCAGGTTCCGCCACAGCGACTGCGTAAGGGCCCAGGACCACCGTCCGACCCAAGCCGGTACACTGGGGTTTTAGCGGAGCCACCATGTCCTACGTCCGCCGCGCGGAATTCCTCCCCTTCACCCGTCCCATGGTGGGGGAGGAGGAGATCGCGGAGATCATCGACTCGATCCACAGCGGCTGGATCACCACCGGGCCCAAGTCGGCGGCCTTTGAAGAGAAGCTGAAGGCCTACAACGGCGTGCCCCACTGCCTGGCCATGAACAGCGCCACCACGGCCCAGGAGATCACCATGCAGGTGCTGAACCTGCAGCCCGGCGACGAGGTGATCACCACCTCGCTCACCTGGGTGAGCACGCTGAGCACCGTGGTGCTGCAGGGTGGCGTGCCCGTGCTGGTGGACATCGATCCGGTGACGCTGAACCTCGACCCTGCAAGGCTCGAAGCCGCCATCACGCCCCGGACCAGGGGCATCATCCCCGTGCACCTCACGGGCCTGCCTTGTCCCATGGACGCCATCTGGTCCATCGCGGCAAAGCACGGCCTCTGGGTCATCGAGGATGCGGCCCAGGCCATGGGCGCCCACTACAAGGGCACCAAGATCGGCGGGGACCCGCGCTCGATCATGAGCGTCTACAGCTTCCACCCCAACAAGAACATGACCACCGGCGAAGGCGGCGCCATCGCCTTCTTCAACGACGAGTTCGAGAGCCGCATCAAGCGGTTGCGCTTCCACGGCATCGACCGGGACGCCTGGAAGCGCTTCGCCAAGGAGGGCAGCCCCCACACCGAGGTCTACGAGCCTGCCCGCAAGGCCAACTTCATGGACCTGCAGGCCGCCATGGGGCTCCATCAGATCGACAAGCTGGATGGCTTCAACGCCCGGCGGGGCGTGCTCTTCCACCGCTACCTCGACCTGATGAAGGACCTGGACGAGGTGATGCTGCCTTCGCCCGGCGATGCCGACCATGGCCACTGCTTCCACCTCTTCGTGCTGCGCATCCATCCCGGGAAGCTGGGCCTGGACCGCGATGCCTTCGTGGCCGCGCTGAAGGAGGAGAACATCGGCACGGGCATCCACTACCGCCCGGCCCATGTGCATCCCTGGTACCGGGATTTCTACGGGGCGAACCCGCAGCACCTGCCCAAGGACGGCCTGCCCCACAGTGAGTGGAGCGGCGAACGCCTCCTGAGCCTGCCGTTGTGGCCTGGGCTCACGGAGGCCGACCAGGACCTGACGGTAGCGGCCATCAGGCAGGTGATCGCCCGCGCGAAAGCCGGGAGCCGCACCACCGTCTGAACGGGATTTGACCAGGAGAGGCCAACTGCCGATAGGTGGTGCAAGGTCGGTTTCGCTTGATCAACCTCTTGGTCATCCTCCTGTCGGTGCTGCTCCAGATTGCGGCGGCCGGGTTCGCCATCTGGATCAACCGGATCGCCGGACGGAGCCTGGTCTGGCTGGTCCTGTCCGGAGCCCTGGTGCTCATGGCGGTGCGGCGGCTCATGGTCCTCGACGACCTGCTGAGGCGCGGGCTGCCGGATCACCTCCTGTCCTATGAAGTGCTGGGGCTGGTGATCTCCGCTCTCTTCCTGGCCGGCATGATCCTCGTCCAGGGCGTCTTCCGCTCCAAGGCGGTCGAGGCGACCCGATTGGACGAGGCCAGGATCCAGGCCAGGGCCGAGGCCGACAAGCTCTCCGCCGTCATGGCGGCCACGCCGATCCCCCTCTGGATCGCCGAGGACCCCGCCTGCCAGGTCGTCCAGGCCAATGCCGCGGCGTCCAGGCTCCACCTCAGGGGCCCGGGGGTTGGGCCAGGAGGTTCCATCCTCCTGCAGGATGGTCGGGAACTCAGCCTCGACGAATGGCCCCTGCAGCGGGCTGCCAGGACTGGCGAACCGGTCCACGACCTGCCCCTGGACCTGGTCAACCCCGAGGGCGAGGTGCGCCGCCTGATGTTCTATGCCACGCCCCTGCGGGATGGGGAGGGCCGCATTCAGGGCGCCGTCTGCGGCGGGGTGGACATCACGGACAGCCGCCGGGCGGAGGCGGCGCTCTCGAAGGCCCAGAAGATGGAGAGCCTCGGCATGCTCTCGGGTGGAATCGCCCACGACTTCAACAACATCTTCCAGTCCATGACCGCCAACCTGGAGATGGCCCAGGCCGCCGTGCCCGAGGAGTCGAAGTCGCAGGTCTACCTGCTTCGGCTGAAGGCGGGCCTCGACCGGGCCTCCCGCCTGAGCCGGGACATCCTCTACAGCTCCGGCGGGGACCTGCGCCGGCCGGAGCCCCTGTCGCTCAGCCCCCTCGTGGCGGAGGCCCTGGACCGCATGGGGCTGCCCGTTCAGCGCGAACTGGACAGCAACCTCCCCGCGATCCTGGTGGATCCCCTGCTGGTCAGCCGGGTGGTGGAGGGGCTGGTCACCAACGCCCTGGAAGCCAACACCGCCAACGGCGCCATCCGCGTCCGAACCTGCATGCGCACGCTCACGGCCGCGGATCTGGCGACGGGCCACTGGGCGGAGGCCATCGAGCCCGGCATCTACGCGGTCCTGGAGGTTTCCGACCAGGGCCACGGCATCGACAACGCCACCCTGGCGAAGATCTTCGATCCCTTCTTCTCCACCCGGGACCTGGGCCGCGGCCTGGGCCTCGCGGCCGCGCTGGGCATCGTCCGGGGCCATCGCGGCGGCATCCAGGTGGAGAGCATCCCGGGGGTGGGCAGCGTGTTCCGGGTCCACCTCCCCGCCCCGGAAGGACAGGCTTCCGCGGCGCCCATCACCGTGGCGGATCTCCACACCCGGAACGTGGTCCTGCTGGCCGACGACGAGCTGGAACTGCGTGAGGTCATGGCCGAGATGCTGCAGGACTGGTTCGGCCTGGAGGTAGTCTCCGCCGCGGATGGGCAGGAGGCCCTTGAGATCTTCGCCCAGCGGCCCGAGGCATTCGACCTGGTGCTCCTGGACGCCACCATGCCGCGCATGGGTGGGGTCGAGTCCTTCCGGGCCATGCAGGCCCTTCGCCCCGGCCTGCCCGGGATCCTGTGCAGCGGCTACGCCCTGCCCGTGTCTCGCGACCAGGCCATCGCCCAGGGCTTCGCGGACTTCCTCAAGAAACCCTTCACCAGCGCCGAGCTGGAGGTCCTGCTGGACCGGGTGCTGGGGGCCCGGCTGAAGTAGCCGCCCACGGCCCTTACATCCGCCGCTCGTGGGGCAGGGTGGGGAGGGGCGCGTAGACCGTCGCCAGGGGATCGTACATGTACAGGTTGCCGACCTTGCCGGTGTAGGCGCAGGCGAACTGCTGGATCTGGTCGGCGAAGCGGGTCAGCTCGTCCCGGTCCCGGAACGTGGGGCCCCACATGGGGTTGAAGGCCGCCTCCACGGAGCGGGTGAGGTCCTCCAGCTCCAGGCGCTGAGCCTCGGCGCGACGCTGCAGGGCCTCCGTGCTGGCGGCCAGCAGGGCGGCCTCGTGATCCAGGGCCTGCATGGCCTCGGCGCTGAGGCGCTGGCCCAGCACGTGGCGGCGCGCCCGATTCCGCTGCCACTGGTCGTGCAGGACCGAGGCCCGCCGCAGCGTGCGCCGCCGCGCGGTCTCCAGGCGATACCGCTCGCGCAGATCCGCGGCCTTGGCCTCCAGCAGGCGCAGCTCCCGTTCCAGCTCGGGCACCAGCAGCAGGGTGCGCCAGGAGGCGTTCTTCTTGGAGCGCAGCACATCCCCGTAGATGTGGTCGCCCACGTAGAGCACCTCCTCGCCCTGGGCGCCCAGCTGCGCTTCCAGCCAGGCGGCATGGCCGCCGCTGAAGCAGCGGGGGTGGCCCGCCACGGGCTTCGGCTCCGGCGTCTCCAGGAAGAAGGCGGGCTTGCGGCTGCTCACCACCACCAGGTCGAAGTAGTCCACCCAGCGGGGCCGGGCTTCATCCAGGCTGTCGAGCAGGTGCCCCAGCACGCCATCCGTGAAGCTCCACTCGCTGTTGGTGAGCAGGAACAGCTTCTTGCCCGAGCGTTTGAGGCGATCCAGGGCCAGCGCCAGCTGGGGATCCCGGGGGATGAAGAAGTCCCGGTGCTCCAGGATCTCGGTCTTCATCTCGCCGTTGCGGTGGGCGGTGTCGATGGCCCAGCGCACGTCCTGGAAGAGCTGGAGGTAGTTCTCGGCCTTCAGGTGCCCCCCATCGAGGCCGTCCACCATCCGCGCGTAGAGGTGGCTCTCGGGGATCTCGAAGAGGGTGTCGATGTTGCGGAAGCCCTTGGCCGCCGTGGACAGGCGGCGGCGGCCGTAGGTGGCCTCCAGCTCGGGGCGCGCCAGGGCCCGGCTGCCGTGGCAGGCCCGCACCACCTGCCGCTCCCGGTTGAGCTTCAGCAGGTTGCCGCGCAGGCCGTCCAGCACCAGACCCCGCACCGCGAAGTCCGGGTCGTAGTCCTGCTCCAGCAGCCAAGGCGAGTAGCCCCGGTCCCGCACCAGCAGCCGGGCGGCCTTCTTGAAGGCCAGTCCGTCGATCTCTGGGCTGCGGTAGCGGGCCAGCGTGTGGTCCATGTCGAAGCCGATGGCCTTGATCTCCCCCATGGGCAGCGTGCGCAGGGCATACAGCTTGTGTGCCGGCGGCAGGCGGTCCTCCGCCTCCGTCAAGGGCGGCGCGGCGAGGTAGGCGGAATCCCAGGCGGTCATGGCAGGAGTGTACTTCAGCCGTCAGCACCCGGGCGCCAAACCGGGGAAAGGTCTGGGGAGACAGGCAGGACTGGCCGCAGATTTAGGTAGGGGTAAGGATGAAATGCATTTTTAACCACCGATGAACACCGATGAACACCGATCAAAAGCTGATAAAGCCATAAGGGCTCTGATGCAGGAAGACGCCGATGCGCCGTTGCACAACCATGCGGTCACGGACCCCTGAGCCCAAGCGGCCACTTGGCGCAGTAGATCCTTTCTCATGCTTTTATCGGTGTTCATCGGTGTTCATCGGTGGTTCAACTGCTTTCCCTTTTCAGTCCTGCAGCCATCGGTGGCGCAGAAGGACAGCGCGATCTACTGCGGCCAGCCCAGCACGGTGGCAGCCCTCTGTAGGCTTAGTCCGGTTCGGTCCCGATGCCATGCGTGATGCTCTGGTGCCCGAACACCTCGAAGGCCAGCCGGCGGAACTGCTCGCCGTGCCCCCAGTTCTTCTCCCCATCCGCCCACAGCTTGAAGTGGATGAGCTCATGCTCGAGGATGCGCCGCTGCACCTGCTCCGGATCATGGCAGTTCATCCCGCACACCGGCTGCGGCCAGGGCCAGTCCCGGCGCCGCAGCAGCGGGATGCTGAGCCGGATCTCCGGATGCCACTTTCCCCGCGCATCCTTCTCGATGACGAACAGCCCCGCGCACCGCGCCATGCGCGGCGACCAGATGACGGGAGGCGGAGCAATGTCCCAGCCCGCCTCGCGGAGGATGGCCTGGGCCTTGTGGCGGAGGGTCAGGGTCATAGTCCCGACTATTTGCGACCCTTCTCAACAACCTTGCTGTGCTTGAACGAGCCCAGCAGCAGGTTCGGGCCCTGGGTGGGGATGCCGGCTTCGAGGGTTTCGGCGCCGAGGAAGAACTGGCGGGCCTGGTAGGAGAAGGGGGCTGG
>Ga0268298_10002041_pt1 | contig 22643 bp, 17 predicted proteins | sample WWTPWeurt_MetaG_FD_194462 | JGI IMG/M metagenome (GOLD analysis project Ga0268298, IMG submission 194462) | Activated sludge microbial communities from WWTP in Nijmegen, Gelderland, Netherland - WWTP Weurt | ecosystem: Engineered > WWTP > Aerobic digester > Activated sludge | place... | reverse complement strand
GCCGGCTCGGCGGACTCTTACGTGGCCGCCAATTTCAACAGCGCCGCGCAAGGTGGCGTCATCAACAACTGGATCGTCACGCCGGTCTTTGATCTGCTGGCCGGTGGCACGTTGTCTTTCTGGACGCGAACCGACGTGAACGGCCTGGCGGATCACCTGAAGGTGCTGTTCAATCGGACCGGCAGCGCCGTTGTGAGCGACTTCAACGAACTCGTGGCCGACATCAATCCCAATGAGGACTTCGGCGTCTACCCGGATGCTTGGACCGAGTTCAGTTTCAACTACAGCAACGTCTCGGGCATGGGCCAGGGCCGCTTCGCCTTTGTGTACACGGCGGCCAATGCCGACTTCTCCGACTACATCGGCATCGACACGGTGACGGTCAACGGCGTGCCCGAGCCCGGCTCGCTGGCGCTGGCCGCACTGTCCATCGCGGCGCTGGGCGCCGTGTCGCGTCGCCGCCGTTCGCAAGCCTGAACCGCTGGCCTTGCAGTAGAACCCTTTACCGAGGAGAAAGCATGTCCATGAGATCCAAGCACCACGCCAGCCTGCGCCCGATTGCGCTGGCCTGCGCCTTTGCCGCAGCCAGCGCTGCGGCCCCGTCCTGGGCTGATGATGCAGCGGCCAAGAGTGCTGCACCGAGCAAGAAGACCACGGTCACTGTCATCACTGCCGCTCAGGCACTCACCGTCGTGCGCGACCCGCTGAGCGGCATGCTGCGTGCCCCGACCGACGAGGAGCGTGCTTCCCTGACGCGAACCGCACCGGCTGCTGCCACCACCGAACCCGGCCCCGAGCAGGCCAAGGTGCACGCCCCCACCGGCTCGCGCGGCCTGAAGCTGGGCGAGAACACGCTGTCCTATGTGGTGGTTCGCCGCAACGCGGATGGGTCGATGACCGAAGTCTGCGTCACCGGTCCCGACGCCGCCGCCAAGGCCGTGATGGCCCACACCTCGTCGACCAAGGAGCTGCCGCGTGAATAAGACCCTGATGCGCTTCGCCGCGGGCAGCCTGGTGGCTGCCGCTTCACTCGCGGTGCAGGCCGCTGCCACCATCGTGATCATCAATGGCGATCCGGCCGGCGTCGGGTTCAACGACGCCACACCGGTGGCCCCGGTCGGCGGCAACCCCGGCACCACGGTCGGCCAGCAACGGATGATCGTCTACCAGGCTGTCGCCAACCAATGGGGCAGCAACCTGGACAGCTCGGTGCCCATCAAGGTCTATGCCACCTGGGAGGCGCTGAGCTGCACCTCGACCGCCGCCACTCTGGGTTCGGCTGGCGCCTGGGATGTCTTTCGCGATTTCCCGAACGCGCCTGCCGCAGGCACCTGGCACTCCGTGGCCCTGGCCAACAAGCGTGCCGGCGTCGACCTGACCCCCGGCATCCCCGGTGACCCCGACATCCGCGAACAACTCGGTGTGGATGTCGTTGCCCGCTTCAATGTCAACCTGGGCAATGCGGGCTGCCTGGACGGCGCACCGTTCTATCTGGGCCTGGACAACAACCACGGCAACCTGATCGACTTCTACTCGGTGCTCCTGCACGAGCTCGGCCACGGCGTCGGCTTCCAGGCCTTCACCAGCGGCTCGACGGGCGCGCGACTCAGCGATGGCACCCCCTGGCCGTCGCAGTGGGAGCGCTTCATGCTGGACACGTCCACCGGCAAGACCTGGCTGGGCATGACCAATGCCGAGCGCGCCGCGTCGGGCATCAACTTCCGGCGCCTGGTCTGGAACGGCAGCAATGTCTCGGCAGACGCGGCGCAGGTCCTGAATCCCAACTCCCCGATCCTGTCGATCAATTCGACGCCAGTGCCTTCGGCTTCGGGCAGCTACGCGTTCGGCACGGCCTCCTTCGGGCCGGCACTGTCTGCGCCTGGCATCAGTGGGCAGTTGATGCCGTTCTCCGATCAGGGCGTCACCGGTCAGCAGGGTTGCGCACCCTTCAATGCCATCAACACGCTGGCTGCGAAGAACAACATCATCATGATCGACCGCGGCACCTGCGGCTTCGCAGTCAAGGCGAAGAATGCGCAGTTGGCAGGCGCCAAGGGCGTGATCATTGCCAACAATGCAGCGGGCACGCCACCGGGCCTGGGCGGTGCGGACCCGACGATCACCATCCCCACGGTGAGTGTCTCGCTGGCCGATGCGATCACGCTGAAAAGCGCGCTCAAGTTCCGCAGCCGCACCTCGTCGGGGGTGATCGCCACCATGGCCGTCGACCCCCTGGTGCTGACCGGCGCAGATCCGGCGGGCCGGGTGATGCTGTACACGCCCAACCCGTTCCAGTCGGGCTCGTCGGTTTCGCATTGGGACACCTTTGCGTTCAAGAATCTGCTGATGGAACCGGCCATCAACGGCGACCTGACGCACTCGCTCACCGCACCTGGCGATCTGACGATCAACCTGCTCAAGGACATCGGCTGGTAAGGCGCAGCAAGGGCTCCTTTGGGGCCTGAACCAACCAAGGGGATGCAGCGAATGCATCCCCTTTTTCTTGGCACGTTCACAATGCCGCCCATGACCCACCGCATCAGCCTCATCGGCGCACCCACCGACATCGGCGCCGGCAGCCGCGGCGCGAGCATGGGGCCCGAGGCCCTGCGCGTGGCCGGCCTGTTGCCCACGCTGGAGAGCCATGGCCTCGAGGTGCTCGACCGCGGCAACCTCAGCGGCCCGGCCAACCCCTGGCTGCCGCCGGTGGGCGGCTACCGCCACCTGCCCGAGGTGGCGGCCTGGAACCTCGCCGTGCACGAGGCCGTGCGCGCCGAGCTGGCCTTGGGCCGGCTTCCCATCCTGCTGGGCGGCGACCATTGCCTGGGCCTGGGTTCGATCAGCGCGGTGGCCCGCCATTGCCGCGAGACGGGCAAGAAGTTGCGCGTGCTCTGGCTCGATGCGCATGCCGACTTCAACACCAGCCAGCTCACGCCCAGCGGCAACATCCACGGCATGCCCGTGGCCTGCCTGTGCGGCCTGGGCCCGCAGGCCCTGATCGAGATCGGCGGCCAGGTGCCTGCCATCAACCCGAAGTGGGTGCGGCAGATCGGCATCCGCTCGGTGGACGCGGGCGAGAAGCGCCTGGTGCACCAGGTGGGTCTCGAGGTGTTCGACATGCGCTACATCGACGAGATGGGCATGCGCCACACCATGGAGCTGGCGCTGGCCACGCTCGACGCCAACACGCACCTGCACGTGAGCTTCGATGTGGATTTTCTGGATCCCGAGATCGCCCCCGGCGTGGGCACCACGGTGCCCGGTGGCCCCAGCTACCGCGAAGCGCAGCTGTGCATGGAGATGATCGCCGACACGGGTCGCCTGGGCTCGCTCGACGTGATGGAGCTCAACCCCGCGCTCGACCTGCGCAACAAGACCGCCGAGCTGGCCGTGGACCTGATCGAGAGCCTGTTCGGCAAGAGCACGCTGATGCGCGCCCGGCCCTGAGCCCAGCGCCTCGCACACCCGGCCCCAGCGCATGCGCCTGCAGACCCTGCCTCTACCCCCCACCGCACCGGGCATGCAGCATCACCTGCAGGTGCTGCACTTCGGCCCGGCCGAGGCCCCACGCAAGGCCTTCATCCAGGCGGCATTGCACGCGGATGAGATCCCGGCGCTGCTCGTGGCCCAGCAATTGCGCGAGCAGCTCGCCGTGCTCGAGGCCACTGGCCAACTGGCCGGCCAGGTGCTGCTGCTGCCCTACGCCAACCCGATCGGCCTGGCGCAGCAAGTACACGGCCACCACCACGGCCGCTTCGATCTGCGCGATGGCGTCAACTTCAACCGCCAGCACGTCGAGCTCAGCGAGGTGGTGCGCCAGCGCGTGCAGGGCCGCCTGGGTGCCGACGCGGCGGGCAACGTGGCGCTGATCCGCCAGGCGCTGCGCGAGGCGGCGGCCGAGCTGCAGACCTGGCAGCCGACCCAGGCGCTCAAGCATGAATTGCTGCGCCTGGCCGTGGATGCCGATGTGGTGCTCGACCTGCACTGCGATGCCGAGGCCACGCTGCACCTGTACACGCTCACGCCACTGCAAGCGCTCGGTGCCGAGCTGGGCGCGCTGATGGGCGCGCGCGCCATCCTGCTGGCCGACGAATCGGGCGACTCGCCCTTCGACGAAGCCTGCAGCCGCCCCTGGCTGGTGCTGCAACAGGCCTTTGCCGATCACCCCATCCCGCTGGCCTGCTTCTCGGCCACGGTGGAGCTGCGCGGCCAGGCCGACGTGGGCCACGAGGTGGCACGCCAGGACGCCGCCGCCATCCTCGAGTTCCTGCGCCGGCAGGGCATCGTTCGCGGTGCACCCGCAGCGCTGCCCAACGCCCAATGTGAGCCTACGCAGCTGGCCGCGTCCGAGCCGATCACGGCGCCTTGCGCGGGCATCGTGGTCTTCCACGCTGCGGTGGGCAGCACGGTGGCCGCAGGCGACCTGATCGCCGAGATCATTGATCCGCAGACGGGCGCGCTGACGCCCCTGCACGCGCAATCGGCCGGCGTGCTCTACGCGCGCAGCGCCACGCGCTGGGCCGCCCCTGGCGCGCGCCTGGCCAAGATCGCCGGCAGCACGCTGGTGCGCAGCGGCAAGCTGCTCAGCAACTGATCGGCCGCAAGCGGCGCCGGCCGATCAGGCGGCCCTGCCTCGCACCAGCGCGCCCGGCAGTGCGCCAGTGGGCTCGCCCTGCTCGTAGATGGGCTGGCCGGCCACGATCGTGGCGATGTAGCCGCGCGCCTTCTGCAGCAGGCGCTTGCCACCGGCTGGCAGGTCATAGGCCATGTAGGGTGCGTCGCAGCTCAGGCGCGGGTAGTCGATGATGTTCAGGTCGGCCTTCAGGCCAACGCGCAGCAGGCCACGGTCGTGCAGGCCGTACACCGAGGCGGTGTGCGAGGTCTGCCGGCGCACGATGTCCTCGAGCGGCAGCGTGGGGCCGCGCTGGCGGTCGCGTGTCCAGTGCGTGAGCATGAAGGTGGGCAGGCCGGCGTCGGTGATGTAGCCCACGTGCGCGCCACCGTCACCCAGGCTGATCATGGTGGACGAGTGCTGCAGCAGCTGGTGCAGGTGCGAAAAATCGTGGTACGAGTAATTGAAGATCGGGAAGTAGATGATGCCCTCGCCGCCCTCGGCCATCATCCAGTCGTACACCACCTCGAAGGGGCTCACGCCGCGCGCTGCCGCCACCGCCGCGGCATGCTCATGGGGCGCAGGTTCGTAGTTGGGTGCGGCCGCGTCCACCGGGTACATCTTGTCGAAGCTGCGCAGCATGAAGGCCGCACGCTCGTCGCCGATGGGCACGTTCTCGGCCAGCAGGCGCGCACGCACGGGCGGCTCGCGCAAGAGGGCGATGCGCTGCTCGATGGGCAGGTGTGCCGTCTCGCGCCAGGTGGCATGAAAGTGAAACGGGTGCGAGGACGCGCGCCAGCCATACAGCACGCCCGCCGGCCGGCCAGGGATCGAGCCGATCAGCGGCACGCCCTGCGCGCGCGCTTCGTCAAGCCGCGCCACGAGTGTCTTCCACAGGTGCGGCGCCTGGTCGATCTGCTGCAGGTTGAACAGCACCGGGCGGCGGGTCTCGCGCGCCAGCGCCATCATCCACTCGGTCTCGGCCGGCATGTCGATGTGGTTGCTGGTCATCTGGAACACGCCGTGCCCTTCTTCGCCCAGCACACGGCCGATGCCGAAGAGCTCGTCACGGTTGGCGAAGGTGCCCGGCACCAGCTTGCCATCGGCGCCGCGGTGGATCAGCGTACGCGAGGTGCTGAAGCCCAGCGCACCCGCGCGCAGGCCGGCGCGCAGCTCGGCGGCCATGGCGGCGATGTCGTCGGGCGTGGCCACGCTGTGTTCGTCCACCCCGCGCTCGCCCATGGCGTAGACGCGCAGCGCGCCATGCGGCACCTGCGTGCCAACGTCCACCGCCAGCGGCTTGCGCGCCAGCGCGTCCATGTACTGCGCGAAGGTCTCCCACTCCCATTGGATGCCCTCGGCCAGCGCCGAGCCGGGGATGTCCTCCACGCCCTCCATCAGGCCGATCAGCCAATCGTGCCGATCGGGCTTCACGGGCGCAAAGCCCACGCCGCAATTGCCCATCACCGCCGTGGTCACGCCATGCCAGGACGAGGGCGTGATGTAAGGGTCCCAGGTGACCTGGCCGTCGTAGTGCGTGTGCACGTCCACCCAGCCGGGTGTGACCAGTGCACCGGACGCGTCGATCACGCGTTGGGCCGCACCGGCCGCGCCGCCCACCTGGCTGATGCGCCCGCCATCGATGGCGATGTCGCCTGCAAATCGCGGCGCGCCGCTGCCGTCGACGATGGTGCCGCCGCGAATGACCAGGTCGTGCATGTGAACCCCCGTGCTTGTACGGATGAAGTGCCTTGTCGCGGCCGGGCACACTGCCCAGGCCGATCTGGCCGCCACCATACCAAGCCAAGGACGAACGGAGAACCCATGCTGACCCGAGCCCGAATGCTGCGCCACACGGTGGCTGCCCTGATCGCCCTGGCCACCGCGATGGCCGCACAGGCCTTCCCCATCGCGGGCAAGCCGGTGCGCATCGTGGTGCCCTTCCCGCCCGGCGGGCAGACCGACATCCAGGCGCGCATGCTGGCGCAGCGCATGCAGCAAGCGCTGGGCGTGCCGGTGATCGTGGACAACAAGCCTGGCGCGTCCACCATCATCGGCGCGCAGGAGGTGGTGCGCGCGGCGCCCGATGGCCACACCCTGCTCTACACCATCGCCATCACCGCCGCGCAGAACCCGCACCTGTTCAGCAAGCTGCCGTACGACGGGCAGAAGGACCTGACGCCGGTGATGTTCGTCGCTCGATCGTCCACCGTGCTGTGCGTGCCGGCGGCCGCGCCCTACAACAACCTGCGCGAGCTGGTGGCCTATGCCAAGGCCAACCCGGGCAAGCTGAACTTCGGCTCCTTCTCGCTTGGATCCACCTCCCACCTGGTGGCCGAGATGCTGATGCAGATCACCGGCATCGACATGGTCCACGTGCCCTTCAAGGGCTCGGGCGACGCCACCGTGGCGCTCATCGGCAACCAGGTGCAGGTGCTGTTCGACGGCCCCACCACCGCCATCAACAATGCCCGTGCGGGCAAGGTGAAGATGTTTGGCGTCACCGATGCCAAGCCCTATGCAGCGCTGGGCAAGGTGCCCACCATGGCCGAGGCCGGCGTCCCCGGCATCGATGTGCCCGGCGGCATGCAGATGTTCGGCCCCGGCCGCATGCCGCCCGAGGTGGTGGCGCAGGTGAATGCCGCGCTCGCCGCCGCGCTCAAGTCGCCCGAGGTGGAGAAACTCTTTGTCGATGGTGGCACCGAGATCCTCGCCTCCACCGCCGACGAACACGCGCGCTCGGTGAAGGAGCAGTACGAGCGCTGGGGTGCGGTGATCAAGCGCCTGGGCATCAAGCTGGACTGAAGCCAAGCCCCAGCGCGCTGCCGCGGCACTGGCGGTGATACTGCCGCCATGAAGCACGACACCGACATCGCCATCATCGGCGCCGGCATCGCGGGCGCCGCGCTGGCCTGGCACCTCGCGCCGCATGCGCGCGTGCTGCTGCTCGAGCGCGAGGCCCAGCCCGGCCAGCACAGCACCGGGCGCAGCGCCGCCATGTTCATGGAAACCTACGGCCCGCCACAAGCCCGGGCCCTCACGCGGGCCAGCCGGGCGCTCTACGAGCATCCACTGCAAGGCTTCAGCGAGACACCCCTGCTCGCGCCGCGCGGCGTGCTCTATGTCGGCTGGCAGGGCCAGGAGGCGGCGCTCGACGCGCTGCACGCCGAGCTCAGCCTGACGGGCGCGCCCGTGGGCCGCATCGACGCCACAGAGGCCTTGCGCAGCGTGCCCGTGCTGCGCGCCGAGGGCCTGCTCGGCGCGGTGACCGAGCCCGACGCGATGGACATCGACGTGCACGCCTTGCACCAGGGCTACCTGCGCGGCCTGAAGCGCGCGGGCGGCGCGCTGCGCTGCGGGGCCGAGCTGCAATCCGCACAACACGATGGCACCAACTGGACGCTCATTTTGAGTGATGGCTCCGCAGTGCACTGCCGCAACCTGGTCAACGCCGCCGGCGCCTGGGCCGACGTGGTGGCCGCGCGTTGCGGCGCCCGCCCAGTGGGCCTGCAGCCCAAGCGCCGCAGCGCCTTCACTTTTGCCGCTCCCGAGGGCTTGGATGCGCGCAGCTGGCCCACGGTGGCGGCCATCGACGAGACCTGGTACTTCAAGCCCGACGCCGGCCAGCTGCTGGGCAGCCCCGCCAATGCCGAGCCGGTGGACCCGCACGACGTGGTGCCCGAGGAGCTGGACATCGCCCTCGGCATCCACGGCATCGAGCAGGGCACGCAATTGCGCATCCGCCGCCCGCAGCGCACCTGGGCCGGCCTGCGCACCTTTGCACCCGACGGCGAGCTGGTGATCGGCTGGGACCCGCAGGCGCGAGGCCTGTTCTGGCTGGCCGGCCAGGGCGGCTACGGCATCCAGAGTGCCGACGGCGCCGCGCAGCTGGCAGCCAGCCTGATCCGTGGCGTGGATCTGCCCGAGGCCTTGCGCGCGCAGGGCGTGCAGGCCGCCGCGATGAGCCCGGCCCGCTTTGCCAAGGCCGCTGCATGAACACGCCAGCACCTGGCGCGCTGGGCGCTGTCGCACACCGCATCACTCGCCTGGCCACGCTGGCGGCTGCCCTGTGCTTCAGCCTGCAGGGCGCTGCGCAGCCGACGATGCCGAGCGGGCTCACGGCGCAGTTCAGCGCCCCCACCGGCCAGGCGGTGGCGCCCAGCACCGGCCTGCTGATCCACCAGCCGCGCGAGCCGCGCAGCAGCACCACCAACAGCGTGGTGCATGTGCTCGGCCGCACGGCCGCTGGCGCGCAGGTGCGCGTGGCCGGCGAGCCCGTCGCCGTGCAGCGCACGGGCGTGTTCGCGCGCGATGGCATCGCGCTGCAAACCGGCAGCAACAGCGTACTCGTCGAGGCGCGCATGCCCGATGGCAAGACGCTCTTCACACAGCTGCTCGAGATCGAGCGCCTGCCACCACCGCCCGCCGCACCGGACACGCCCGCCAGCGCAGCGGCAGCCATCGAGCCACTGCCCCCGGCACTGTACGCGGCCGGCCCCGAAGGCGCCGCGCTCACGCATGGCGTGCACGAGGTGCGGCTGGGCGGGCCCTACCTGGCCGAGTTGCCGGCCGGCACGCTGCTGATGGTGAACGGCCGCACGGCCAGCCACTACCGCGTGGCCCTGGCGCCCGACACCACCGCGTGGGTGCCGCGCGAATCACTGGCCCCGGCCGCTGAAGGCGCCACGCAGCCCTGGGCCGCCTTCACCACCCTGGCGGTCGAAGGCGCCGAGGGTGGCGACACCGTCTCCATCCCCGTGCCGCCCGGCCTGCCCTACGCCATCCGCGCCATCGCGCCGCCGACCAATGGCACCGCGCAGATCGAGCTCGATCTGTATGGCGCCCACCTGGCCACCACTTGGATCACCCACCGCGCCTCGGCGCGCCTGGTGCGCGAAGTGAGCGTGGAGCAGCCCGCCGACGGCCGCCTGCGCGTGCGCATCACGCTGCAAAGCCGCACGCTGTGGGGCTGGCGCGTGGAGCGCAATGGCAATGCGCTGCAGGTGAGGCTGCAAGCCCCGCCGCGCCTGAATGCGCGCGCGCCGCTGCGTGGCCTGCGCATCGCGCTCGAGCCCGGCCATGGCGGGCCCGGCAACCTCGGCGCCGTGGGCGCCACCGGCGTGCCCGAGAAGGATGTCAACCGTTGGACGGCGGATGCACTGAAGGCCGAGCTCGAGGCCGCAGGCGCCGTGGTGCAGATCGTGCGCGAGGGCGACGAGAACCCCACGCTGGCCGAGCGCGCCGCACGTGTGATGGCCAGCGATGCGCAGCTGTTCATCAGTCTGCACGCCAACTCGGTGGACACCACGCGCGGCGTGCTGCGCGTGCAAGGCGCCAGCACCTACTACCGCCATGCGCACCAGCGCGAGCTGGCAGCGGCCATCCAGCGGCGCATGCTCGAGCAGACCGGCCTGGCCGACTTTGGCCTGGTCGGCGCCTTCAACTACCTGCCCATCCGGCGCATCACGCAAGTGCCGGCCGTGCTGGTGGAGCAGGCCTTCATGAGCCACCCGACCGACGAGGCGCAGCTGCTCGATCCGGCCTTTCGTGCGCGCACGGCCAAGGCGGTGCGCACGGGGCTGGAGGACTTTCTGCGCGCCTCGCTGCAGCCCTGATCGCAGGCGCAGCTAGCAGATAAAAAACGCGTCCTGATGGACAGGGCGCGCCCGAGCGGAAAGCGCCACCCGTGTGCGCTGCATCACATCCGATGCCGCGCCGCGCTGCCTAAACTCCACCCCCTTTTCCCCACACGCATTGTCAGCGGACCACCCCGTGCTCGCCTTTCTCGAACGGCTCGTCGACCCCTTCCCCGGCGCCGCGCCCGAAGCCCTGCCCAACCGCCTGCTGCCCTTTCTGTGGCGCAGCACCAAGGGTGCGCGCCGCTACATCGCCGCGATGACGGCCTTCACGGCAGCCATCGGTGCCTTCGAGGCCTGGCTGTTCGCGGCCATGAGCCGCATCCTCGACTGGCTGGCCCAGGTGCCCGCAGCCGAGCTGTGGGCGCGCGAGCGCGGCAATCTGCTGCTGCTGGCTGCCGTGCTGGCCAGCAGCATCGTGCTGGCCACGCTGCAATCCACCATCAAGCACCAGGTGGTCAACGGCAACCTGGCCATGCGGCTGCGCTGGAACTTCCACCGCCTGATGCTGGCGCAGAGCATGGCCTTCTACCAGGACGAGTTCGCCGGCCGCATCGCCACCAAGCTGATGCAGACCGCACTTGGCGTGCGCGACATGTGGATGATCCTGGCCGACATCCTGGTCTATGTGCTGATCTACCTGCTCACCATGTCGGCGCTGCTGGGCGGCTTTGCGCCGTGGCTGCTGGTGCCTTTCATCGGCTGGTTCTCGATCTACCTGCTCTCGATGCGCTTCTTCGTGCCGCGCCTGGGCCGCGTGGCCAAGGCGCAGGCCGACGCGCGCTCGCTGATGACCGGCCGCGTCACCGATGCCTACACCAACATCGCCACCGTCAAGCTCTTCTCGCACTCGCAGCGCGAGGCCGCGTTTGCGCGCTCGGCCATGCAGGAGCTGCTGGGCACCGTGCACCAGCAGATGCGCCTGGTCACCGGCTTCGAGATCACCAACCAGGTGCTCTCGGTGGGCCTGATCGGCAGCACGGCCGGCGTGGCGCTGTGGCTGTGGACGCAGGGCCAGGTGGGCGTGGGCGCGGTGGCCGCCGCCACCGCCATGGCGCTGCGCCTGAACGGCATCTCGCACTGGATGATGTGGGAGATGGCCTCGCTGTTCGAGCACATCGGCACCGTGCAGGACGGCATGGCCACGCTCTCGCGGCCCAACGTGGTGCAAGACAAACCCGGCGCAGCGCCGCTGGTGGTGACGCGCGGCGAGCTGCGCTTCGAGAACGTGAGCTTCAGCTACGGCCGAGCGCCCAGCGCGCAGGCCGATGGCAGCGCAGGCAAGGCGGTGATCGACGGCCTCACGTTGCACATCCGCCCCGGCGAGAAGATCGGCCTGGTGGGCCGCTCGGGCGCGGGCAAGAGCACGGTGGTGAACCTGCTGCTGCGCTTTCACGACCTGGCGGCCGGGCGCGTGCTGATCGACGGGCAGGACATCGCGCACGTGACGCAAGAGTCACTGCGCGCACAGATCGGCATGGTGACGCAGGACACCTCGCTGCTGCACCGCTCGGTGCGCGAGAACATCGTCTACGGCCGGCCCGACGCCACCGAGGCGCAGATGCTGCACGCGGCCGAGCGCGCCGAGGCGCATGCCTTCGTGCAGGGCCTCACCGACCCCAAGGGCCGCCAGGGCTACGACGCCCACGTGGGCGAGCGCGGCGTCAAGCTCTCGGGCGGCCAGCGGCAGCGCATTGCGATTGCGCGCGTGATGCTGAAGGACGCGCCCATCCTGCTGCTGGACGAAGCCACCAGCGCGCTCGACAGCGAGGTGGAGGCCGCCATCCAGCAAAGCCTTTACCGCCTGATGGAGGGCAAGACCGTGGTGGCCATCGCGCACCGCCTGTCCACCATCGCCGCGATGGACCGCCTGATCGTGATGGACGCCGGCCGCGTGGTGGAGCAAGGCGACCACAGCACGCTGCTGGCCGCCGGCGGCCTCTACGCGCGACTCTGGTCGCACCAGAGCGGCGGCTTTCTCGGCGAGGTCTGACACACTTGAGCACAGGAGACCGCCATGCCCGCCCACCGCCTCACCGATCAAGTCATCACCAATGAAGCGCAGCTGCGCGCGCTGATCGGCACGCCCGCCGCGCAGGCCTGCGCCAAGATCACCGATCGGCTCAACGCGCTGACTCGCCAGTTCATCGAGCGCTCGCCCTTCGTGTGCGTGGCCACCTCGGATGCCGCCGCCAACTGCGACCTGAGCCCGCGCGGCGACCCGGCCGGCTTCGTGCGCATCCTCGACGAGCGCACGCTGCTGATCCCCGAGCGGCCCGGCAACCGCCTGGCCGACACGCTGCGCAACATCCTGGCCAACCCGCACATCGGCCTGCTGTTCATCGTGCCCGGCGTCACCGACACCTTCCGCGTCAACGGCCGCGCCACGCTCACCACGGATGCCGCGCTGCTGGCACCTTGCGCGGTGGAGGGCAAGCAGCCGCTGCTGGGCATCCTGGTGGACATCGACGAGGCCTATACGCAATGCTCCAAGGCCTTGTTGCGCTCGAAGCTGTGGGATCCGCAGCACTTCACCGAGCCGGCCGCAATGCCCAGCAACGGGCAGATCCTGCGCGCCATCCAGGGTGAGACATTCGACACCGAGGCCTACGACGCGGATCGCGCCGAGCGTTATCGCCAGCGCGTCGGCTTCTACTGATCGGCGGGCCGTCGTGGCCCCGCTCAGTCCTTGAAGGTGCGGTAGCCCGACACCATGGTGCTGACCATGCTGGTGCGGCCGAGGATCTCCTCGCGCACGGCGGCGTAGACGTGCATGATGATGAAGATCACCACCGCCCACAGGCCCAGGTGGTGCCAGGTGTGCACGTCCTGCGACTGGCCCAGCAGGGTGATCACCCAGCCGAACATCTGCTCGTACAGGCCACCGGCCTGCTGCCCTTCGGAGTACATGGCAAAGCCGGTGAGCATCATGAACACCGAGGTGAGCATGTAGGCGAAGAACATGGCAAAGCGCGCCAGCGGGTTGTGGCCGATGTAGATGCCGGGCCGCGCGCTGATGAAGGCATACCACTTGAACATGGCCCACACGTCCTTCCAGTAGTCGAGCTGGAACAGCGGCACCCAGAACAGCTCCTTGGCGTAGTAGTTGCCCACCACGGCCCAGTACACGCGGCCGAGAAAGCCGACGCCCATGACGTAGCCCGCCGAGAAGTGCGCAAAGCGGATGTAGCCCATCATGTAGTGGTCGCTGGCCTCGCCGCCGGGTGAGGGCAGCGGTGACGCGATGAGGTAGCCGGTGACGATGAGCACCACCGTGGCCAGCGCATTGGTCCAGTGCCAGATGCGCACCGGAGCCTCGTACACATACACGGTCTTGACCGACGCGCTGCTGGCCACGGCGCGCTCTTCTTGCACCGCCGCTTCCAGGCCCGGTGCGCCCTGGCCGAGTGTGGTGAAGCCATTGTTGTTCGAGGCCATGCGCTGCTCCGCGGAGTGAAAGGGTCGAGGGGCGGGCCCAGCGGGCCGGATCAGGCGCTCTGGCGCGTGGCGAACACGGACACGGTCTGCACCAGCTCGTCGGCCTGGGCTTTGAGGCTGCCGGCGGCCGCCGACATCTGCTCCACCATGGCCGCGTTCTGCTGCGTGGCCTGGTCCATCTGGCTCATCACCTCGCCCATCTCCAGCACGCCCGAGGCCTGCTGGCGGCTGCTGTCGCTGAGCTCGCCCATGATCTCGGTGACGTGCTGCACCGATTGCACGATCTGGCGCATGGTGCTGTCGGCGCGGCCCATCAGTGAGGAGCCATGCGCCGCGCGCTCCACGCTCTCACCCACCAGTTGGCGGATCTCCTTGGCCGACCCGGCCGAGCGGCTGGCCAGGGTGCGCACCTCGGCGGCCACCACCGCAAAACCACGCCCTTGCTCGCCCGCGCGTGCGGCCTCGACCGCGGCGTTGAGCGCCAGGATGTTGGTCTGGAAGGCGATGCCATCGATCATGCCGATGATGTCGGCGATCTTGGTGGAGCTCTCGGCGATGCCCTTCATGGTCTCGATCACCTCGGTGATCACCTCGCCGCCCTCGGTGGCCACGGCGCTGGCCGCCTGCGCCAGCTGATTGGCCTGGCTGGCGTCGGCCTCCGATTTGCGCGCCGTGTGGCCCAGGCCGCTCATGCTGGTGCTGGCGCGCTGCAGGTTGGCGGCCGTCTCTTCGGTGCGCTGGCTCAGGTCCTGGTTGCCCGAGGCAATCTCGCTGCAGGCCTCGTTCACGCGCGCGGCGCCACCGCGCAGCAGCGCCACCACCGATTCCATCTTCTGCAGCGTGCTCTTCAGCGCCATGCCCGCCTGCGTGTGGATGGGCACGGCGGACACATCGAGCTGGATCGCGCTGCCCTGGTTCACGTTCTCCACCAGGCGCGAGAGCTCTTCGCCCTCGGCGGCCATGCGCGCCATGTTGCGCGCCAGCACCACCTCGGCAAAGGCCTGGGCAGCGATCATCAGCGCGTGCAGCAGCACGCGCCAGTTGCTCGGCTGCTCGAGGCAGAACACCGGCCAGCCGCGCGCCTGGAAGGCGTTCACGCCAAACTGGTAGGCGATGAACAGGCCGGCGGCCATGACGATGGGGCGCCAGTCGCGGTACACCAGCAGCAGCGCCAGCAGCATGAACACCCCGAAGTGAAACTCGGGCATGCCGCGCGAGAGGTGGATGTGCAGCGTGATGAAGGACACCATCACGAAGCTCAGGATCAGGCGGCTGGCCAGCGAGCCGCGCGCCGTGGCGTAGCCCAGGCCGGTGACCGCCAGCAGCGCGAGCGTGGCCACCACGGCCGTCCTGCCCTCGATGAACTGCCCGCCCAGGATCACGCTGATGGCCGCGCTGATGCCGATGGCGATCAACAGCGTGCTGTCGCCCAACACGCCCAGCGACGGCTTCAGATCCGGAACGTAGGTATAGGCCATGTACTACCTTGATACTGCGAAGTGGAACGAACGATCGAACCTGCAGTGGGCGCACCCAACCGCAAGCCATCATCGGCCGTAATCGCACTCAGCCCAAGGTCAGAGGCCGTGCAAAATATTCAATTTATTCACTGCGTGTGAAATCATTGGCGCAGGCCAGCACCAATCTCGGCCCCGCCAACGCTCACTGGAGCTTGAACACCGCCACCGAGCGCGACAGCTCGTCGGCCTGCTGCTGCAGGCTTTGCGCCGCAGCGGCCGATTGCTCCACCAGCGCGGCGTTCTGCTGCGTCATCTCGTCGAGGCTGGTGATGGCCCCGCCGATCTGTGCAATGCCCGTGCTCTGCTGCTCGGTGGCATTGCTGATCTGCGAGACGATCTGGCTCACACGCTCGATCGAGCCGACGATCTCCTTCATCGTGGCGCCGGCATTGGCCACCAGGGTGGAGCCCGCCTCCACGCTTTCGGCGCTGGCGCCGATCAGGGCCTTGATCTCACGCGCCGCCTCGGCGCTGCGCTGCGCCAGCGTGCGCACCTCGCTGGCCACCACGGCAAAGCCGCGGCCCTGCTCGCCGGCCCGGGCGGCTTCCACCGCCGCATTGAGGGCCAGGATGTTGGTCTGGAAGGCGATGCCGTCGATCACCGCGATGATGTCGCCGATCTTGCGTGACGAGGCGCTGATGCGGTCCATGGTGTCCACCACGTCGCCCACCACGCCACCGCCCCGGTGCGCCACCTGCGCCGCGTCCAGCGCCAGGCGATTGGCCTGACGCGCAGATTCAGCGTTATTCTTGACGCTGGCGGTGAGCTCCTCCATCGCCGAGGCCGTCTGCTGCAGGTTGGACGCGGCCTGCTCGGTGCGCCCGCTCAGGTCGTGGCTGCCGGCGGCCACCTCGTGCGAGGCGGTGACGATGCTCTCGGTGGACGAGCGCACATGGCCCACCACCTCGCGCAAGGCGGCCTGCATGGCCTGCATGCCGCGCAGCACCTCGGCCGTCTCGTCGTGGCCGTTGGATTCAATGGGCTGGCTCAGATCGCGCCCGGCGATGCGCGCCGAGGCCACGATCGATTCATGCAGCGGGCGCAAGATGGAGCGGATGCTGAGCACCGTGTAGGCCCCCACCCCCAGCACGCCCAGCAGCATCACGCCGCCCAGCACCATCTGCACCAGCTTGCTGCGATCGACCACGGCCAGCGCTGCCACCTCCGAATCGGTGCCGATCAGGTCGGTCAGCCGGTCGAGCTCTTCGTCCACCTTGTGGATCGAAGCCTTCACCCCATTGAGCGCTGCGTTGGCCTCTGTGGTGGCCTTGAGTTCCTTGGCGGCGACACGCGCGATCAAGCTCTCGATGCCCGCTCGGTAGACCTCGATCTCCTTGTCGATCACGCCCAGCGCCGTCCGCGTTTCCTCGGGCACCTGCAGCGCCTGGATCTCCTTGCTCGACTTGTTCACCACGAAGAAGGCCTTCTTCCAACTGGCGATGTACTTGCCGAAGGCCTCGGCGTCGCCGATGTTGATCAGCATGTCCTTCTCGAAGCGCCGCAGGTTGCCCACGCCGGCGCGCAGGTGCGCGATCTGCGCCAGCGACTCGACATCGTTGGCCGCGTAGCGGCTGAACTGCTGGCTGAACGCCCGCTGGCTGTAAAGGCAGAAGCCGCCTATGCAGACGATGGACAGCACCGCGCTCAAGCCCAGCAGGACCAGCCGCAGACGGATGGAAAGGTTCTTCAGATTGAACATCGTGGCTCCGCACCGGTTCACTGTCACGACACAGGATGGCCGGGCGAACAGCCTGCCCAGCGCATTGGCCATCCTAGGCAAATGTTCTGCCCTCGATGCGCGCAGTTCGGGTCGGAAGCACCCGCAATTCAAAACTGAAAACCGTCTGCGGGCCCGTTGAGCAGCGGGCCGCCGCGCACAGCTTGATGTTGCGCAAGCGCGCGTGTGCTGCGGCTTCATTTTGGTGCGCCGAAGCCGAAGATGCGGGACAGAAGCCTTCTTGGCCGTGTCGAGTTGTTGGTGCCATGCCAAGCGGTGCTTGGTCGGCCCGCCGTGTTGGCGGTGCCTCTTTCTTGTCAACCCAATTCACAGCCACGCCATGAAAAAGCTCATCACCTCCGTGTCCATCGCCCTGCTCGCCCTGACGGCCAGCCCCTGGGCCCATGCCAACGAATTCGCCACGCTGCGCACCGAGCTGAGCGCGGCCCGTGAATCGCTGGTGACCATGCTCACCAACAAGGACAAGCGCGGCGCCGACCACCAGAAGGTGGTGAAGGACACGGCCGACGCGGTGAGCGCGCACCTGGCCAAGCTGAAGGCACCCGCCGGCAAGGAAGCCCAGTTCAAGGAGCTGATGGACCAGTGGAACGCTTTCAAGAAGACCCGCGAGACCGAGCTGGTGCCCGCCATCCTGGCCGGCAAGGAAGACGAGGCCCGCAAGCTGGCCGGCGGCATCCAGAAAGAGCGCATCACCAAGTGCCAGCAAGCCGTTGGTGAGCTGGGCGGCTGAGCGGCATCGGCCGCACGCACGCCGCCATCCATCACATCCAACCGGGGCACTCCCATGAGCCTTTTCGACCTGCGCATCGGCACGCGCATCAGCCTGGCCTTTGGTGGTGCCATCGTCACCACCATGGCCCTGGTGGGCGCCGTGCAACTGCAGTTGACCGAGAGTGCTGCCAATGCCGAGGCCATGAGCCAGGGCGTGCAGTTGCAGGCCAAGGCCTCGGAGGCGCACCTGCTGGCCAAGGACAACGCCATCGACAGCCTGGTGACCCTGCTCTCGCCCAGCGCCGAGCAACAGGCCAAGCTGGCCAAGGCCATCCAGGATCGCGATGTGCGCATCAAGGCGAGCCTCGGCGAGCTCGAAAGCGCGCTGTCCAGCGCCACCGATGAGCAGGCGCTGATCGCGGAAGCACGCAAGCGCCACGCTGTCTATGTGGCCGGCGTGCAGCGCATCATCGGCATGGTGCGCGCGGGCAAGCAGGCCGAGGCCGCCTTCGCGGCCGACGAAGAAATGATCCCGATGATGGCGCCGTTTCTGTCGGCGCTGGACAAGCTCGACAAGCGCCAGCTCGCCAAGGTGCAGGCCACCAAGGACCAGAACAGCACACTGCTGAGCGCCACGCGCTGGGTCACGGCCGGTGCGGGCGTGCTGGCCTCGGTGATGGCGCTGGTGGCCGGCCTGTGGCTGGCGCGCAGCATCGTCCGCCCCTTGGCCCGTGCCACCGATCTGGCCAAGAGCGTGGCGGCGGGCGATCTGTCGGCCCGCGTGGCGGTGAGCGGCAAGGACGAGGTGGCACAGCTGCTGCACACCCTCAACGGCATGAGCGACAACCTCACCCGGCTGGTGTTCCAGGTGCGCTCGGCGGCCGACGGCATCGCCACCGGCTCGCAGGAGATCGCCACGGGCAGCGCCGATCTGGCCAACCGCACCGAGCGGCAGGCGTCCAACCTGCAGCAGGCGGCCTCATCGATGGAGCAGCTGGGCTCCACCGTGCGCCTGAACGCCGACAACGCGCGCCAGGCCAGCCAGCTGGCGCTGGCCGCGTCGAGCGTGGCCGTGAAGGGTGGCGACGTGGTGGGCCAGGTGGTGGACACCATGAAGGACATCAACCAGAGCTCGCGCAAGATCGCCGACATCATCGGCGTGATCGACGGCATCTCGTTCCAGACCAACATCCTGGCGCTCAACGCCGCGGTGGAGGCCGCCCGCGCCGGCGAGCAGGGTCGTGGCTTTGCGGTGGTGGCCGGCGAGGTGCGCAGCCTGGCGCAACGCAGCGCCGAAGCCGCGCGCGAGATCAAGAAGCTCATCGGCGCCAGCGTGGAGCGCGTGGAGCAAGGCACCGCCTTGGTGGACCAGGCTGGCGCCACCATGCAGGAGGTGGTGAGCTCGATCCAGCGCGTGTCCGACCTGGTGGGCGAGATCAGCGCGGCCACCAGCGAGCAGAGCACCGGCGTCACCCAGATGGGCGACACCGTGAGTCAGATGGACCAATCGACGCAGCAGAACGCCGCGCTGGTGGAGCAAAGCACCGCCGCGGCCGAGAGCCTGCGCCACCAGGCCGGCCAGCTGGTGGACAGCGTGGCCGTGTTCAAGCTGCAGGGCAGCGGCGCCAGGGCCTGAGCGCGCGGCCGCGCGGCATCAGGGCCGAGCCATCTTGCACTCGGTGCCCTGCGCCAGCTCGTTGCCGCTGAAGCTCGCATCGGTGCGAAAGCCCCACTGCGTGCCCTCGTAGCCCACCTTCACCAGCTTGCCGTCCACCGGCGCGATGGTGTTCACCACCTGGGGCAGCAGCAGCTGGTGGTCCTCGCCGCGCATGCGCAGCGTGCCGACCGCAGTGTCCACACTCAGGTCCTCGAGCGCGCGCGCCACCTTCAGCGGCTCGAGGCTCTGGCTCTTGTTGATGGCCGCCGCGATGAAGCGGGGCGTCATGTCGATGCGTGGCGCCAGAAAATCCTTGCCGCTCTTGGCCTTGTAGGCCTTGGCCAGTGCGTCCACCTTGGGCGTGTCGGCCTGGCCCGGGTGCCACTCGGCCACCCAGGTGAGCTGGCCGGTCTTGGCGGTGGACATGGCCGTCACCGTGCCCGGGATCGAGCCCGCGCTGTGGTTGAAGTAGCGCAGGTTCATGCCCGTGTCGGCCGCGGCACGCAGCAGCAGGGTCATGTCCTGGCCCCAGTTGCCGGTGATCACGCTGTCGGCCCCCGAGGCCTTCACCTTGGTCACGTAGGGCGCAAAGTCCTTCACCCGGCCGATGGCGTGGAAATCGCTGCCCACGAACTTGATGTCGGGCCGAGCCAGGCCCACCAGCTCCTGCCCGTAGGCGGCCCACTGGCGGCCGTGGGCGTAATCCTGGTTGAGCAGGTACATGTTGTGGATGTTGGGCTGGCGCTTGATGTAGTTGGCCAGGGCCTTCATCTTCATCGCCGTGTTGGCCTCGAACTGGAAGTGCCAGAAGCTGCAGCGCTTGCCCGTGAGATCAGGATCAATCGAAGAGTGGTTGAGCACCAGCACGGCCTTGTCCGGGTTGCGCTGGTTGTGCTTGTTGGCCGCGTCCACCAGCGCGGCCACCACGGTGGAGCCCGAGCCGCCGGTGACGATGGCGCGCGCGCCCTGATCGATGGCCGATTGCAGGGCACTCAGGCTCTCTTGCGCCGAGAGCTTGCTGTCGAACTGCAGCAGCTGCAGCTTGGCCTTGCCGCCCAGCACACCGCCCTTGGCGTTGATGTCCTCCACCGCAAACTGCACGTGCGTGAGCATCAGCTCGCCCACATTGGCAAACGGGCCCGAGAGCGGATCGATGTAGGCGAGCTTGAAAACTTGGCTCTGCGCCAGCGCGGGCGCCAGCAGCCCCGCGGACAAGGCGGCAGCGAGCAGTTGGGGGCGAAAGTTCATGGGTGTCTCCTCGTTTTGGATGTTTGCAGGGGATCGGGTGTCAGGCCCACCACGCGCCAGGCCAGCAGGCTCAGCTCGCGCAGCACGGCCTCGCGGCTCAGGCGGCCGTCGGGCCGGTACCAGGTGTACAGAAAGCCCGGCAGGCTGCAGGCGGCCAGCGCGGTGATCTTGGTGTCGTTGAAGTGCAGCCGCCCTTCGGCGCGCGCGCGCTCCAGCAGCGGGCACAGGCGCGCATAGAAGTGCTTGGCCAGCTTCTTCTGCGCGGCCATGTACTCCGGGCGGTAGGCCTGCAGCTCGCGGTAGCCGAAGAAGGCCGCCGGGTGGTGATCGAGCGTGGCAGCGATCAGGCGCTGCAGGGCCTGCGCCACCTGCTCATGCGCCGGCAGGTGATCGAGGCTGCCATCGTCCAGCACGGTGAAACAGGCCACGGATGAAGCCCAGGAGAGCGTCTCGAGGATCTCCTGCTTGTTGTGGAAGTAGTAGTAGACGAAGGGCTTGGTGACGCCCAGGCGCGCAGCGATCTGCTCGATGGTGCTGCGCTCGTAGCCCTGCTCGTGGAACAGCACCTCGGCCGCACGCAGGATGCGCTCGCGCTTGGCATCGGTGCCCGCCGTGGGCGCGCGCTGGCGCGGCGAGCGGCCGGGCTTGGCGGTGGCGGCAGCGCTGCGCCGGCCGCGCGGGGCCGGGCTGGGCAGTGCCTGTCTGGCGGCCGGGGAATTCACTGAGTCCACATGTTCTACCGTTCGGTAGCATTGTTCTACCCGCGGGTAGCTTTTGACAAGCTGTGGGCCACCCGCGAAAACCCGCAAACTCGCCGCAATCCCGCCGCAGCATCACAGCCCCTCGGTCCCACCGGAGCCGCGCCATGGACACCTCGCCCACCATCCCCCTGAACGTCCCCTTTGACGCCCCGCTGCACGAGCACCTGCGCCGCCACGCACGCACGCAGCCCGACAAGCCCGCCTTCCTCTGGTATGGCCAGGCCATGAGCTATGCCCAGCTCGACGCTGCCAGCGACGCCTTTGCCGCACGCCTGGCCGAGATCGGCGTGAGCCATGGTGACCCGGTGGCGCTGTTCATGGGCAATTGCCCGCAGTACGCGGTGGCGCACGTGGGCGTGCAAAAGCTGGGCGCCATCGTCTGCCCCTGCGGTCCGCATTACAAGGAGCACGAGCTGCAATACCAGCTGGGTGACCTGCAGGCCCGCGTCATCGTGGCCGCCGCGCCGCTGCTGCCGGTGGTGGACAAGGTGCGCGCCAACACGGCGCTCGAGCATGTGTTCGTGGTGCACTATGCCGACCTGCTGCCCAAGGGCGCACCGGCCATCGACATCCCGCCCGAGCTGCTGCAGATGCGCGCCGCGCCGCGCGAAATACCGGCCGGCTGCGAAGACTTCCTGGCGGTGATGCAAACGGGCGCCGAGGCCCCCGAGGCCCACATCGACATGGACGACGTGGCCCTGATGACCTACACCTCGGGCACTACCGGCCTGCCCAAGGGCGCGATGCTCAGCTTCGACAACGCCCTGTTCAAGACCGCCGCTTGCGCCAGCGCCAATGGCGTGGGCCAGGACGACGTGCTGCTGGCCATCGCGCCGATGTACCACATCGCCGGCATGCTGATGGGCATCAACGTCACGCTCTACACCGGCGCCACCACGGTGCTGCTGCACCGCTTCGATCCACTGGCCGTGCTGCAGGCCATCGCCCGCCACCGCGTGAGCTGGTGGTACAGCATCGCGCCGATGAACGTGGCTTGCATGGCGGTGCCCGGTGCGCGCGAGTTCGACCTGAGCAGCCTGCGCGTCAACCCAGTCACCAGCTTCGGCATCAGCTTCACCGAGCCGCTAGCGCAGCAGTGGCGCGGCTACGCGCCGCAGTGCGAGAGCTTCGAGGCCGCCTACGGTTTGTCGGAAACGCACACCTGCGACACCTACATGCCGCGTCACGCCATCCGTTGGGGAAAGCACGGCCTGGCCGCGCCCGGCGTGCAGATCCGCATCCTCGACCCGGACACCGGCGGCGAGCTGCCCGCAGGCCAGGTGGGCGAGATCGTGCTCAAGAGCCGAGGCACCTTCAAGGGC
>Ga0268298_10002040_pt1 | contig 22663 bp, 35 predicted proteins | sample WWTPWeurt_MetaG_FD_194462 | JGI IMG/M metagenome (GOLD analysis project Ga0268298, IMG submission 194462) | Activated sludge microbial communities from WWTP in Nijmegen, Gelderland, Netherland - WWTP Weurt | ecosystem: Engineered > WWTP > Aerobic digester > Activated sludge | place... | reverse complement strand
AGACCGATGACGATAATGCTTATTAAGGATTGGTTTATTCATGACGCCCCTTAGTATCGCACCAGAATCAGCTGTGAAATCCCCTGAAAGTCTCTTAAAATCCCTTTCTTAAGGAATTGTTGTGACTGCCGGATCTCTTTCGATCCGCTCCTGACAAGCCTGGCTTAGTGTTGCGGTTGTTAACGAGTCGGTCGTTTTCCTGAAATTATCTGCTTCCTCCGGCTTAACCCTTGAAAGGCTTAATTGGTGGGAGTCTCCAAGCACCGCCCGGCGAACTTGTCAATGATGGTCGTGCTTGAAAACTGAAGGTGAGATAAATTTACTCTGAACGGCTATGCCTTATATGTACAATGTGTGGTTCGTTCGCCGGAACGGTCATCCCGTGCCGCCCTCGATTATAAGACGCGCTTAATGCGAGTTGAGCAGCGTTCTAAGCGAGGACCAAATGGGATGGAAGTTACCGTCGTGCGGTATCTCGCGCTTGTATCAATGATATTGAGTCGATATAGAGCGCAAGGTGGCTGGTGAAGCAACTAAAACGACGTTCTACTGAAGAACCAGGGAGTGACTGACGAGATGGCACGTGCCAAAAACCAAAAGACCGAGGGTGCACAGGGTTCCGCCAAAGTGCAACGGATAAGGATTCGACTGAAGTCTTATGACCATAGACTTCTCGATAAGTCTTCCGATCAGATTGTCGACACCGCCAAGAGAACTGGCGCCACCGTTTGCGGACCGGTGCCGCTGCCGACAAGAAAGCGCATCTATTGCGTATTGCGTTCACCCCACGTCGACAAGAAATCACGTGAGCACTTCGAAATAAGAGTGCACAAAAGATTGATCGACATCAACGATCCCACACCCACCACCGCCGATGCGCTCATGCGTCTTGATCTGCCGGCTGGTGTGGACATTGAAGTAAAGCTCTAATTCCAAAGGACCTCAGACGATGACATTAGGCGTAATGGGCAAAAAAGTTGGGATGACTCAGGTGTTCGACGAGAACGGCCTGGCTGTTCCCGTGACCGTGGTCAAACTGGGCGAGAATATCGTCACCGACGTTAAGACCAAGGACAAAAATGGTTACGAAGCCGTGCAAGTTGGCGGCTTTGCCGTTGCCGAGAAAAAGCTGAACAAGCCTGAACTCGGTAACTTCAAAAAGAGAGAGCTCAGCCCGCTCAAGCCTCTCAAAGAGTACAGAATTGAAAACAGCGGCGCCTACACTGTCGGCGAAGCTCTTAAGGTAGCTGAAATGCTCACCGTCGGCATGCGTGTCGATGTGCGCGGTAAGTCTATCGGTAAAGGCTTCCAGGGCACTATCAAGCGCTACAACGCTGGTCGCGGACCGATGAGCCATGGTTCTAAATTCCACCGTTCAATGGGTTCGATTGGCGCCGGCACAACCCCCGGTCGTGTCGTTCGCGGTCTTCATATGCCTGGTCACATGGGTGATGAAAACGTATGCGCCCGCCACATCAAAGTGGTGCGTGTAGACGTCGAGAAAGGCCTCCTCCTCGTCAAGGGTTCTATCCCTGGCGTAGACGGGGGTCTTGTTGTTGTCACCCCTTCCAAATCCAAGTGGAACTAACCTGTTTTAAGAGAGAAGAAAAATGACATCCGCGCAAGTAGTAGATCTCAAAGGTAAGAAGCTCAGCGAAATCCAACTCGCTGACGAAGTCTTCGCCATCGAGCCGAACATGGGTGTATTGCACACCGCTCTGGTCAGACAGCTCGCTAATGCTAGAAGAGGCAATGCTTCTACCAAAACCCGCTCCGAAGTTTCCGGCGGCGGTCGCAAGCCCTGGCGCCAGAAAGGCACCGGCCGCGCTCGCGCCGGCTCGATCCGCTCCCCTCTGTGGGCTGGTGGCGGTGTGACCTTCGGTCCCAAGCCGCGTGACTATTCCATCTCTATGCCTAAGAAGATGAGAGTGCTGGCACTCAAATCCGCTCTCGCCGCAAGGGCTGAAAACCTGGTCGTCGTGCAAGATTTCGACAACCTGAAAGAAGCCAAAACCAAGCAGTTCCATCAAGTTCTTAAAGACCTCGGTCTTTGCGACAAGAAAGTTCTGGTTGTTTTGGACTATGCCTGTGATGCCTGCAAGCGCGTTGAACTCGCTGCTCGCAACATCGAAAACTTGAAAGTTATTCGTTCATCCAATTTGAACGTAAAAGATTTGCTTCACCATGATGTGGTGCTCACCAATGCTCGTACCCTCGAGGCCATCAATGATCGCTTCAAGAAGAGTACGGAAGAAGGCGCACCGGAGAAGGTGAAGGCTGCCAAAGCTCCTAAAGCCGAAAAGGCTGCCGAGCCCAAAGCAGAGAAAGCTCCTGCCAAGGAGAAAGCCGCCGCCCCCAAGAAAGCTGCTCCTAAGAAAGCCGCTGCCGAGGAAGGTGCCGCTAAGAAGACCACCCGCTCGACTAAGAAGGACGCCTAAGCGATGAATAAAAGACATTCTCAAATCATCTTACGTCCTCTGATCACGGAGAAATCCGCCGCTCAGATGGAAAAGGGACAGTACACCTTCGAAGTCGCTAAGAATGCCAACAAGGTGGAAATCGCCCAGGCGCTCGAACAAATTCTCAAGGAACTCTATCCGAAGTCCAAGAGCGAGATCGTCTCGGTAAATACATCTGCTATCCGCGGTCGCTTCAGAAGAAGCAAGCGTCATGGACGCTTCCCCAAAGATAGCAAAAAAGCGATTGTCACCATCGCCGGTGATCCGCTTGAGCTCTTCAGCGCCTGAAGCTGATTCAGCGTTGAATCTGTAAAAGAGCTCCACAGTTAAGGGAAAACGAAGGCTAATAAGGAAAGAGAAAATGCCTACCCGCAAAGTGAATCCAACATCAGCAGGACGAAGGAATATGTCGCTGGCCGATTTTTCGGACATCACGACAGATAAACCCGAGAAAAGCCTGCTGCGTCCGAAGAAATCCACTGGTGGTCGTAACAACCAGGGACGTTTGACCGTCAGACATAAAGGCGGCGGTCACAAAAAAGCCTATCGCGTCATTGATTTCAAACGCGACAAGCATGACGTTCCCGGTGTCATCACAACCGTTGAATACGATCCCAACCGCAACTGCCGCATCTCCCTGGTGCAATATGCCGACGGTGAGAAGCGCTACATCCTTTCACCCCTCGGCGTTAAGGTCGGCGACAAAGTAATGTCCGGACCGGCTGCCGAGATCAAGAACGGTAACGCCTTGCCGTTGCGCGCCATTCCTCTGGGTACCATGGTCCACAACGTGGAACTGACCCTGGGCAAGGGCGGTCAGCTCGGAAGATCTGCCGGAGCTCAAATCCAGCTTCTCGCCAAAGAAGGCAAATACGCAACCCTGCGTCTGCCCTCCGGCGAAATGCGTATGGTGCACATGGAGTGCATGGCCACCGTTGGTCAGCTCGGAAACCCCGATGCCAAAAACTTGCGCCTCGGTAAAGCCGGTCGCAAACGTTGGATGGGTATCAAGCCCGCCAACCGTGGTGTTGTTATGAACGCTGTTGACCACCCGCATGGCGGCGGCGAAGGCAAGTCGCCAATCGGCGGTAAGCCGCAAACTCCTTGGGGCAAGCCGGCAATGGGTTACAAGACCCGTCGCGGTAAGAGCTATACCTCGGATCGTTTCATCGTCAAGCGCAGAACCAAGTAGGAGGATACTGTGTCTCGATCGCTTAAAAAGGGACCATTCGTTCATCCCTCTCTCGTCAAAAAAGTCGAGGAGATGAATAAGAAGGGCGACAAACGCGTCATCAAATCCTGGTCGCGCTCATCAATGATCGTGCCTGAAATGATTGGTCACACCATCGCTGTTTATAACGGCCGCAAGCATGTGCCCGTCTATATCACGGAGCAGATGATCGGTCATCGTCTCGGTGAGTTCGCCCTCACCAGACATTTCAAAGGTCACGCCGGCGGTGATAAGACTGCCAAGAGGGGTTAAGTCTCATGGAAAGCAAAGTTTGCGCCAAATGGATTCGCATGTCACCGCGTAAAGTGCGACGTGTAGTGAATGAAATTCGCGGCAAAGAAGTGGGCAAAGCTCGCGTCATGCTGAGATTTATGCCTTATGAAGCGGCTCGTGTTGTAGAAAAACTGCTGCACTCCGCCGTCTCCAACCTTGTGCACTCCGAACAAAATCCGGTCTCCGAAGGGGAAGCGGACAAGTTCAAAGTGGTAGAGGCTTTCTGCGACCAGGGTCCGACCCAGGAACGCTTCCAGCCTCGCGCCAGAGGTCGGGCATACCCGATCTTGAAGCGCACCAGCCATATCACTCTCAAACTGTCCGATATTTAGTCAGTCACCGGTAAGCATCTTATTTAAGAGGAGCTAGTAAGTTGGGTCAGAAAGTAAATCCTGTAGGTTTCCGCGTCGGTATTCACCGGGGCTGGTCTTCCAATTGGTTCGTTAATAAGAAGGATGTTGCTCCCCTTATCGAAGAGGACCACAGACTGAGAACCTTCCTTAAGAAGGAACTGTCTGGAGCCGGTGTATCGAAAGTCGATATCTCCAGGAAAGCCGATCAAATTCAAATCGAGATCTTCACCGCTCGCCCCGGCGTAGTCGTAGGCAAAGGTGGAGCCGGTATCGAGACATTGAGCCAGAAAATTCGCTCCATGCTCAACCGCACCGGACTCGATGTCAAAATCAGTATTCTTGAAGTCAACCGCGTTGATCTGGAAGCTAAGTTGGTGGCTGAGTCCATCGCCCAGCAGTTGGAAAAACGTGTGGCATTCCGCCGCGCCATGAAGCAAGCCATGCAACGTTGTATGCGCGCCGGTGCCGTGGGCGTCAAGATCATGGTAGCCGGTCGTTTGGGCGGCGCTGAAATCGCTCGTACCGAGTGGGCTAAGGAAGGTCGTATTCCGCTGCAGACTCTGCGCGCCGACATTGACTACGCCACTGCCGAAGCTTCCACCCTAATGGGTATCATCGGCGTCAAAGTCTGGGTTTTCAGAGGTGAACTCGAGCCCGGTCAATGGTCGCCTCCCAACATCAAATCGCAATCTGAGCGTTCCCAAGAGGGTCCTCGCGGTGAAGCGAGAGGTCCCGTCAAGTCTGGTCGTAGATCCAGGAAGGCAGGTTAAGAACAATGCTAATGCCCAAGCGAACCAAATATCGCAAGCATCAGCGTGGCAGGATGTGTGGCGCTGAATCGAGAGGCGTCGAGGTGCAATTCGGTGATTACGGACTGCAGGTCCTGGAGCCCGCCTGGATTACCTCACGTCAGATTGAAGCCGCTCGTAAAGCCATGGTGAGAAGTGTGAGACGTGGCGGAAAGATGTGGATCCGAGTATTCCCGGACAAATCAGTCAGCAAAAAGCCGGCTGAAACCCGTATGGGATCCGGAAAAGGCAACCCTGAATTCTGGGTAGCTGTGGTTAAGACCGGACGGGTCATGTTCGAAATGTCTGGTGTGGCTCAAAAAGATGCCCATCACGCTCTCGAACTGGCTGCTCAGAAATTGCCGGTCAAGTGTCGTGTTGTCGAAAGACACGCCGGAGGTGCCAAATGAAGGTGAAGGAAATGAGAGAGCTCTCCAAAGAAGAGCTCGCGGGTCGCATTGATGAGACCAGAAAGGGTCTTGTGGAAATGAGATTCCAACTGGCTTTGAGAAAGCTGGAGAATCCCGCCAAACTCAGAACCACAAGAAAAGAACTGGCGCAGATGCTGACAGTTCTCACCGAAAAAGAAGCCGTCAAAGGCTAGATCCACAAAAGATCAAAAGACGAGTTTGTAAGAAAGCAAAGGCTAAGGGGTCGAGAAAATGCCAAAGAAGGTATTAGTCGGAAAGGTTGTATCCAACAAAATGGAGAAGACAGTTGTAGTGGCTGTCGAGAACCGTTTCCCGCACCGTAAGTATGAGAAACAAATGGTCGAGACACGTAAGTTCAAGGCCCATGACCCCGAGAACAAGTGTCAGATGGGTGATGTGGTGCGCATTGAAGAGTGCCCTCCCATTTCCCGTGATAAGAAATGGCAAGTGATTGAGATTACCGGTCACTCCATTTCCAACGCTGCAAGTGAGGTGTCCAGCCAATGATTCAGCCACAGACAAGACTGACCTGCGCAGACAACACCGGAGCTCGTGAGCTCATGTGTATCCGCGTCCTGGGCGGCTCCAACAAGAGATACGCTTCCGTCGGCGACGTCATCGTCGCTGCCGTTAAAGATGCTCTACCCAACATGCCCGTCAAAAAATCAGATGTGGTGCGCTGTGTGGTAGTGCGTGTCAGAAATCATGTCAGCCGTCCCGACGGCTCCACAATTAGATTTGATGACAATGCCGCCGTCATCGTTCAGAAAGACGGCAATCCCAAAGGTACCCGCGTCTTCGGACCGATTGCGCGTGAACTGAGGGATAAGAACTTCACCAAGATCATTTCGCTGGCTCCGGAGGTGCTCTAAAAATGACCGCCAACCCTAATGGATCTGGTAAATCGAAAAGATTCACCAACTCCGCCATCAAAACCAAAGTAAAGATGGGCAATAAAGTGGTTGTCTCCCGCGCCCTCGTTAAGCCGGCAGCCACCAACCTGGTGCCCCATGTGCACGTCAAGCGCGGCGACCTTGTTATGGTCGTCTCCGGTTGCCGTACTCGCACCAAGAAAGACGGCACCAAGCTGGAAGGTGACAGAGGCAAAATCGGCAAAGTCCTGAAAGTATTTCCCAAGACCGGCAAAATTGTCGTCGAAGGCGTAAACATTCAGACCCGCCACGAAAAGTCCAAGGCTGCTTACGGCGGCAAAGCCGGCGGCATCGTCCAGGAAGAAGCGCCCATTTTCGCTTCCAAAGTGATGCTCTACTCCAACGAGAAGAAGAAGCCGGTAAGAGCTGAAGCTCGCAAAACTCTCGGTCTCGAATAAAGACCAACAGGAACTAGATAAAGAACTAGACGTGAAGACGACAAAGACCGTCTTCAAAAATAAACAGGAAAAGAGAAATGCTCGACATTAAAGACAGTTACGAGAAGCAAGTCAGACCCCATCTGACCAAGCAATTCGGCTACACGAACAACATGCAAGTGCCTCGCGTGGTCAAAGTTGTAATCAATATGGGTCTTGGTGAAGCTGCCAATAACGCCAAAGCCATCGACAGCGGCGTTAAGGAATTGGCTACCATTGCCGGCCAGAAGCCCGTGGTCAACCGTGCCCGTAAATCCATCGCTACCTTCAAATTGAGAAAAGGTCAGCCGGTTGGAGCTTCGGTCACCCTGCGCGGCAAGCGCATGTATGACTTCCTGGCCAAACTCATTCACGTGGCTCTGCCGCGTATCCGCGATTTCCGCGGTTTGTCTTCCCGTTCTTTCGATGGCCGCGGTAACTTCTCCGTCGGTATCAAAGAGCAGCTCATTTTCCCTGAGATCAACTATGAGCAAATTGATGCGGTAAGGGGCATGGATATTTCCATCGTCACCACCGCTCGTACCGACCAGGAAGCCCATGCTCTTCTGGCGGCGATGGGAATGCCCTTCAAAAAGTAAGTTTTTCTGTAGTCAGTAACCAAGATAATCGGAAAGAAGTCCAAGGAGAGGAAAGCACAACGTGGCTAAAACATCCATGATTGACAAGGAGCACAAGCGCCAGGTAGAAGCCGCTAAAGGCAAATACCCTAAAGTGCGCTTGCACAACCGCTGTCGCATTTGCGGTCGTCCGCGCGGTTATTACCGCGATTTCGGACTTTGCCGTCTATGCCTGAGAAAGATGGCACATGATGGTTTGATCCCTGGACTCACCAAATCTAGCTGGTAGGAGATAGCAAATGCCGGTCACAGATCCAATTTCGGACATGTTCACACGTATCAGAAACGCTATTCGCGTTCAAGCTTCGGCTGTGGAGATGCCCGCCTCGAAACAAAAAGTGGCAATCGCCGAGCTTCTCCGTCGGGAAGGATTCATTTCCTCCTACGAGACCAGAGCTCTCGGTTCGCCGGAACAGCGCATGCGCATCGTACTTAAGTACGGCGGCAAAGGCGAAGTTGTAATTCAGGGACTGAAGCGCGTCAGCAAACCCGGTCTCAGGGTTTACAGACAAGCCAAAAGAATGCCCAGAGTTTATGGTGGTCTCGGTATCGCCATTGTCAGCACCAGCCAGGGGTTGATGACTGACCGTCAGGCTCGCAAGAGCAACCTCGGTGGCGAAGTAGTCGCCGAAGTTTGGTAAGGAGTAAGTGAGATGTCTCGTATAGGTAAAGCACCAATTACAGTGCCGGCCGGTGTGACCGTCCAGATTGCCGAGTCCCAGGTCTCCGTCAAAGGACCCAAGGGCCAGCTTTCCAGACAGTTTCGTCCGGAGCTCACCTTCAAGCAAGAAGGCGACAAAATTACAGTCGTCCGCCAGTCGGAAGACAGAACAACCCGCAGCCTGCACGGTTTGACCCGCACCCTCCTGGCCAACATGATCAAGGGTGTCTCCACCGGCTTCGAGCGCAACCTCGAAATCGTCGGTGTCGGCTACCGTGCCGCCATGGAAGGCAAGAAGCTGGTAATGCAGCTCGGCTACTCCCACCCTGTGGAAATTGATCCGCCGGAAGGGACCGCCGTTGCCGTCGGTAAGGGTAACGTCATCACCGTTAGCGGTATCGACAAACAAGCCGTCGGCGATCTCTGCGCCTTCATCCGCGACAGACGTCCGCCGGAAGTCTACAAAGGTAAGGGTGTCAAATATCAGGGCGAAGTGATTCGTCGTAAAGCCGGTAAAGCTGCTGGTAAGAAGAAGTAAGCCGTAACTAAGTCAAGTATCCCTGCGTAATCTCTCTTGAGGTTAGTCGTTGGGAGAAACAAAAGGCAAAAGGACCAAATCAAAATGATTAACAAGCAAGACAGAAAGGCAAACAGAATCACTCGCCACAGACGCATTCGTCGTCGTGTCGAGGGTACCACTGAGCGTCCGAGACTTTGCGTATACCGCTCCAACAAGCATATCTACGCTCAAATAATCGACGACACTACCGCCAATACCCTGGTTGCCGCCAGCACTCTTGATGAGTCTCTCAAGACCGAGAAGAGCTGGAACGTCGATTCTGCCAAAGCTGTCGGTGAGCTCGTGGCCAAACGTGCAAAAGAAAAAGGTATCGAAGCAGTTGTCTTCGATCGTGGCGGATATATCTACCATGGTCGCGTCGCTGCCGTGGCCGAGGCTGCCCGTGAAGCCGGTCTCAATTTCTAGTATTCGATAAAAAAGAGGAAGAGGTTACTTCTAGATGGATAAAGAAGAAAAGGTCAGCGGATTCGAAGAGCCGGCCGCCCAGGCGGGTGATGGCGTTCGTCGCGGACGTCGCACCACAAGCCGCGAATCCAATCGCCGTACTGCTGATGAGACCAGACGTGATCGCGTAGAGTCGGAATGGGAAGAGAAAATCATCCAGGTCCGCCGGGTCACCAAAGTCGTCAAAGGCGGTAAGAAACTCTCCTTCCGTGCCGTAGTTGCCGTAGGCAACGGCAAGGGCCAGGTGGGCATTGGGGTCGGTAAAGCTGCCGAAGTCATTTCCGCCATTCAAAAAGGCGTTGTAGACGCCAAGAAATCCTTGGTTTCCGTACCGCTCGTCGGTACGACCATTCCGCACCAGATTGTCGGCAAGACCGGTTCTTCCAGAATCTTGCTCAAACCGGCAGCCAAAGGTACCGGTGTTATCGCCGGTGGTGCCGCCCGCGCCATCCTCGAACTGGCTGGTGTGGGAGATGTACTCTCCAAGTCGCTCGGATCCAGATCTCCCCTCAACGTGGCTCGCGCTACCGTTGACGGTCTCAAAGGTCTTCGTACCTTTGAAGAAGCAGCTCGCTTGAGAGGCATCAGCATTCGTCAGCTCTTCGCCTAATTAAAGGAAGCGTCAACAATGTCAGCCATTCGCATCACTTTGACAAGCGGTTTAGTCGGCAAGCGCAACGATCAAATCAAAGTCGTTCGTGCTCTCGGTCTTCGTAAATTTGGAAGTTCCGTGGTCCACCAGGACAGCCCCACTATTCGCGGCATGGTCACCAAGGTTCATCACCTGGTAACCGTAGCTGCCGAAGCCGCTCCCGCCAAAAAGTAAACAGATAGAGCCGCCAGTCGGCCACACCGAGTCGCAGACCATTTCCCTCGGATTCTTCCGAGAGTGCATGCGGCGCAAGGTAAAGGAGAAACCATGCAATTAGATGATTTGAAACCCCAGGACGGCGCCCGCCGTAAGAAGAAAAGAGTAGGTCGCGGACGTGCTTCCGGTCACGGTAAGACATCCACCCGCGGTCACAACGGTCAGGGTCAGCGTTCCGGCGAATCCAAGCGCTTCGGCTTCGAGGGCGGTCAGACCCCCCTCTTCCGCAGACTGCCTAAGATTCACAACTTCGATCAGGTGCCCGGTCGCGATTGGGTTGAACTGAACGTGGGAGCCTTAAACGGCTTGCCCGCCGGTTCGGAAGTTACAGCCGAGTCTCTCCTTCTGCACAAAGTGCTGCGTAAGCCTACCGATTCCTTGAGAATTCTCGGTAATGGCGAGCTGAAAGTAGCTCTCAACATCAAAGCTCACCACTTCTCTCAGGGTGCCATCGACAAGATTCAAGCTGCCGGTGGTTCCTATGAAGTGTTGCAGCCGGTGGCGCCTACCAGAAATCCCAAGAACAGGGACTAACCCTCGGTCAGTGCACTTTATATATACATAAATGCGACCCGTTTCCGTTTAAGTAGTTTCACTTCCGACAAGGATGAAATGAAATGGCGGGGACGGGTCTAAAATATTATCGGGGACAATATTGCGTTGATTCCCATTCTGCCTTCAATAATTGCGAGAAATCTAAATCATGGCTGAGAGTGTTAGTAAGCGTGGCGCCAAGATAGGCGGTCCTGAGGACTGGATTGGTCTTCTTGGTGCAGCCGGTCTGAAAGAGCGAATTCTATTTACCGTGGCCATGATTGTGCTCTACCGAGTCGGTGTGCACATTCCCATCCCCGGAGTCGATCCCGGTGCTTTTACCAAGCACCCCGAGCTGGCTCAGAACCTGCTTGGCATGATCGACCTTTTCACCGGTGGTGCCCTCAACAAGCTTTCCGTGTTTTCAATGGGGATTGGTCCTTATATCACCGCTTCCATTGTTATGCAGCTTATGACCGTGGTCATCCCCAAGCTCGAGAACATGCAAAAGGAGCAGGGTGAGCAGGGACGCCGGCAACTGGCTCAAATAAGCCGCCTGGTCACGGTCGGTCTGGCAATTTTCCAGTCTCTGATGCTGGCCCAGCTACTCTCTCGTATTCCAGGCGTGGTCATCACTCCCGGACCGCTTTTCCTTTGTACTACTACTTTGATTCTCACTGCTTGCGCCGTGTTCATTATGTGGATGGGCGAAATGATTACCGAGCGTGGTGTTGGTAATGGTGCCTCCTTGCTTATCTTCCTGGGCATCGCCGCCCGCCTGCCGGTCATGATCAAAAATACCTACGAAGCGGTGCAGACCGGCCAGTCGCAGGTACTTGGAGTGCTCGCCCTGGTGCTCTTCTTCTTATTGGTGGTGGCTTTTATCGTGCGCCTGCAGCAAGGGGTGCGCAAAGTCATGGTGCTTGGTTCAAGGCGCAATGTGGGCCGACAGATCTTCGCTGCTCCCGACGACTATATGTACCTGCCCGTAAACCCCTCCGGTGTTATGGCCATCATCTTTGCTTCCTCGCTATTGATGTTCCCCAGCACCATTGCTCAGTTCATGCAGAAGCAAAATCAAGACCCCGGTCAAGTGGTTTACAACGTCATCAAGGACATTCCCGGTCTCGGTCCGGCTTTCGTCCAGATGGCTTCCGTCAACTGGGTGAAGGACAGCTGGGGCTTCCTCGTCCAAGAATTCAATAACGCCATGTCCTATTATCACTGGGAACATTCGGTGCTTTATTTCTTCTTGATTCTCTTCTTTGCCTTCTTCTATTCGTCCATCGTTCTGCCTGTGCGCGACATGTCCGACAATTTGCGGCGCAGCGGCAGGGCAATTCAGCACGTTCGTCCGGGGCGACCGACCACTGAGTTCCTTGAGAAAACCTTGAATCGCCTTACCTTCATTGGTGCTACTTCCGTGGCTTTTATCGCCATCGCCCCCATACATGTGGAGCAGGCCACCATGGTCACTACCTTGCAGGGACTGGGCAGCACATCGCTTATCATCCTGGTCGGTGTGGCTATCGATACTCAGAGGCAGATTCTCACCCATGCTCTTTCCGCACGCTATCAGGCGCGCGGCTTGTTCAGAACTTACGATAAAAAGGAAATCTAGTCTAAGATGCGTATTCTCTTTCTAGGCGCGCCGGGCGCCGGTAAAGGCACTCAGTGCAAGAAATTGGCTTCCAAGTATGCCCTGGCCCATCTTTCCTCCGGCGATATTTTGCGTGACGCCGTTAAGAACGGCACCCAGGCCGGTCTTGCTGCTAAGGAATTTATGGATAAAGGCATGCTGGTGCCGGACAACGTATTGATCGATCTCTTCCGGGAAAAGCTGGCTCAGCCTGCTTGCTCTAAGGGTTTCATTCTGGACGGGTTTCCGCGCAATCTGGCCCAGGCCGAGAGCCTCGATGGCTTGCTCTCGGAGCTAAAAGCCAATCTCGATAAGGTTATCGATTTGAAAACCGCGGACGACTTATTGGAAGAGCGCATCACCGGTCGGCGCGTTTGCCCCAACAAGGCTTGTAATGCCGTCTACCACATCAAATTCTCCAAGCCCAAGCAAGATGGTGTTTGCGATCTCTGTGGTACCGAACTTTCTCACCGTTCCGACGACAAGCCGGAACTGGTTAAACAGCGCCTTTCCGTTTATCACGAGCTGACCAGCCCCTTGATCGAATTTTATAGAGGCAAACAGCTTCTCGCCACCGTCAATGGTGAAGGCGAGCAAGATCAGATTTTCGCTGATATCCTGGCAACTCTCAATTAGGTGTTTCGATGATTCTGACAAACGAGGAAGACCTGAAGCTCATCCGGGAAGCCGGTCAACTGGCGGGTCGTGTGCTGGAGTTGGTAAGCAATGCCGCCTGTGCCGGCATCAGCACCTGGGAACTTGACGAGATGGCCGAAAAGGCCATTCGGGATGCCGGTCACATACCCACCTTCAAAGGTTACAAAGGCTTTCCGGCAACGGTCTGCGCCTCGGTCAATGAAGAAATCGTCCACGGCATTCCTAATAAAAAGAAGATCCTGAAAGACGGCGATATTATCAGCCTCGACCTGGGCGTTTCGATTCGCACCATGAAGGATGGCAAGAAGTTTGATTTTATCGGCGATACTGCCATCACCGTACCGATCGGGAAGGTGTCGGACAGTGTAATGAAGATGCTAAATGCCACAAGGCAAGCATTGTATGAGGCCATTAAGGCGGCCCGAGGCGGCGCCACTCTCGATCAGATTGGCGGTGCCGTAGAAGATGTTGGTAATGAAGGTGCGTACGGTATTGTGCGTGATTATGGCGGTCATGGCATCGGTCCTGACTACCATGAAGATCCGTTCATCTTCAACTACCGCACCGGTAGCAAGACCAAGTTGAAACCTGGTATGGTTATAGCAATCGAGCCAATGTTCAATCTGGGCAGTGATAAGACAAGACTGAAGTCGGACCGCTGGACGGTTGTAACGCAAGATTACAGACCTTCAGCACATTTTGAACATTCTTTGTTAATCACTGAAGGCGAACCGGAAGTACTTACTAAGCGTCCATCAGAGGTAATTGAGTGACAAAACAGGGCGTCATTGAATTTGAAGGAACCATCCGGGAATCCTTGCCCAATGCCATGTTTCGGGTTGAGCTGGATAACGGACATAAGGTTCTGGCGCATATTTCCGGCAAGATTCGCAAAAACTTTATTAAGATCCTTCCAGGCGATCGAGTGCGTGTAGAGCTCACCCCATACGACCTTACGCGCGGAAGAATTACATACAGAATCAAAGATTGATGTACAATTAGACGTTTGTCTGGTTGCCCCTTGTTTTGCATGCAAATGCGGGCGAGGCTTGGCTTCCGTGTCAGAATTGTTAGCATCGTTTCAGTTAGTCAAAACGCGGTAAAAGCCGCACAGAGAGCCAAAAATGAAAGTTAGAGCTTCAGTAAAAAAGATTTGCGACAAGTGCAAAGTGATAAGACGTAAAGGTCGCGTTGCGATCATTTGTGAAAATCCGAAGCACAAACAACGCCAAGGTTAAGAACTAACAAGTTAACTCTAATTAGGATATTCAAGAGATATCCGAGTTAATTTAGTTAGCTTCGCGAGAGCCCCGGGGCTGTCGCACTTTGCTTGAGACGGAGCTAACCACTTGAAAGCGGTGAGCGAAGAGGAAGAGCAGAGAGCCGAGGCAAAAGACAAGTGCCACAAGCATCAATGCATGAAGGATGGAGAGGATAAATGGCCCGTATTGCCGGTGTTGACCTACCGAGAAATAAGAGAACCCCTATCGCCCTTACCTATATTCACGGTATCGGTAGAACTTCCGCCGCCAAAATCTGCAAGAAAGTCGGCATTGCCGATGATCGCCGTGTGCAGGATTTGAGCGAGGAGGAAGTCAACAAAGTTCGCGAAGAGATTGAGAAGAGCGGCAATTACCAGGTCGAAGGTGACCTTCGTAGAGTCGAAGGCTTGAACGTCAAGCGCCTTATCGAGATCAATTGCTATCGCGGCCAGAGGCACCGTCGCGGACTGCCTACCCGCGGTCAGCGCACCAAGACCAATGCTCGCACCCGTCGTGGTCGCAAACGCGTCACCGTGGCCGGTAAGAAACAAGCAGGCAAATAAACCACTCGTTGTAATCACCAGGAAAATTGACCAAAGGATAGAACAGGAAAGCTATGGCTAAGTCTCCGAAGGCAAGGACGAAGAAGAAAGAGCGCCGCTACGTATTGCAGGGCGTCGTCCACATTGCTAGCACTTTCAATAACACCATCGTCTCATCTACCGACCCGCAGGGACAGGTTATCGCCTGGGCCTCGGCCGGTACAGTCGGCTTCAAGGGCGCCAAGAAAGGCACTCCCTTTGCTGCTCAGCAGGCTGCTGAATCCGTGGCGAAACGTTCCATGGACCAGGGCATGAAGCAAGTGGAAGTGCTGGTGAAAGGTCCGGGCGCCGGCCGCGAGACCGCCATTAGAGCTTTGCAGGCTTCCGGTCTGGAAATCACACTGATCAAAGACGTGACTCCCATTCCTCACAATGGTTGCCGTCCGCCCAAACGCCGTCGCGTTTAATTTGCATAAGTAAAGAAGTCGAGGAGTTAAGAAGTTGGCCAGGTATACGGATTCAGTTTGCAAGCTTTGCCGCAATGAGGGAACTAAGCTCTTCCTCAAGGGCTCGCGCTGCTACACCACCAAGTGCGCCATCGAGCGGCGCCGTTATGGTCCAGGACAGCATGGCCAGGACCGCAAAAAGCAGTCCGAGTATGCCCTGCAATTGAGAGAAAAGCAGAAAGTACGTCATACCTATGGCGTGCTCGAATCTCAATTCTCCGCTTATTTTGAGCAGGCCTCCAGGCAGAAAAAAGTGCCTACCGGCCTCAAGCTCCTGCAGCTTTTGGAAGCTCGTCTGGACAATCTGGTGCACCGCTCCGGTATTGTTCCCTCCAGAGCTCAAGCCAGACAGCTTATCCGCCACGGTCATTTCACCGTCAACGGTAAGGTCGTATCTATTCCCTCCTACCAGGTTCGCGCCGGCGAAGTGATCGCCGTTTGTGAGAAGTCCAAGAAACTTGTCAAAGGTATCCTGGAAAACTCCCCAGCCGCCGCTCATCCCAACTGGATGGACGTCAGCATCGAAAACCTGACCGCATCTCTGGTCAACGCGCCATCCCGCGAAGACCTGGATCAAAGCATCAAAGAAGCGCTAATCGTCGAATACTACTCACGCTAATCCTTAGTTAGTTAGATAGTTAGCTGCGGATATTCGCATTCGCTTCACGGAACACATTCATTCACGGAGAGAATATGGAACCTCTAAGAATCAAGTGCCTAGAGAACAAAACCGGAACCGATGGTTCAATTTACGGAAAATTTGTCATTGAGCCACTAGAAAAGGGATATGGAACAACCCTGGGCAATGCCCTCAGACGCGTTCTTCTTTCCTCTCTTGATGGATCGGCTGTAAGCGCCGTTCGCATCGAAGGCGTCACCCACGAGTTCACCACCGTACCTGGTGTTGTAGAAGATGTCATCGACGTCATGCTCAACCTCAAAGGTCTTGTGGTTAAGACTTTCAGCAACGATCCGCAGTACTTGCACCTGGACATCGATCGTCAGGGACCGGTCACCGGCCGCGATATCATGTGCCCGGCTGATGCCACCATCATCAACCCCGACTGGCAGCTCTGCACCCTCGCCGAGGGCGGTCGTCTGAGAGCTGAAATTACTGTAGAGCGCGGTCGCGGTTATGTACCGGCCGATTCGCACAGTCATTTTAAACAAGCCATTGACGTGCTCCCCATCGACGCCGTTTTCATGCCCATCCGCAAGGTGGCATACAACGTCGAACCTACCCGCGTAGGAGAATCTACCGACTTCGATAAGCTCACCATCGAGCTCTGGTCCAATGGTTCTATCGACGCCACGGAAGCTATTTCTCAAGCTGCTCGTCAGATTGTGGAGCACTTGCTCCCCATCGCCGAGCTTTCCGGTAAGCCCATGGTGCCGGCTGCCACCCAGCCTCAGCAGCAAGACGGCAAACATAGCTCCATCTCCATCGAAGAGCTGGAACTTTCCGTCAGAGCTTATAACTGCTTGAAGAGAGCCAATATCAACTCCCTGGGTGAACTCCTCAAGCTCACCTACGACGATTTGATGAATATCAAAAACTTCGGTAAGAAGTCAGCCGACGAAGTGATCGAGCGCCTCAGGCAGTTTGGTCTCACGCTTGCTGATACACCGAAGGATAAGTAGAACAGTAAGACCATAAGGTAAGCAAAAGGATAGAGTTATGCGTCACAGAGTACCCGGCAATCAATTGGGACGTCCCGCCGATCAGCGTAAGGCCGTTCTCAGAGCACTGGCCACCGAGCTGCTTCGTCGCGACGAGATTGTCACCACTCTCGCCAAGGCAAAAGCTGTGCGTTCTTGCGCCGAGCGTTTGATTACGAAAGGCAAGAAAGGTCAGTTCGGCGATTACAAAGCGCTCCATGAGGCCGCCAAAAAGGGCGATGCTGAAGCCGCCAAGAAAGTGGCTCGTGTCGTACATTTGCGTCGCCAGGTTGGTGCCTTTGTCTATGACAAAGAAGTAGTCACCAGAGTCTTTGACGAACTCGCTCCCCGCTACAAAGATCGCCAGGGCGGATACACCCGCATTATCAAGGCTGGTCCCCGTCGCGGCGATTGCACCGAGATGGCTATCATTCAGCTTGTCTAGTTCGGAAGCGCTGAGCAAAGAAAAAAATCGAATCGCCCTTTTGATCGAGTATACCGGGAAGAAATTTCACGGTTCTCAGTATCAAGAGGGCGTTCTGACTGTGCAGCAGGAGCTGGAGCGTGCCCTCACCATACTCTGGGGTGAGCCGGTGCGGGCCATTTTCAGTGGTCGCACCGACACTGGTGTCAGTGCCCGGGGGCAGGTGGTGCATGTAGATCTGCCGGCTTTCAGGCCGCCTTTGAGCGAGCCTGAGATTTTCGATTTGCTATGGCGAATCAACGGTATCGTCGTCAAAGAATTGTCTGTTGTCAGCATGGTTAATGCCCCCGAGAATTTCCACGCTCGCTATTCAGCCTGCGAAAGGGAGTATGTGTATCGGATTTTGAACAGATCCCAGAGATCTTCGCTCTTAAAAGATACTCACTATTTCGTGCGCCAACCGCTCGACCTGAAAGCCATGTCCTGTGCGGCTCAAGCGCTTTTAGGCGAACACGACTTCGGCTCTTTCAAGTCTTCCAATTCCGATACCAGTGCTTCAATCTGCCGTGTAAGGCGGGCTGAATTGTTGAATTTACGTGAAGGGCAGCTTGAATTCTGGATTGCGGCCGATCACTTCGTGTACAATATGGTCCGCATTATTGTCGGGACTCTTATCGATATAGGTCTCGGCAAGAGGGGCGTGGAAAGCGTGAGCGAGGCACTGGCCAAGCAAGATAGAGCGCTAACCGGCCCCACTGCTCCCCCCTGGGGGTTGACGCTAAATGCGGTCAGGTACCCTGATCATTTCCGGCTCTTTCAGCTTTGACTTTGAGCTTTGAAATGAAGGGCTGACCATCGAGGAGTAAAGAGAGTGAAAACCTATTGCCCGAAACCAGAGGAAGTCACAAGAGAGTGGCTCGTCGTAGATGCCGAAGGAAAAACCCTCGGACGCCTGGCCGTTGAAGTGGCGAATCTTTTGAGAGGCAAACATAAGCCTGAGTTCACACCTCACGTTGACTGCGGCGACTTTGTCGTTGTTCTCAATGCTGAGAAGATTCAAGTCTCCGGCAAGAAAGAAACCCAGAAGCTTTATAGACACCATTCCGGTTTCCCGGGTGGTTTCAAAGAAGAGAATCTGGCGCACTTGAGAGCAAGACGCCCCGTTGCCATCATCGAGAAAGCTGTGCGCGGCATGTTGCCCCATAGCCGTCTTGGTGACCAGCAGTTCACCAAACTGAAAGTTTATGTGGGCGGCAAACACCCCCATGCGGCTCAAAAGCCTGCCGAGCATGAGCTTCCCAAGCATGCTCTCGCCAACTAGTAATCAGCAATTATCAGGAAAAAGAGGCAAATGTCTAGCGTAATTCAGTACATCGGCACCGGCAGAAGAAAGTCCGCCACCGCCAGAGTGCGTCTGGTGCCCGGCACCGGCCAGGTAACTATCAACAATCGCACCATGGATGACTATGTGGGCGGTCGTGATGCTCTGCGCAAAGAGATCTTCGTGGCTTTTCACGCCGCCGACGCCATGAGCCGTTTCGACGTGCATGTGAATGTACGCGGCGGAGGCATTGCCGGACAGGTTGGCGCTATCCGCCACGGTATCGCCAGAGCCCTCTCCGAGGCTGCTCCCCAGAACCGTCCTATCTTGAGAGGCGAAGGCCTTCTTACCCGTGACCCTCGCGTCAAAGAGCGTAAGAAGTATGGTCGTAAGAGAGCCCGTAAGCGCTTCCAGTTCTCCAAGCGTTAATTCAAGTACGGCACTATCTATGCCTATCAAAAGCGCCTCCTTTTGGGGAGGCGCTTTCTGTTTGCTCTGGCTTTGCTTTTGAAGCTAGACCTTCTCGTCGGACTTGTTGGGAATGATGCCCTTGGCCCGGAAGCCGTTCTGAAAGCGGATCAGGGCTACGAAGGCCGAGATGGCTATTATGGCCGTGGTGGCGATGAAGCCCCAGCCGGCCGGCTCGTTGTTGTAGACCATGAAGACACCGGCGGCAAATATGCAGCAGGAGAGAAAAAGGGAGAGCGGAATATATAGGGCTTTGACCGACTGCCAGAATTCAGCCTTTTCAGCTGCTTCCATGGCCTTGCGCCGCTCTTCTTTTGTCATTGTCGGCTCTGTATCTTGCATGTCAAAATTCCCTAAATTGGCTTCAGCTCTTATTCTAGCGCATTGTGGCGAGACTTTAGCCTCTCATGTTCTCATCCTGGATGCTAAACTGACAGATGATGTCAAAGTCGAAAGCCCTGGCTACCTACTGTCCCCACTGTCGGCGTCCCGTCAAAAAACGCCTCAGTTTTTGCCTTGAATGCGGCGAGTTTATTGATAGATATTTAGAATTGGACGCGGCACCGGCCGGTCTTACGTCGTTTTCGCCGGCCGGGCGAGTGAGCCGGGCCAGTTCCTCCGACTATATGAAATTGGCGCTTCTGATAGCTGTTTTGGCCCTGGTATCGATCTTCGGCGTCACCGCCTACGATGCCATCAAAGATATTACTTGCGTGGCCGGTGATACCGCTGTGAGGAAGGCGAGAGCCTATCTGAGCAAAGGTGAGGATGAGAATGCCATCAACATTCTTTCCCGCGCCCTGGAGGAAGATAAGTCGGGGCGTCATAAGGAATCCATACTGGGTCTTTTAGACCAGAGCCTTTACGAGCGCGGACTCAAACTTGTGCAGGCCGGGCAATACCGTGATGCCGTCACCTGCTTCAGTCGTATATCGAAAGACTATGTGGGGCGAGAGGAAGTCAATAAGCTTATCGCCGATAATTCGGATAAAGCCTTGCCCAGGGAGTTTTCCCAGGTGATGTTGCAGACCGCCGAGGCGGGCAGCCGAGACCGCCGGGAAGAACTGACCCGCATGGATAAGGCTGTTATGACTGTGGTGCCTTCCACCGCTCATCTGGAACGTGCCGGTAAACCTGTGGTTGAGACTAGTGGGGGCAGGCCTTCAGTTAAGTTGCTCGCCCCTGTGGAAAATGGCGTCGATGTATCTCGCTTGCAACAGATGGCTCGTTACAACGAGCTTCTGGCCGGTTTCTTCAAGCGGCGTACCGGTCCCTCCGCCCAAGTTGCCCAGACCAGTGCCGAGCCTCCCACCTATGAAGAGTGGGTGCAGGGGGGAAGCAAAGAATTTTGATGGGCCCTCATGCTGAACTGGCAAACTAAATGATTTTTCGCCGCGACAAGAAGCCGCCTAAAACCGATGCCGTCAATGCCAGCTGGAGGGTTCGCATTCAACCGGCCATTTATGCTGCCATCCTTTTGGCAGTAGTTTTTCTAAGCCATGCCGCTACCCTCTGGAACGGTTTTGTACTGGACGACAAATTCAATGTCAGACCCTTTGGGGCAGTCTCAATTGCCAAAGAAAAGTGGGAACCGGTCTGGTATGAAATCTATACTGATGCCTTTCAGAAGCCTCTCTCGGAGCCTCTGCAGCGACTGTCTCTGGCCATCGACTATCAAAGCGGGCATTTGAATTCGCCCGGTGTCTATCACGCTACCAATCTCCTGCTTGCGGCCTTTGGTGTGCTTCTTGCTTTTTTCTTGCTCAACAAGCTCTGTGATTTGCTTTCCGCCCACGGGCATAAGCGCATTTCCTATGCCTTGCCGCTCTTTGCCTGTGCCCTCTTCGCCGCCCATCCCCTGGGCAGCGAGTCGGTGGCGTATATTTCAGGACGTTCACCGTTAATCTGTTTTGTTATCTATATGGGCACCTGTTTGCTCTTTCTCAAAGGTTTTACAGCTCGCACCGTAGGTGGTGCCGTGTGTTTCAGCCTGACCAGCTATCTGGGCATTGTGCTTTGCCTCTTTTCCTCCTGCCAGGCCCTTACTCTGCCCTGGACCATTTTAATTCTGGCTCTTATGACCAGACCCAAAAACTCCACCTGGAAAGACTTTTTCTACGAGCGCAGCTACGAACTGGGCAGTATGCTTCTGGTGGCTCTAGCACTGCCGTTTGTCCTTCTGTTTTCCAATCAAGTGCCGGAACTCTATTTGAGCGGCGTGCCTGTTCCCGATGCGTTTCCCTATTATTGCAGCCAGTTAAAAGCCCTGGTTCTCTATTACCTGCGCGTCTTCTTCTTGCCCTTTGGTCTTTCCATTCATCCGAACTGGCTCACCTCAGAGACAAGTCCTGATCTGCTTGCCGCTCTCGGGGGCTTGCTCCTGGCTGCAGCCTGTGGCGGTCTTTACATACTGCGCCGAAGACCTTTAAGTCTTCTTGGTTTGACCTGCTTCCTTTTCGGCCTGGTGCCTTCGCTTTTCCCATCCGGTATTGCCGCTCACGGTGCGCGTTTCTATTTCTCCTGTTTTGGTCTTTGCCTGCTCCTGAGTGATCTGGTCTTTCACCTCTGCCGCCACTTCAAGCTTGATCAAGTGGAACTGGCTCATCGCGGTTACAGCCGTAAGTCCGCTATTTATATGGCTTTGCCTCTTTTAGTGCTGGCTGGTCTTTCCAACTGGCGCGACCACGCTTATGCCGGCAATGAGAGTTTGATTGGCGGTAGCATTCGCCTCAACAAAGATGATTCCTACATGCAGGCCTTATTGTCTCTGCATCTGACCCTGACCGGTGGCGACAAGTTGGAGCGGGGGATGAAGGAAGCCGAAGCGGCCATTAGAAAGAATCAGGAACTGGCCCTTGGATATCTGGCTATGGCCTATTTTAACGAGGCTAAGCGCAGCTACGATTCCAGTCTTTTTCACTTTGAGCGCGCTCTTTTACTTACCCAAAAGTATCGGCTGGGCGATCGTCTGGCCGGCTTTGCGCGCGGCGGTATTGCTCGTTCTATGGCGGCCATGGATATGCTGAGCACCGCTAACGAAGTGAAGAAAGTACATGATTTTGCCAAGGAAGGCATCAAGTATGAGCCCACCAGGGCCAGGAATTATCTGGCCCTGGGTCGGGCCCTCTTTGCCGAGGGCAAGCCGGAGTCTGCCGAACTGGCCTGTCGCCAGTACGACAAAGGGCGGCTTTTCGATTTGAATGATCCCGATTTTGCCAGACCGGTGGCCGAAGCGGCCCTCAAGACCGGATACAGAGAGCGCATGGAGCAAGCTTACGGCTCAGCCAAGTTGGTCAATCGGCTCAACAACAACGCCTACACAAGACTTCTTTATGCCCGTGCCGCTCTTGAATCGGGGCGCTTGCACAAGGGCTTTGCCATCATGTCCGACTATTGCGACAACACGCCCAAGCCTTCAGCGGAAGCCCTCTTACTGCTCTCGGCTCTAGAAAAGCAAAGCAACAGAAAGGCTCTCTCGGACTGGTATTTAGCCGGTGCCAGGGCCCTTGATAAAGACATCGAGAAGAAAGTAAGGCTGCACCTGGTGGTGCCGCCCAAGCCCACCCGTGATAAAGAC
>Ga0268298_10002039_pt1 | contig 22663 bp, 17 predicted proteins | sample WWTPWeurt_MetaG_FD_194462 | JGI IMG/M metagenome (GOLD analysis project Ga0268298, IMG submission 194462) | Activated sludge microbial communities from WWTP in Nijmegen, Gelderland, Netherland - WWTP Weurt | ecosystem: Engineered > WWTP > Aerobic digester > Activated sludge | place... | reverse complement strand
GACAGTTTGAAGCAGACAATCGTTTGGATGAAGTTCTGTCGAAAATGTGGATTGAAGAAGGCGGCGGGGGAACGGGGCAGGAGTCGTATGAACTTGCGGCCTTTTTTTACGCAAGACAGACAAAACTCGAGTGTCTCAACCAAGGAAGAAAGGGGTACTTTTTCTTCTTGGGGGATGAGGGTTTTTATCCGCAAGTTAGCGCGAATCACATCCGGCGCGTGCTCGGACAGGAGGCGGAAACAGACATCGATTCCGCTGCGATTTTCGAGGAACTCAAGCAGAAATTCCATGTGTTCTTCATCTATCCGCAAAAGTCGATGGCCGAACGACAGAACGACATCGATGCAGAGATCAAAAAGAGGGTCGAAGCTGCAGGTGGTGTCTATGAAGGGGTGGATGTTCGCGCGAGCCTTATCTGGGACAACAGGAATGATCTGGATTTGCATGTGATTGCACCGTCAGGGGAGCACATTTTTTACGGACACAAACAATCCCAATGCAAAGGGGAGCTGGATGTCGATCGGAACGTGCGTGGGGAAACCACAAAACCCGTCGAGAACATCCGATGGAAAAAGGGAGAAGCACCTGCGGGTCGATATCAGGTGTTCGTGCAAAACTACCGCTTTCATGAACCGGATGCCGCTCCGACTCCTTTTCGGGTAGAACTCGAGGTGAATGGCAAGATCCAACACATCGAAGGGGTCATTTCAGGAAAAAGAGAAACCGGAAAAAACAGCGATATCACGGTTGCTGAATTTGAATATGACCCGCGCCAGAGACCTGCGGAAAAGAAGCAGTCCACGTCGGAAAACCCACTGTATGCTAACTACCAAGACGACGTGATCATTCGGCAGTGGTCGAATGTGATTTCTGCCGAACATGTCCTGCGGATCATGGACCCAAAATCCATCATTGATGTCATGTTGGGGGCTCTGGCGATGGTAGGAGGGGGGCGCGATCTTGATGGATATCTGCAAGACATGTCGGAACGGGAGCAACACGATCTGCGACGGGACCAAGCGTTGGCGACTCTTGGGGGTCTGGCCAGCTCGCTGAACCGGGCGTCCTCTGAAGTGTCCGGGAGCATTCCCAGGTCAGGCGCTTCCACCGCAGCCAGCCGACGGTCCAGACGCTTGTAATTCGAGCGGCCCCTCTTCCCTCTTTCGCCCAATTCCTCTCTCTCTCCTGAACACCCCTATTGTTCTTTTTTGCGCAAAAAGTACCGTTCCATTTCTTGCGCGGCGGGTTTGTGCCGCATGGTGTATCCGCGCGACACACGCCCCCCAAAACCGTAGTAGTTCCAAAAATAGGCCCCTTGAAGTGCGGGCTCGTTTTGCCACACGGTTGCGAAGGCTTCGTAGGCGCGGCGTTGGTCCTCGAGGTCGATCGGTTTTTGGGCGGACTCTTCCCACGGCCAAGCAGAGGCCCCACGTTGGCTCAGGTACCCGACTTCTGTGAACAAAAGGGGTTTGCGGATTCGTGTGGAAAAGGCGACAAGCTCAGCCTGTTTTTTTTGCCATGCAGAGACCATGGTTTCGAGCGAAATGGGAGGCGATTGCAGACGGCTCGCGAGCGGAAAATAGGCGCACAACCCGGCGCTGTCACACAGGTCATACAGAGCCACTTTGTCGTAATGATCCCAATTGCCGGAATACGTCAGGTGGCCGCGAAACACGCTGCGGACGGACGCGACGAGTTTTTGAACGTGGGGAAGGTCGCGTTCTCCGTCGAGTGTGGAAAATTCACTTCCAACGGAAAACTGCGCAACGCGATGGTCGGCGCAAAGTCGCGCAAGATGCAGCACGAGCCGTTTGTAATTGTCCCACCACGCGGCGCGGTTGTCGGGAGTGAGCGTGCCACGCCACTCACTGTCTTTGCGCGGGGTCGCGAGGCGCACGATGGGAAACAACATGACAGACAAACCGAGGGAGTGAGCTTCGGAAACAGTCCTTGTGATGGTTTCATCGGGCACGCTAAAACGTGGATGCCGATAGATTTCCGTCGAGCCAGCGTGTTCTTGGTAGTACGCGGGGACCAGCGAAACGTGGCTTGCAGACAAGTCTTTGATTTCGCGCAACAGGCCCGCGTAGGACCACAGGGGATCTTCATGAAACAGCCCCAAGGCGACGCCACGTTGGAACGTGCTTGCGGAAGCGGGGCTCGCCGCGCGCAGAACCGTGGGCAGACACGCTGCGCACAAACCGGGCAGCGCGAGCTTTTGCAAAAAATGCCGCCGGGAATTCATCGTCCGAGTTTCCAGCACACAACCAGCCACGAACGGGCCAAATAGAGGGCGTGTGCGGCAAGGTAGGGCAAAAGGAACCATTCGAGGCACGCGAACAAAGCCGGAAGAAAGAACCACGCGGGATAGTGAAGGGCGATGCGGCCCAGCGACTCGACAAGAGAAATGGGAAACCGGACGAGTTTGGCCAAGAACGACTTGGGCAAAGCCGACGTGGGTTCTTTGAACTTGGTGTATCCGGCGACGCGCTCTCCTTTTTGGCCGTGGACCGCTTCAAAGTATTCCGGTCGGCGCATGAACGTCGTCGTGGAAATGCCGGACGCCGCGACGCACACACCGACCAGACCGACGCAGAGCCAAAACACGTCTGGGCGAAACTCGGTCCCCCAAAATGGTATTTTTCCGTCGAGCGCGAGCCTTGCAGCACAACTGGCAATCAGCAGCACCGCCTTGATTTCATCGACCAAAAAATCCAGGTACGCACCGACGGACGAAGACAGTCCTTTGATTCGGGCGAGCTGTCCATCGACGCAATCGAGTACGAAGGCAAAGTGCAAAACGATCGCCGCCGCGATGAGGCCGATTCGCCCCGGACACAACACAAGCGTCGCAAAACCGGTAACAGCGACGAGAAGCGAAAACAACGTGACCTGATTGGGCGTGATGCGTGTGCGACGCAGCACATACACCAGCACAGCCGCTTTGGGCCGAGCGATGTATCGGTTGAAACGGAGATCCTCGGCCTTGACGCTGCGACGATAAATGTCGGCGACGGACAAACGGCTTGGTTCCTGCGGCCCAGACTCCGCTGCGGTCATCCGCCAGCCTCGGGATCACCGCCTGGTGTCGTTTCGTCTTCGTCGGCGAGGTCCTCGTCGGTGCCTTCTTCGCTGTCTTCGAGAACTTCTATCGGACTTGCGGCCAGTTCTCCGTCGGTTACTTCCCCGGTTTCCGTCACATCTTTGCCTGGATCGAACAGGGCCTCGACGGCCACCACGCGCTCGCCGCTGTCGGGAGCGATGCGAATGAGGCGCACACCCTGCGTGTTGCGACCACGTGTCGGAATGTCGCGAATGCGAATGCGAATGACGCGGCCGGTGTCGGTGACGAGCATCAAATCCTCGCCGTCGGTCCCGGTGAGAACGCCGACGACCTTGCCGTTGCGATCGTTGGTTTTGATGGTGATGACACCCTGAGTTCCGCGATTTTTCGGCGGATAGTCGGACACGGGCGTGCGTTTTCCGAAGCCCTTTTCGCAGACGGTGAGAAGGGTGATTTCACCGCCGGAATCGCGGTTCAAAACCTGCATGGCGACGACGCGATCGGTGTTGCTTTTGAGCGTGACACCGCGAACGCCGCGCGCGGTGCGACCCATGGCGCGGACTTGCTCTTCGCGAAAGCGCACAACGTAGCCGTCGCGCGTACAAAGTGCGATGTCGTTCTGTCCGTCGGTGATGTCCGCGCCGACCAAGTCGTCTCCGTCGTCCAAATCGACCGCGATGATACCGGTCGAGCGGATGGCGGAAAAGGCATCCAACTCGGTCTTTTTGACGACGCCTTTGGCCGTCGCGAGCATGACGAATTTGCCCGCGTCGAAATTGGCGAGCGGCAACATCTCGACGATGCGTTCGCCGGGCTGAAGTTCCAGAAAATTCACCATGGCCTTGCCCTTGCCCGCGCGGGTTTGGGATTCGGGCAAGTCGAAGACGCGCTTGGAATACGCACGCCCGGTGCTGGTGAACATGAGGACGTGATCGTGCGTGCTGGCGACGAACAACTTGTGGATGAGATCTTCGTCTTTGGTGGTCGCACCTTGTACGCCGCGTCCGCCGCGTCCCTGCGCACGGTATTCGGACAGCGACACGCGCCGCACATATCCCTCGCGGGACAGCGTAACGACCATGGGTTCCTCGGCGATGAGTTCTTCCAAACTGATTTCGCCCATGTCGTCGAGAATTTCGGTGCGACGCGGCTGGCTGTACGTTTTTTGCACTTCCGAAAGTTCGGTCGCGATGACTTCGCGGAGTCGCGTTTCGCTGGCCAAAATGTCTTCCAAATCGACGATTTGAGCGGTCAATTCGCGGTATTCGTCCGCGAGTTTGTCGCGCTCGAGGCCGGTCAACCGCTGAAGCCGCATATCGAGAATGGCTTTGGCCTGCGCCTCGGTAAAAAAGCGCACGCCTTCTTTTGTGCGCGCCTCGATTTCGGCTTCGGGACGCCCGGCTCGACGCAAAAATGCGGCCAAACCGGAAAGCGGCTCGGCCATCAAATGTTCTTTGGCCTCGGTTGGGTCTTTGGCGGCGCGAATGATGGCGATGATGCGATCGATTTGATCGATGGCAAGCCCGAGTCCCTCGACGATATCGCGCCTGGCCCGCGCTTGTTTCAGCATGAAAAGCGACCGCCGCAGAACCACTTGCCGACGGTGTTCCAAGTAGTGCCCGAGCGCATCGCGCAGCGACAAAACTTTGGGTCGTCCATCGACGATGGCGAGCATGATCACGCCAAACGTCACCTGCAAATTGGTCTGCTGAAACAGTTGATTCAGCACGACTTGTGCGACGGCATCACGTTTGAGCTCGACCACCAGACGCATGCCGAGACGGCTCGACTCGTTGCGCAGATCGGCGATTCCCTCGATCTTTTTTTCGCGCATAAGTTCTGCGGTCCGCTCGATGACTCGGTTCGGGTTCACCTGATAGGGAACTTCGGTGACGATGATTTGTGATTTTCCGTTCTTCAGTTCTTCGATTTCGGTGCGCGCCCTCAGTACCAAAGAACCGCGCCCCGTTTCATAAGCTTGACGAATGCCGGCGCGACCGTAAATGAAGCCCGACGTCGGAAAATCCGGGCCGGGCACATGCTTCATGAGTTCTTGGTTGGTCGCGTTCGGTTCGCGCAGAAGATGCAACGCGGCGTTGAGAACTTCCCCCAAATTGTGCGGCGGAATGTTCGTGGCCATGCCGACGGCGATACCAGCTGCGCCATTGATGAGCAGATTCGGCAACAACGCGGGCAACACGGTCGGTTCGCGCTCTTTGTCGTCGAAATTCGGAACAAAATCGACCGTCTCTTTGTCGAGGTCGGTCAGCATCGTGCTCGCAACGCGCTGCAAACGACACTCGGTGTATCGGTAGGCTGCGGGAGGATCGCCTTCGACGGAACCAAAGTTGCCCTGGCCGTCGATGAGCGGATGACGCATGTTCCATTCCTGCGCCAAACGCACCAACGCGTCATAGACCGACGCATCCCCGTGCGGATGGTACTTTCCGAGCACATCTCCGACGACACGAGCGCATTTTACGTAGGGGCGATTCCACACCACGTTGCTTTCGTGCATCGCAAACAGGATGCGCCTGTGAACGGGCTTCAGACCGTCGCGAGCGTCGGGAAGCGCACGCGCGATGATCACGCTCATCGCGTAGTCCATAAAGGAGTTGCGCATCTCCTCGTGAATCTGCTGAACAAAAACCGACGACGGAGGTTCAGTCGGCGGGAGCGCAGTCTTTGCCGTATTGTCATTCGCCATGAAGGAAATCCTCACCCTCGCCCGTCCGCGTCTTTTTCGGACACACGCAAGGATGGCGCGTTTTATCCCAACTAGCCGTCGGCGGCAAGCACCACGCGCGTTGTGAAAGTGCTTGGCTTCTGTTTCCTTTCGAGTACTTTCTTGCGGTGTCGGAACAAAAACACTCGATTGAGAAGCGTCAACTCACGCTGATTGACTGTTTGGGCATTGGCATCAACGGCATCGTGGGCTCGGGAATTTTCCTGTTGCCAGCGGCGCTGTGGAGACGAGCAGGGTCGCAAGCAACCTGGGCTTGGCTGCTGGCGGGCGGACTGTGTTGTTTGGTTGCGCTCGTGTTTGCCGAAGCTGCCGGTCGCACCGATCGTTCGGGGGGTCCGTACCGATACGCCTGCGATGCCTTTGGTCCCTACGTCGGTTTTGCCGTCGGATGGGTCACGCTCGTCAGTGTGCTTCTTGGGTATTCTGCAGTCGCGAGAGGTTTTGGGGGAACGGCGGTGCAAATTCTGGCCGATTTGGGAGGAATCCAACTCGGCAAAACAGGAGTCGTCGGTTTGTCCTGTCTTGTGGTCTTTGTTCTGACCGTGATCAACTTGCTGGGAGTCCGAAGTTCGGTGCGAACCAGCGACGCGATTTCGGCAGTCAAACTGCTGAGCCTGTTTGGTTTTATCGCCGTTGGTTTCTTTTTCGTAAAGGCCAATCGGCTCGTCGGTGTCCCCGCTTCCCCAGGACCCGGTGAAGGCACGGGCATTTTGGCCGCTGCGTTTGCCGGTTTGTTTGCGACGACGGGTTTTGAATTCATCCCCGTTCCAGCAGGTGAAGCGAAAAGTCCTCGGCGCACGGTACCGCTGGCCATGGTCGTGAGTGTGTTGCTCACCACCGTCATTTATGTGTTGGTTCAATGGGTTGCGACCGGCCTCCATCCATCACTCGGTAGTTCTCCGTCGCCGCTGGCCGATGCGGTCGGGCAATTTGCCGGTGCAAAAGGTCGGCACCTGATGAACATCGCTGGGCTGATTTCGATGTTTGGCTTTTGTGCAGGCAGCGCGCTCGTCGGTCCCAGGTATTTGGAATCGTTTGCAGAGGATCGGTTTGTGCCCCGGATTTTTTCCATTCGCCCCAAAACCCTGGGTACTCCTGTGTGGTCTGTGGTGTTCCTTTCTGCGCTGGTCATGGTGTTCCTTCTGCTCGGGCTCGAGTTTGAACAACTGGCAGACATTTCCAACGTCGCCGTCGTCATCCAATACATCGCGACGTGTTTTTCGGTGATGATTTTGAGACGACGGGGACCGGCCCCCAAAGAAGCCTTTGTGAATCCGTTTGGAATTTTGGTGCCCCTCCTTTCGCTCCTGGGCTGCGCAGTGTTTTTGTACGGAGTGACCAACAGCGCCGATGGCCTGAAGGCTCTCGAATGGGCGGGCGTTTTGATCGTCGTGGGCTTGCTCCTGGGGTCTATGTTTCGGAAAATGATGGCTCGACCCGTCGCGAAGGAGGCCTAGGGGGGATGATCGGGGGGAAGTGCAGTGATTTGTCTTTGCGTCCGCATCGCGGCGGTACACAACGCTTGCAGCTTCTTCCGTCGGCGGATCTGTTGGGTCTTGTGATGGCTCTTCGAGACGGCAACGCCGCAGCCGCAGTCTCTGTGGCCTCGCTTTCCGAAACAGCGCTTTTGAGAATTGCACAAAGGATTCTGCGGCCTCCGACGGTGCGAAAACCACTGCATCCGCTGCTTCCGCCGCAGTGTTCCATGACGGAACTTGAAGTCTCGAATTTTCGCGAAAAAGCCCTGACCACGACGATCGTCGCCGATTGGGCCCAGCAGCAGGGTTTGCCTGCCCGACATGTGGTGGCGCTGGAACAAGCCGCCGACGAATTGCTTCTGAACGCGCTGTATGACGCACCGCGAAATGCCGATCAAACACCCAGATATTCGGCCCTTTCTCCGTCAGACCGTGTGCTCCTCGAAGCCCAACCTGGCGAGTCAGCGCGGTTGCGTTTTGCATCGGACGGAATGCGCATCGTGCTGTCTGTCAGCGATTCCATCGGCCACTTGCGACGGAAAACCGTGCTCGACTATTTGCACCGGTGCGCGACGGCACAACTGCGGCATCAAAGTCCCATCGAACAAAAAACCTCGGGAGCAGGAGTCGGTCTCTTTTTGGTTGCCGAGGCTGCCAGCGAACTTCTGTTTCGTTTGCGACCTGGCCGCTTGACCGAAGTCGTCTTTTGTCAGTACCTCTCCCGTCCGCGACCTTTGCGTGTGCTGTTGATTGATGACCAGGACTAAAAAAGGTCCCCCTTCCGATTCACAAAACCATGAGCGCCACTCTGCTGAATCCCGTTCTGCTTGACCGATACGGTCAGAAACCCCTACCCCGCTACACCAGTTATCCCCCGGCGAATTTGTGGCATGAAGCGACCGAAGAACTTGCGATTCGCGCGTTGTCGTCGGTGGGCAGACGCCCCCTTTCTTTGTACATACACATTCCTTTTTGCCACAAGCTTTGTCTGTACTGCGGATGCAACATGATGGTTACGCAAAAGCAGGACTTGGTAGAGCGTTACATTTCTGCGCTCGAGCGGGAAGTCGAACGTGCCGTGTCCTTTTTGCCTCCCATTCCCATCCGTCCCGAAATCGTCCAGATTCATATCGGGGGAGGAACCCCCACGTATCTGAGCAGCGCGCAACTGGAACGGGTATGGCGTCTTTTGTCCTCGCATTTTCGGATCGAAAAGGGCATCGAAGCTTCCATTGAAGTCCATCCTCCTGTCACCACGCATGAACAATTGGAGTGTCTGTCTTCACTTGGTTTTAACCGCATTTCGATGGGAGTACAGGACTTCGATCCCATCGTGCAAAAGCGTGTGAATCGGCCCCAACCTTATGAACAGACGCGCGACCTGATCGAAGCCTCCCGTCACCTTGGTTTTCAGAGCGTCAACGTGGATTTGATGTACGGTCTGCCGCTTCAAACGACCGAGCGCTTTGCCCACACCCTCGACTGCATCCAAAGTCTCATGCCCGACCGGATTGCTCTGTTTGGGTACGCCCACATGCCTGCCATCCGAAAGCACCAAGCTGTATTTTTGTCGAGTGAACTTCCTGATTCCAAGACGCGCGCGGCGCTGTTTGAGTCCGCACTGACAAGACTCCTTTCGCTGGGGTATGTGTACGTTGGCTTGGATCATTTTGTTCTTCCGGGGGATGAACTCCTTGCCGCGCGGGAAATCGGTCAATTGCGACGCAACTTTATGGGCTACACCACCTGCAAACAAAGCGATGTCCTTGCTTTCGGATCGTCCTCCATTTCGGAAATCGGACCCTATTACTTTCAAAATGCGCGCGATGTGAAACCGTATTGTGAACACGTCGAACAGAACTCCCTTCCGGTCCATCGGGGGTATTCCCTGAATCGGCAGGATGTGATTCGCCGCGACCTGATTATGCAACTCCTTTGCAACTTGAAACTTGATTTCCGCGCGTTCTCAGACGAACACGGAATTGCATTCCGGGACTTTTTTGCAAATGAGTTGCAACAACTTCATGCCCTGTGCCAAGACGGTTTGTGCAAAATCGAGCAAGACACGCTGCACATTCTGCCCCCTGGCCAGTTGCTCTTGCGCGTGGTGGCGTCCGTGTTTGATGAAACACTGTCTAAGCCCGCACCAAGGCATCATGCTGCGGCAGTTTGAGGACTTCCCACAGGCTTCCGAACCGGCCCCCTTTTGGTGTCCAGCACACCCCTGATGGACCTCTGTTAAAACCACCAAACCAAAAAAGGAAACAAGGAAATGCTCTTTGTGAAAGCACTGCATGTAATCATGGTGATCAGTTGGATGGCAGGACTGCTCTATGTGTACCGTCTGTTTGTGTACCATGCGATGGAAACAGAGCAGGTCTGTCGCGACCGTTTCCAAGTGATGGAACGACGCCTGATCCGAGGCATCGCTCATCCATCCGGTTTTCTGAGCGTAGCGACGGGAATTGCCATGATTGTGTTAAACCCCGCGCTAGTAAAAATGCCCTGGATGCACGTCAAACTCACCTTGGTGCTCGGGCTTCTGTTGAGTCATGGTCAAGCGATGTACTACCGAAAGAAACTCCTTGAAAATCCAACGGCGTACAGTCACCGAAAATTCCGTGTACTAAATGAGGTGCCGACGTTGCTTATGATCGGTATTGTGATCATGGTGATCGTTCGCCCGTTTTGACACATGACCAAACGAAGTTCTTCCTCGAAAAATCGTCCTGGCTTGGCCTCTGCTTCACCCCATTTCCGCTCGCGACGTTGGTACAGAGTGCTGCGAATTGGCTTCCTATTGGGACTCCTTTGCGTTTGTCTGTCCATGATCGGCGTGGGTTCCATTTTCCTGTATTACACTTCCGATCCGGCGCTACCCACGATAGACAACATCTCTCAATATCAACCCAAAGTGACCACCAGAGTGCTGGCCGCCGACGGTCAACTCATCGGAGAAATTTTTGAGGAACGCAGAACGGTGGTCCCCCTTGAGCACATTCCGCGAACCGTCATTGATGCGTTCGTGGACGCAGAAGATGCTCAGTTTTTTGAACACCACGGTTTGAACTACGTAGGAATGATTCGCGCGGTTCTGCAAAGTTTGGTGCAAGGTCGGCACTTGCGAGGTGCTTCGACGTTGACGCAACAACTTGTGAAAACATACGTGTTGAAAAGCAACGAACGGAGTTTGAAGCGCAAAGTTCAAGAGATGTACCTGTCGTGGCGTTTGGAAAAGAAATTGAAGAAAGAGGAGATTCTGTGGCTGTACCTTTCCCAGATCTATTTTGGACATGGACGGTACGGAATCGAGGAAGCTTCGCGGTACTACTTTGGAAAGTCTGTCACCGACGTACATCCCGGTGAAGCAGCAGTGCTTGCATCGCTTCCGAAAGGGCCCGAGGAAATCTCTCCGCGTCGCAATCCTGAACGGGCCAAGTTGCGACAGCGGTATGTCCTTTCGCAAATGGCGAGGTATCACCACTTGAGCGAACCAGAGGCAATCAAGTATGCGGAAGCTCCGATTCTGCTTTCCAAGGAAACGCTCCCTTTGAGCATGCTTGCGCCAGAATACGTAGAAGATGTCGAGAAGGTTCTCGTCGAGAAATACGGGCAGGACAAACTCCCCTATCTAGGTCTGAATGTGCGGACTTCGTGCGATGCAGATCTGCAACGTGCTGCACGTCGAGCGTTGGAGTCAGGTCTGGTTCGGATCGATGAACGAAACGGTTATCGGAAAGCCACACGCAAACTGCACGGAGCAGACCGCAGAAAATACCTGGAAGAACTGAAAAAGGAATTTCCGAACGGACCCCCTTTGAACAAAACCATTGAAGGTGTTATCACCAAAATTCTCGACGGAGAAAAGGGTTCCGGGTGGGCTATGGTGGATCTGGGAACGGTGTCGGGTTCGCTGCCTCTTTCCCAAATCGGAGACAGATACAATCCGAAAGGCCTTCCGGCATCGCAACGGTATGCAGAAGGAGATGTCCTGAAAGTCAGGATTGCGAGACAGGCAAAGGAGGGACCGATTCTGTCTTTGGAACTCGGACCTCAGGGGGCCGTGGTCGTGATCGACCCCGAAACGCGGTACGTACTCGCGATGGTAGGAGGCTATGGGTACGTAAAGGGCAGTTTCAATCGCGTGCTGCGTGCACAAAGGCAACCGGGGTCGGCTTTCAAACCGTTTGTCTATGCGGCGGCTTTTGAGACGAGAAAGTACACCGCTGCGAGTATCCTCAACGATTCTCCGCAGGTATATGACTTGCCAGATTTGAAAGCGTGGGCGCCGAAAAATGCGGGGGCGCATGCAACGACCTTTTTGGGGCCCGTGCGGCTGCGGGTGGCGTTGGCCCAATCGCTGAACACAGTGGCATCGCAGCTCATCTATGAGATCAAACCGACGATTGTGGCGGCAACGGCAAAGAGTCTGGGAATCGTTTCTCCGCTTGAGGAGACGTATGCACTTGCGTTGGGAGCATCGGTCGTGACCCCCTTGGAATTGACCAATGCGTACAGTTCCCTTGCTGCTCAGGGCCGGCATGGCGACCCACTCTGGACTGTGCAAGTCGGGGCGGAGACACCGAAAAAAGGCGAACTACATTCCGCCGTGAGTCCAGAGTTGGCGTTTTTGATGACTCATGTGTTGCAAAGCGTGATCGATGAAGGAACGGCGGTTGGTATCAAAGGGAAATTGCAACGCCCTGCGGCGGGGAAAACGGGTACGACGAACGCGAACAAAGATGCGTGGTTCGTGGGATACACAAAGGAGGTTGCGGCGGGAGTGTGGATTGGTTTTGATGACGCGCGTCCGCTCGGGGAAAAAGAACAGGGGGCGCGGGCTGCTCTGCCGATTTGGTTGGATGTAATGCTCGCGGCGCACAAAGGAAAAAAAGTGCAATCGTTTGTGCAACCGGCGGGCGTCGTGATTCAGAAGATCGACAGCGCGACGGGAAAACTCGCAGCGCCAGGTGCCCCTAGCATTGAAGAAGTCTTTTTGGCGGGCACCGAACCGACTGAACAGGCACCCGCGCCCGGCGAGACAAACCCTGAAACGTGGAACATGAACGAGGAGTAGATGCGCGTAGGGGGAAGTCCCCCTAATAGCGTTTTGCGTGAGCAGAGAAGCCGATGGACAGCTCTGCATTCCAGCGGACTGGACCATACAGACCGGCTTCCCCCGCAGCTTGAACAAAGAACCAGGGCTTCACATGGGCCCGCAAACCACCGCGAGCCGAGAAACCAAAACCGCGTGCTTGAAAATCGGCTTTCTCGTCGTTGACCGCAGCTCCGACGTTGGCCCAGTAGGCGTATCCGATGATGTCCACAAACGGCGCGAACGCCCACACCGGATACTCTCCTCCGATTCCGAAACGGAGTTCATAGGGGCGCAAGGATTGGACGGCGACATTGACGGTTTGCCCATTCAAGGAATAGGTGCCGGTAGCGTCGCGGCCTCGGAATGTAGAGAACGGAAAATCGACACCGATGGTCCCCCGAATGTACGAATACACGACGCGCAGGTCGTATCGAAGACCCATCACGGTTTCGGAAACAAAGGGCGCGTGAACAAACGGCTCTGTGAGGTTTGCGGCAACTCCATTTTGGCTCTCGAAAGAGGAATCGGAGTAGCTGCGACCTCCGGCCATAAAACCCATCGTAAGTTGAAAATAACTACGCGCGATGTTGGGTCGTTCGGGGGCCGGCGGCGGCGGCGGCGGCGGCGGTGGCGGCTGCGCGTAATTCCCATCGAGGGGCTGGTATGCACCGCCCGTTTGCGGGGACGCCGATGGTTGCGAGCTTTGCGCAAAAGCGCGACCCACGTCCACCCCACACAGAAAAAACACAAAAAGGGAACCCAGGAGTGCTTGTGTCATGCCGCCATCATCGACGAGCGGCGCGTTTTTCGCAACGAGACCTCTGCGTATGCGCTCGTGTCGTCGAAAAGTTGCGCAGAATTTCGCTGGCCAAACAAAAAAGGGCCATTTCACACGTCGCACATTGACAGAAAGAACTGTCGGCTTAGTTTGCCCATGTCATGCAGCGGCTTTTCGCAAGTGAACGCCAAAAAGCGAGTTTTGGGCCGGACATACCCGAAGATTCGTCCTCCGCAGTGCGTCGGCTCTCGAATGGAATGACAGAAGAGTCGGCTTTGGTTTTTTCACACCGCGCGTTTTCAGCAGAATCAGCAGAATAGGAAGACAAAACGATGTTTGAGCAGAGAACAAATCCCAACGAGCCGATGCTCGATTTGCCGGTTCTTCCATTGCGCAATTTGACCCTTTTGCCGGGGCTGACGCTGCCGGTGGAGGTCGGGCGACGCAGCTCGCTCAAGATGCTCGAACACGTCGTGCGGCAACACCCGCCGACGTTGCTGGTGGCAGTGCAACGCGACCCGCATACAGAGGACCCACAGCCCGTGGATCTTCATTCGATCGCGGTGCAAGCAGAAGTCCTGAAAGTGGTGAGAACCGCGTCGGACAAAATGACGGCGATTCTGAAAGGCGAACGGCGACGCCGGTTTGAGATCGTCGGCACCGAGCCGTTTCTGGTGGGGCGTTCGTTGCCAGCCATGGAGGTCGGCGGCGATGCGGTCGAGACGATCGCGCTGGCATTGACGGTGAAAGAGGCGGGGCAGAAACTCGCATCGCAGGTCCAAATTCCCGACGCTGCACGGGCTGTGCTTCAACTGTTGGATCAGACGAGAGATCCGAGTTTGATAAGCGATCTCGCGTCGGCGCTGGTCGAGCTTCCGCTGCATGAACGACTGGCGTTGCTCAGCCAGCTTGATGTGCGTGTGCGTCTGCAACAGGTGTTGACGGTTCTGCAACGGCAAACCGAGGTGATGAGCGCGAAGGAACGCATCGACAAGCAAGTGCAAAACGAGTTCGCGCGAAGGCAGCGCGAAGCGGTGTTGCGCCAGCAGATGAAAGCGATTCAGGAAGAGCTGGGTGAGAGCGACAGCGATAAGGACCTACAGCAATTCTCGGAACGGATTGCGCAGGCCGAGATGTCTCCCGAGGCAGAGAAAGTCGCAAAGAAGCAGCTCGACCGTTTGCGCAACATTCCCGAAGGCTCGCCCGAGTCGTCGATTCAACGCACGTACTTGGAATGGCTGTGCGACTTGCCCTGGTCGAAGCGCACGACGGACAAACACGATTTGCCATCGGCACGTGCGGTGTTGGAAGCGGACCACTACGGCCTCGAAAAAGTCAAAAAGCGCATCGTCGAGTATCTGGCTGTGCGCAAGCTCGCACCAACGAAAAAAGGTCCGATTTTGTGTTTGGTCGGCCCGCCGGGCGTCGGGAAAACTTCGCTCGGTCGGTCGATTGCTTCGGCGCTGGGACGGAATTTTCACCGCATTTCCCTGGGCGGTGTGCGAGACGAAGCGGAGATTCGCGGCCACCGGCGGACGTACATCGGCGCACTTCCGGGCCGCATCATCCAGGCGATGAAGCGGGTGGGCAGCAAAAATCCGGTGGTGCTGCTCGACGAAATCGACAAGCTTGGCCACGACTATCGCGGCGATCCGTCGAGTGCGCTGCTCGAGGTGCTCGATCCCGAACAGAACCACGCTTTTTCGGATCACTACCTGGAAGTGCCGTTCGATCTGTCGGAAGTGATTTTCATTTGCACGGCGAACACGCTGGAAACGATCCCCATCGCTTTGCGCGATCGAATGGAGATCATTGAAATCCCAGGCTACACAAGCGCCGAAAAACAGAAGATCGCCGAGCGTCACCTTCTTGTGAAGCAAATCACCGAACACGGAATGAAGCCGACGCAGATTCAGATTACCGAGGCTGCGATCGCAGAAATCATCGAGCGTCACACCCGTGAGGCGGGCGTGCGAAATCTGGAGCGCGAGCTGGCTTCGATCATTCGGGGCGTTGCGATGAAAATCGCGGAGCGAACAGTTTCCGTCGAAGAAACCGAGACGAAACCGGTTGTGGTCGATCAGGTGGATGTCGCGGAATATCTGGGCCCGATCAAGTTCTTTCATGATGTCGCAGAGCACACAAACTGTCCTGGCGTGGCAACTGGGCTGGCGGTCACTCCCGTCGGTGGAGACATTTTGTTCGTCGAAGCAACGGCGATGCCCGGCAAAGGCAAGTTGCAACTGACGGGCAAACTGGGGGATGTGATGAAGGAGTCGGCGCAGGCGGCTCTTTCTTGGGTCCGTGCGCACTCGGCAGAGCTACACATCGACCCGGATTTCTTCGAGAACATGGACCTGCATTTGCACGTTCCGCAAGGTGCCATTGCAAAGGATGGTCCGTCGGCAGGAACGGCGATTTTGTCGGCGATCGTGTCGCTTTTGACCGGCAAAAAAGTGCGTTCGGATGTTGCGATGACGGGCGAGGTGACGCTTCGAGGCGCAGTGCTCCCCGTCGGTGGCATCAAGTCGAAAGTACTGGCGGCGCACCGGGCGGGAATCCACACGGTGTTTGTCCCCGAGCGCAACAACAAGGATCTTCTGGAAGTGCCCGAAGATGTGCGGACGGAAATGAGTTTCATCACCGTAAACAATGTCCGCACGGTGCTGGACAGCGTGCTCGAAACAACCACAAGTGCTCCTCCGCTTGCTCCTCTGCGGGTTCCTTCTGGCCCAGCGACGAGCTCGAATATCTCTGCAATGGCCTAAACGTCGCCTCTCGCTGCCTCCTCTCCTCTTTTCTTCTCTTTTCTCCTCTTTTCTTCTCTTCTGTCGCCCTCGCTTCACGTTGCATTTTTGGGGACCTTTGTCTGTAGCCCTTCTTTAGAAAGGGGCTCCATATCCTTGCTCGTTTTCTGGGTTTTTTTGTGAGATGCTCTTGCATGTTGGGGGCATCTTGGGGTGTTCGCTTCCCCACATACAGGGATGCCCAGGGAGGAAAAGCTCGTGTCCGCCAGCAAACTTGTTGAACTGGTTTCTCAAACACCATCGTTTTTGGGGTTTGTCAGGGCCTACCTGTGGCAGCTTCAGCGCCAAGGTGCGATTCAGCCCGAGGAAGACGCATCCAAACAGATGGCCGCGCAAGTGGCTTCCGCGATTGTTTCCGTGACTACGGACAGAGACAAAGCCGGTGCCTTGCTGCAAGAACTGAGTCGTCTGCTTCAGTCGGGGTCGGAACACACCCCGAGCGCGGGACTGCAAGCCGTGCTGGACAAAGTGGTGCCGGACCTTCCCTCGGAAACTGCTGCCCCGAGTTTCGAGGTTCCCGCCCCGACACCGGCACCGGAAACCACACCGGAAACGGTTTCACAAGACCCAGAAGCGACCGAGAACGCGGTCGAATCCCAACCTGAGCTGACCCCGCAAAGTGGTCCTGTCGTGGGTCGCTCATCTCGCACATCCAACCGACGCAGACCCAAACCTGCGCCTGTCCCGGCCCCTGCAAGAGCCCCGCTTGAAGATCCGAATGCGGGGGATTGCCCCGAAACAACGAACTCTCCCGACGATCCCGAGGTGCCTGCTCGTTCGAGCGATTCCGACCCGGACGACGGACCCAAGACTGCCCGCTCACCGGACGAGAACGACCCTCTGTAAACCACCGCGCTCGCGTTTTTTTGAGCGAAAATGGTTGCGATGGACTTGGGGGAAAATCCGCAGAGGGCGCTGCTGCATCGTCTGCGAATGGCGCTCGCGCTGTTTGCGGCGCTGTTGTTTTCTTCGTTTGCGTACAGACAACGCCTGCTGTCGGTGTCGCACAATCCACTGTTGTGGGCGGACGAACCGCTCGATCGCGCGTTTTTTCTTCGTCAGCTCGGCAGTGATGCGGCGTTGTGTTTGTCTGCGGCGGCGCTGCTTTGGCTGTTCGCGCTGCTCGGAAGTTCCGTTTCGCGTTCGGTGTGGCTACGACGGGTGGGACTGACTGGCCTGAGTCTTTTGCTCTTTCTTTTGGGAATGCTCTTGCAAGCGCATTTCGGAACCCTTTTGGCGATGCGCAGTGGTCTGACGCTCGAGCTTTTGCGCGAATCGCTCGATCCAATTGCGCTACGGGAGTCCATCTCGCTGCTTCCTGCGTCGGAATTTCCGTATCTGTTCGTGCCTCTGCTCGTCTTTTGGGTGTCGTTTGTTGTCCTACAGGGGCGCACCTGGGTGCGTGGTACGTTTGTGAGCTTGCTGGGCGTTGCGACGGTGGTTGTGTTCACTTGGGCTGCGCGGGTTCCGGCACCTCCGCTTCCTTCTGCGTTGCTGCATCATCCGCTGGGTTTTTTGGCGACAGAGCTTGCTCTCGCAAGCAGAGCCCCCAAGGTGAGTCTGTCTTTCGCACACGCCGCGACCCACGAAGCAATGCCACCTGCGCAAGCGAACACAGAGACCGCATCCCCTGACGAAACAGAGACCCCCGAACCCGCCCAAAACGGCGACGGCTCAACCCTTTCCCGATTCCAGATCGCGCTCACCGATCCTCAGTTCGTGAGGCCGGAAAGCAAACCGGAAAAAAGGAAGTTCTCTTCACAGGCTGAACCGCCGCAAAATGTGCTCCTGTTCATTCTGGAAAGTACGGGTGCGGAGTATGTCTCGCGTCCCCTTCCGAATGGTCAATGGGCGATGCCGTTTCTGAAAAAGCTCACGGAAAAGGGGTTGCACCTGGCGAACCATTACTCGGCGGGAAACTCGAGTCCGCGAGGCATCTTTTCGGCCCTTTCGGGGTTGTATGTGATGCCCGATTCCGGCATTTGGGATGTGCGCAAAGACATCTATGTTCCGTCGCTGATGTCGTACCTTGGGTCTAGTTATCAGCATTTCTTGGTGACGCCGGCTTCTCTTGATTGGTACTTCCCTCATCACTACTTGGTACATAGCGGGATGACGGATCTGTGGGGGTATCACAACCTGCCCACGCGCAAAAATTCCCCGGGAGGTGCCCACGCGCGTGACGAGACCGAGGCCGTGTCGTTTTTCTTGCAGAAACTCAAAACGGCGGCGGAAAAAAAGCAGCCGTTTGTGGGTGTCTACTATTCGTTTTTGGCGCATTGGCCGTATCCCGATTACGGACCGGCGTCCCATGTCGTGCCACCGACGAAGGCGCTGCATTTGTACCTGAACAGTCTGCACTACCTGGACAAGCAAATTGAACGGTTGTACATGCAGGCGGACGCGCTGGGCCTTTTGGAAAATACAGTGCTGGTGATTTTGGGCGACCACGGAGAGGCATTCGGACAGCATCCGCACAACTACACGCATTCACGCGCAAGTTTCGACGAGAACTACCGCACACCCGCGCTCCTTTTGCACCCTCGTCTGTTTCCGCCTCAAGTCATCACCGCTCCGACGAGCCACGTTGATGTGTTGCCTACGCTGCTCGAGGCATTGGGAAAAAGTTACGACCCAGAACGGATGCAGGGGGAATCGCTGTTCCAAACCGAATTTCGCCGCAAGTACATTTTTCTGTACGGCAACGAAGAAACATTGTCGTCGGTGAGCGCCGATCAAATCAAGCTTCAGGTCTCTGTCCGCGACAACACCTGTTGGGCCTTCGATTTGCGAAAAGATCCCGGCGAGATCAAAAAACTGGCCTGCGCAGCCTACAAAGAGCAACACCAAGCACTGCTTGCGTATCGCAAACACCAGCAACGCGCGCTGCGAAACTACAACGCGCTTTCCCGAGCGCAAGGATTCCAAAACCTCGTTTTGGCGAAAACCACAGCCTCGAAAAAGAAATGAATTTCGACCAAAACGAACGAAATTCGCTGGAAATGGGCGAAAACCGCAGGCGTTTTAGTTGAGAAATGTTTTTGGGGGGGAAGAGAGATCCTGCGCGGCGTGTTCAGCAGCCTCGGTGGCGATCTCGAGACCCTGGCGCGTCAAAAGAAAATGGACGACGCCCTCACCTGCCTCTGTGCTGATGTGCGCCTCAAACGCGGGGCCGACGACGCTGCCGATGGCCAAGTCCTTGTGCAACCGCACGACTTTTCCAGACAACAAATCTCCCTGGAGGGGCTCGACGTTTTCGCCTCGAAGATGAAGACGGAGAGCGGCTTGATACAACCGATTGGAAATCTCGGGACGCAGAGGCAGCGTGCTTGACAGCACAGCAATCAAAAGCCAGTAGGGAGGCGGTGAATCGGCGGATGCCATCGTTTGGGAATGCCTGGGGACAACCGCAGGAAAACAGAATCACCTGTTCGGCGAATCGGTGAGTGACCCCAGCGGGACTTGAACCCGCGTTTTCGGCGTGAGAGGCCGACGTCCTAACCACTAGACTATGGGGCCAAAAGAGGTCGCCTTGTAACACAGGCTGTTTGGGCAAGGCAAGACCACAAACGGAAGTGTTCGGGGACTAGGATTCGAACCTAGATAGCCAGAGTCAGAGTCTGGTGTCCTGCCGTTGGACGATCCCCGAGGAACGCCGGAAAAAGAGGCAGACGGAGCTTACTTTTTGCGGCCATTCAGTCAACAGTTTTTCATTTTGGGCCGGGCTTGGTGTTGGCCCGAGTGACTACTTTTTGGCGTGCGAACGGATGTAGTTCACCGCGTCCTGAACGGTTTTGATCTGCTCGGTGTCTTCATCGGGAATTTCGATTCCGAAGGCTTCTTCCAGAGCCAGCACCAGCTCGACGACGGCCAACGAATCGGCTTTGAGATCGTCAATGAAACTCGCCTGGGGTTTGACCTTGTCCGGCGAGACTTCAAGCTGCGAACAGACAATTTCTTTCACTTTTGCTTCGATTGCGTCGCTACCTGCCTGCATAGTTCCTCCAAGTTGAACATCCGTTTTGCGCCCGTTCGTTGGTCGGCACCGGGATCGGCGTCAGCGTCGGAAAAGTGCGCTTCCGGGATTTTGAATGCGCCATTTTGACTTGACCCGACGAAAAAAGCCAAACGTAAAAAACGCGCGCGATCCTGTTTTCAACGGTTTTCAGACGGACGGCTTTCCAATGGATGAACCAGTGTTCTCCGCTTAGAAGTCTCGCCTATTCGCCGGTCTCGTCGCAGGCGTCGGCGTTTTCGAGCGCCTCGGCAGACGCAAGACCGCGCACGACTTTCCAACACGTCGGCTGGGAAAAACCGGCGCGCACAAGCGTTCGCAACAGTTTCGCGGTCTGTTTGGGAGGCAACGGGCGCTCGTCGCCAAGCGAACGGAGCAAGCGTTTTTTTTCAACAAAAGCTTGCGCGAGAGCGACTTCATCGACGCCGGAATAGGCCTGTTCGATCGTGCTACTGACCAAATCCGATGACACACCCTTGCGGTGAAGTTCCTGCGCCACGCGCCGACGGCCCAAGTGCGCTTGTTTTTGCCGGATTTCGACGAAATGTTGGGCGAGGCGCTCGTCGGACAAGTACCCCAGTTCGCGCAAACGGACGACGACCTGAGAAATCAGTGCGTCGATGATGTGCGTCGTTTTTTGCTCGGGCTCGGCTTTTGGCTCGGGTTCGGGTGTTTTGGCCCGCTTGGTCGGCGCGTTTTTGCGGCTGATTTTTCGTTTCAGAAGCCGACGCAATTCCGTTTCCGACAAGGACCGCCCAGCCAGCGCAGACACCGCCGCAGCAAACAACACATCGAACGAAGGCACGACGAAAGGCGACGACACGTTTTTCGATATCCCAAACGCACACATCGCGCAGGAAGCTAGCACGGTGGGCCTCTCGAGGTTCGCGGGACGTAAGTTTTTGCGACTTCAACGCACTAGACTCTTGCCGTGGCCGCAGTTCATTCCTTGGCGGATGCGCCGCCGACTCCCTACACCGTTCCCGAGGTCTATCGACTTCATGCGGACGATGTGGCGCGTTGGGCGGCGCGTTTGGGCGGTCCCAGAGTCGATGTCGAAGACGTGGTTCAGGATGTTTTCGTGACGGTGACAGAGCTTTTGCCCGAGTTTCGCGGCGAGGCGAAAATCACGACTTGGCTGTTTCGCATCACGCAAAACAAAGTGCGACAGCGCCTTCGACGAGCCCGCTTGCTTCGATTGCTCGGCCAACACGAGCAAGAAACGCTGGCTGACTTGCCGGCGCTGGGACCGTCGCCGCTTTGCGACCTGGAACGCAAAGAGGCACACAAAATCGTCTACAAAATCCTCGACGGAATGGGCGACAAATACCGCACGGCGTTCATCTTGTTTGAAATCGAGAAATTGTCCGGTGACGAGATCGCGCAGCTTTTGGAACAAAAAGTCGCGACGATTTGGGTGTGGCTTCACCGCGCCAGAACGCAGTTTCTCGACGGACTCAAGCGACACAACGCGAGTGAACGACCATGAAAACTCCGACAGTTCCTTCGACAGATCCCAAGGCAAATTCTTTGACTGAACCGTTTCTGCGCCTCGCTGACGTGGCAACGCATGCCCGATCGGCTGGGCTGTCGCCGCTGGAGAGGCAGGCCGGCGAGCTTTTGGCCAAGTTGCCGCCTGTGGTGCCGCTTTCGCCCGAGGCCCGTTCCAAAATCGGCGCAGCGACGAAAAAGCCGACGAGGTTTTCCATCCAGCGCGTTTTGGGGGGTGCAGGTCTTGTGACGGCCACGGTGGCATTTTTTGTGTGGTCCTTTCGAGCAAAGGAACCGTCCGTGCCGCTTCGTTCGGAACCAGCAGCGTCGGTGGAGCGTGTTGCGGTTTCTCCTCCGCAAGGTTCTATGGCGACTCAAGAAACGGCGGGTTTGGCCATCCAAGCCGACACGGAAACCGCATCGCAAGAACCAGGGACGCAAACCGCGCAAAGTCCCAAGAAAGCGGCTGTTGCGAACGTGCGAAAAACGCTGGAGAAAAAGACGGACAAACCGCTGTCCGTTTCCGATGCTCCCGCACCCGCTGCCGTGCCTGCGGACATCGAACCGGCCCCGGAAGAACATCCGCTTTCGGCGGAAACGCGCCTGCTCGGTTTGGCGCTGCAAGCGTTGCGCACAGAAAACCAGGCGCAAACGGCCCTCGCGCATTTGGATGAATACGCGGCACGTTTTCCCGATGGGACGTTGCGAGAAGAAGCGCTGGCGGCTCGCGTCGATGCGCTGCTCGGTTTGGATCGCCGTGCCGAGGCGCTGGGCCTGTTAGAAAAACACTCGTTCGACCGCTTGCCCCGAGGCGGCGAGCTACGTGTGTTGCGCGCCGAACTTCGGGCGGCCAAAGGCCGGTGTGGCGACGCGCTGCGCGATTTTTCAGGTGTGACAGAAACGCACACGCAGGGCGATGTGGCCGAACGGGCGCTCTACGGTCAAGCGTTGTGTCAAGCGCAAGTCGGTGATACGCAAGGCGCGATGTCGTCTTTGCAACACCATTTGGCGCGCTTTCCATCGGGTCGTTTTGCCGCCCAGGCACAAACCGCGCTGCAAAAACTCGGAGCTTTCGACAAAGCCACCGCGACGACAACAGCCCCAGCCAACGGCAACGCCAACGCCAACGCCAACGCCAACGCCAACGCCAACGCCAACGCCAACGCCAACGCCAACGGAAGATAAT
>Ga0268298_10002038_pt1 | contig 22670 bp, 15 predicted proteins | sample WWTPWeurt_MetaG_FD_194462 | JGI IMG/M metagenome (GOLD analysis project Ga0268298, IMG submission 194462) | Activated sludge microbial communities from WWTP in Nijmegen, Gelderland, Netherland - WWTP Weurt | ecosystem: Engineered > WWTP > Aerobic digester > Activated sludge | place... | reverse complement strand
CGGTCACGTGAATGCGCCGGATGCGGCGAGCTGGCGGCGATGTCGGATGGCCGCTGTCCAGCCTTGGGCCGACGCTCGGAGGTGGGGGGTTTATGCGTCGCCAGTGTCCGCTGATGGCCGATAGTACGCTGTGGGCATCTTCCCCGATAGCCGCCGCACGCCACGGACTCAAGAATCAGACTCCGATCAACAGCAAGGAGTCTGTCATGGAAACCCGAGAACATCCGAATCGGGAAGCCTGGAACAAGGGTAAGCTGGTGGGCCAGAAGGCACCGCTCAAACCCAAGGACATCTGGGCCATCCGTATTCATCTGCAGAATGCGCACGAAGTGCGCGACCTCGCCATGTTCAACCTCGCGATCGACAGCAAGCTCCGAGGGTGTGACCTCGTCAGCCTGCGGGTGCGCGACGTGACCCATGGAAACCAGGTGCTCTCACGCGCCATGGTCGTGCAGCGGAAAACGCAGCGGCCTGTGCAGTTCGAACTGACCGAGCCCACGCGGACGGCTGTGGCTGCCTGGATCGCAAAGGCCGGCCTGAGGGCGGAGGACTTCCTCTTTCCGAGCCGCCTGCACGACTCACCGCATGTCTCTACCCGTCAGTACGCGAGGATCGTCGAGCACTGGGTGGTGGCCGCTGGCCTGGATCCGTCCGCCTACGGTACGCACTCGATGCGACGCACGAAGGCGACATTGATCTACAAGCGCACGAAGAACCTGAGGGCCGTTCAACTCCTACTGGGTCACTCAAAGCTGGAGTCGACAGTGCGGTACTTGGGCATCGAGGTCGATGATGCCTTGGAGATCTCCGAGCAGATTGAGATCTGAGCCCGGCGTGGCTGCCCGCCAAGCGCCTTTTGCCGGCGGGCGGCTGCTTACGGTAATGATGCTGAGGGGGTACTATCGGCCACAACCAGCCGGCCATTGATCCGGCATAGCGGGCACTCGACCGGCAGCTTGACTCTGAAAACTGCCTGACGGCCTACGTGGGCAACTCGGCATGACCTGCCGGTCAGCCTGCGACGACTGAACGACAGCAGTATTGCCCACAACGACCTCATGTGGTAAGGCCCCGTCAAACGGCCGGTCTTAAGGTCATCTAATCTGTCGATTGATGGTTAGGGGAATTCGATGACATATCGCATTTTCACCTTTGGCAGTGTCTCCTCATCGAATCCACGCGGTGGGGGCACGCACTTACCTTCGTTCCATTGACGGACCGCGATTGGAGATTTCACCGCCTCGTACATGGCATACATGGTCAGCTTATCGACTGAGCCCCGCTTCGGATCCAGCATCATCGTTTTCATGATCTCGGACATGACAAGCGCCGCATCGTCAACGGTCAGCAGCTCATACCCGGGGTACTTACAGTGCCGAACCTCGAACAACCAGTCATGGACGATGAAGGCAGGCGCATAGCCCCAGGGTGAATAGCTCCGAATCGCCCAAAGGGAACGTGGGATGGAGCCTCCATCGGTATACATCGTGCCAGGAGTAATTGATTGCCCGTTTTCTCTTGTGAACGTCAAGGGAGAGTCTCTGTCGGGAGTGAATATGAACTGATCGGGATCAATCCATTCGACAAGTAGTTTCCCTTTGAGGGTGCCCTCCTGCGTGCGGTCGAAGTGGATACCCGCGCATCCTGAGAGCAGGATGGAAGACAAGCCAAGGAAGACAATTCGCATGAGTCACATTCCACTAACAGACTGGGCTTATCTCTCGCGCCACGTGTGTGGCGTTCTGTGCTCGGGCGCATACCGCGAGGGATTAGCTTTGTTTGAGCTGAACCGCCGCTCAGGCGGAGATGCTGGCGATTCTACGCGTGGGCCATCCACATTCGGTTGCGCACGACAAGACTTGGTGTCATCAACGGGTACTCGGTTCCGGCGAGTTGTTTAAGAACAGCGCCGTAGTTGGCCGGGATCGGGCGCCGAGCGAGCGTTTGGAGTGTAGTGTCGGTCACGCTCCCCACAAGGGAGACAGGAAGCGCGGGCCGCGCACCGACACCCCGACATGCGCCAGCCGCCCTCGGCGTCGAACGCGCCTCAGGTGCTTAGTGGCGCGCACATGCGGCTGCATCCGCAGATCCTAGCTCCAGGAGTGCAGCACCGGACTAAGGCCGGACACCTCAGTTGTCGGCCGCGATAGTCATTCCAAGCAGCATCCTTCCTTCTTCGTCAGCCACCGTGAACAACCTAAGCGACCGGGGACCGCTACCTGACCCTTGATTCCTGATGGTCTCGGGCTATGTTGAATTGATGCTCACAGAGTAACGAGGCCAAACATGCCGATACGTGACCAGGATCAGCTTCGCAGATACGTTGGGAGCATCATGCGTTCCAGCGGGGGATTGGAACGACTGAGCCATGAGCCTGTTCGCATGGCCAGAGCGGTTGTGATCGAGAGCAGCGCGGCGCCTGCAGCCGCCAACCCCGGTGCCACGGGGCAGAAGGTTCGGGCGAACATTGAACTTGCTGCGGCGGTCAAGACAGCGACTGAGAAGCTGGCCTCGGGGGCGCGCGACCTGACGCCGATCGAACTACTAGCGACCGAAGCAATAATCATCCCGGACAAGCGGCCGGCCTTCGACATCGTGGATGGCGATTTCATCGCCGACAACGAACTCTGGCACGACCTGAAGGCGGACTCCGCGATCTATGCGCGTTTGCGGGCCGCAATCCCGTGTGTCGGGCGGATCGAACTGCCAGGTCAGCGAAGCATTCCCTATGCTGGCACCGGTTTCGTCGTAGGCCGCGGGCTGCTGATGACCAACCGGCATGTCGCCGAGATCTTCGCGACTGGTCTCGGCGACCGGCGCATTCGCTTCCGCACCGGCTGGCATGTTGCGGTGGACTTTAAAGCCGAGCGCGATCGTCCGGACGGCCCCGACCTTGAGGTGCGCGCGGTGCGCATGATCCATCCTTGGTGGGACATGGCGCTGCTGGAGGTTCCGGACCTTGCACCCACTCTCACCCCACTGCGCTTGGCTGTGCGAGACGCGCGAGACCTCGGCGGCAATCGGATTGCGGTGATCGGTTACCCGGCGCGGGATCCGCTGCGCAACGATCCCGCGGTGCAAGATGAGCTGTTCGAGAGGGTATTCCAGGTGAAGCGGCTACAGCCGGGAGAAATCGTTGGTGGTCAGCCGACCGCGAGCTTTGGCAAGATCGTCCAGGCTGCCACCCACGATTGCTCAACGCTCGGTGGAAATTCTGGCTCGGCGGTGATCGATCTAGAGACTGGGGAGGTGCTGGGGTTGCATTTCGGCGGCCGCTACCTCGACACCAACTACGCCGTTCCCTCATTCGAGATGGCGTGTGATCCGCGGGTCGTGGACGCGGGTGTCACGCTTGCCGACGTGGCTCCCGCCGGTCAGGGGCCTGCTTGGCTCCGTGCCTGGCAAAACGTGGAAACAGCACACGACAGCGCCGATAACGGGTCGGCTCAGGGCACCACCGATGTGTCCGGTAGTGGCAGCGGTAACGATGTTGGGGCAGTAGGCGGAATTACGCGATTCCATAATGGCGCGGGGAAAGTGACTTTCGAGGTGCCACTTCGCATCACGGTGGAGCTCGGCGCAGAGCCTCTCGTTGCCGCCGCTCCTGCCGACACCGCCGAGCGCATGGTGGAGCCACAGCATGACACCAACTATCAAGGGCGCCGCGGTTACAACGCCGACTTCCTCGGGCATGTTCGCGTACCCATGCCGAAACCCCGAAATCCAGATGTCTTGGCACCGTTGAAGGCGGGTGGCGTACGCCTCGACTACCAGAATTTCTCAGTTGTGATGCATGCGGAGCGCCGGCTGGCATTGGTCACTGCGTCGAACGTCACTCGTGAAATGCGGTTGCGGCAGCCGGAGCCGGGGCGTGGATACGGCCGCAAGGTGCTTGGCGGGCTCGGCAAGAACGATAGTGAGCGGTGGTTCGAAGATCCGCGCCTGGACAGCCGATTCCAACTACCCGACGTGTTTTTCACGCGCGACGACGGCGCCTTTGACAAAGGGCACATCGTCCGCCGCGACGACGTCGCATGGGGAATCGATTACGACAGCGTGGTGCGGGCAAACGGCGACACCTTCCACGTCACGAACTGCTCGCCGCAGGTCGCGCAGTTCAACCAGTCTGTGCGAGGGGACGACAATTGGGGAGATCTTGAGAACCTAGTGCTTGGCGAGGCGGCGCAGGAGCGGCTCTGCGTGTTTGCTGGCCCAGTCCTAGATTCCTCCGACGACACCTTTGTCGGCCGGATAGACGCAGGGCGAACGCTACGTGTGCGAATCCCGTCGCGTTACTGGAAAGTTGTTGTCGCGGCAACTGCCGAGGGCATCGCGGCATATGGCTTCGTGCTCGAGCAGGACCTCACTGGCATCAATCTCGAGTTCGCCGTCCCCGAGAATTTCCGGAGACTGCAAGTTCCGCTGACAGAAATCGAGGATGCCGCGGGGCTCGATTTTGGCGACGCACTGCGCGAGTCCGACGCTTGGGCCAGCGAGGGCGCCCAGGAGATAGCGGGCCGGGCCGGGCTTGTGCGGACTGAATTGATCGATGCTTTCCTGCCAGAGCGACCGACGCCAAATGGGGGGGACGATGAGGACGCCGGAGATTATGGCAATCGCGCCGCGTCGGGGAGCGACACGGAGGCGCCCCCATTTTGGCGGGTAGCGCGCGCTCTACTGATGCTGCGCCGGCAGGTGGATGCATTTGCGCCACGCCGTAGCAAGGCGAACGACGGGACGATCGGTGATGCAGCGCACGCGACCCGCAACTCCGACCACAACCCATGGGTCCGCGATGGCGGTATGGGTGTGGTAACGGCGCTCGACATCACCCACGACCCAGCAGGCGGCTGCGACGCAGGCAAGTTGGCGGAGATGATCCTAGCTAGCCGCGACCGACGCGTGAAGTACGTGATCTGGAACCGCCGTATCGCGAACGCCGCCGCGATCGGCGGGAGCGCTGCCTGGGCTTGGCGCGACTACCGCGGCAGCAACCCGCACAACAAGCATGTCCACGTATCGGTGCAGTCGGCGACGGCGGCCTACGATGACGAGGCGAGGTGGCAAGTTTAGGGTTCTTCCGGGCGGTCGGGAAGGCCTGATGCCAGGGGTAGGAAACAACCGAATGAAGGGGGATACATACGATGGACAGGAATGCCTTGCGCTTCGTTGAAAGCGCAGATCTTGGGCCGGAGCGTCTAGAATTAACGGGCGTCACGGAAGGCCCCGACGCGGCACCTCCACTCGATCTCAATAAGTTGCCGCAGGGTATAGTCTCCAGCAACACGCTCATCGACTTCTCGGCTGCACCTGAGGGCGTACGTGGCGGCCTCTCACTCGCCATGACCTTCGCCAGCCAAGTCACGACTGCGGCGATGCGGCCGGGCGATGACGAGGACGACTGGTTTGCGGCTTACAAGTCGAATCTGATGCAGCTGGGCTTTACTGTCTCGCAGAGCGCTTTTACAACCTCGCGGTTCAAGAAGCGGGATATCGCCGTCCACAAGGCAATAATCCCCTTTCTAACGATTGCGCTCGGTGGCGTCGCCGTGGGACCAGTAATCCTCGCATTGCTAGATAATCTGAAGGAGATCGACAAGGACGAGCCTTGGATCACCTTGTTCGATCAGGAGAGCCGGAAGTTCAAAGCCCGAGAACTTCATTTCGGCGCAGTCGCCTCCAATACCGTCGAGAGCCGGATGCGGCATGTCGCGGCGCGCCTCTCCGTAGTCGACGAGAAGACCAACATTCTGTTCTTCAAGATCACCAATACGTCGGCCGAGTTCGAGAGCGCAACGACCACAATAAGCATGAACAACAACCTGCTCGCGGTGCTCGAACAGCCGCTTCTCGAGCGTCTGCAGAGTTCGGCACTCACGTTCATCAAGGCGGCGCGGAGGACTTGAGCCCGACGAGGTCGGCACGAACTTCAGCGGGAGGGGAAATGACGTGGCAACGTACGGCGTACCATCCGCCGGGCGCCTGCTGAAGCGCCTGACGACACTAGCACCGGACTCAGCGCTCGAGGGCCTCGGCCTGCCGGAGGCTGCCGCCGCCGCGCCAATGGCCGATGCGCAGTCCCGCCTCGAGGTCGGGCGTCGGCGGCTTCTCCATCTTGCGGCGGGCACCTCGGATGTCGATGAGGCGACCGTCGACCGCATCATCCAAGACGCCGAGGAGGCGCTGCGCAAACTCGACGACGACGGCGAGAATGCCGTGCTTACCAAAGGTGAGGCCTTTGGGCTTGAGGCGGTAATTGAATCCGATGGCAGCCGGCCGGTGCTGTTCCTGCAGGACGGCTCCATCAACCTGGATGCCCCAGAGTTGCAGGGGAGCCTCTCGGCGCGCTGGAAATACGACGCCGCACGCTTTCTTGGGGGCATTAAGAAAGTCGCAGCGTCGGTCGGCGCGGTACAGTTGCCCGCGTTTGGTAACAAGCGCTTCGGCACCGCCTTCGTCATCGCTCCGGGTCTAGTCGTTACGAACCGCCACGTGCTCGAGGAGGCTGCGCAGCTAGTCAATGGCGTATGGCAGTGGAGATATGCCGTAGAGGTGGATTTCAGCGGCGAGTACCAACGCCCGAGCGAGAGTTGCTTCCCGCTAGGGGAGGTGGTGTTCGTCGGCCCCGATCCGATCAACCGCCGGATCAACTTCTCGAATCTCGACCTTGCCGTCATCCGTGTGTCGGGTGATCTCGCGAACCTGCCTGCGCCGCTCAGCTTCGAGGGTACGGTCGATCGGGTGGCGGTGCGCGACGACCGGCAGCCGCCAATCTATGTCGTCGGGTTCCCAGCCCAGCCGCTGCTAGAGCCGGGTAAGGCGGGAAATGCTGCACCGCGGGCGGGGCACGAATACGAGGAAATACTCGAGAAGCTCTATAAGAACCGTTTCGGCAGCAAGCGCTGGGCGCCCGGTTTGGTCGAGGCCGGCGCGGGGCAACTCGCGGGCGATACGCGAAAGTGGATCATGAGCCACGATGCCAGTACGCTCGGCGGTAATTCAGGATCCTGCGTGGTGGATTTCGGTGAGACTGGCGAGCGGGTAGTCGGCGTACACTTCGGTGGCAGGCCCAGAGTGGAGAACTATGCGCATGTGGTGGCGGCGTTGCGGGAGTCGCTCGACGCGATTGAGGGCATATCCTGGGCCTGAGGAATAGCCAACATCAGGCAGGGCAAGAGCATGGCACTTGACTTGAATGTACTGAATGGCCCCCAGCGGAAGATCGTCCGCGACACGTTCGTGGCTGCGTTTGATGCACATAGTCTAAACATGCTGCTTCAGGACAAGCTTGACAAGCCTCCGCTTCAGAACATTGTACCCACAGCGAATTTCGAGGTAATGGTTTTTGACTTGATTAACGCATCGAAGCAAAACGGCTGGACCGAAAAGCTGATCGTAGCGGCCGAAACTGCTTCGGAAAATCCCCGGATTCGGGCACTTCGTCAGACACTGGAGACGAGCGCTTCAATCGACATCGCCACTGTAGACGAACGCGTGAAGGTGCATTCCCCGGCGAGCGGTGGGCTCGAGCGGCTAGTGCGCAAAGACGGTGCCTTTTCCGACTGGGGCTTGTGGGTCGCCCGGATGACGGAGATTGGACGACGCATCTGTAGGATTGAGTATCCGGTCGACTTGAAGATGGGCGGAGGAACAGGGTTTCTTGTGGCGCCAGATTTGGTGCTCACGAACTATCACGTGATCGAAAAGCACGAAAAAAAGGTGCTGGACCCGGCGCAAATCACCTGCCGCTTCGACTTTGCCGTTGGCGCGGAGGCTCCCACGCCGGTCAAGCTCGCAGCAAGCTGGCTTACTGACTACAGTAGATACAGCCCGTACGATCCCGGCGATGTCGGTGGTCTGCCGGATGTCGACCATCTCGACTACGCGTTGTTGCGGCTGGAGAGAACCGTGGGGAATGACATTGTCGATGGTGCCACGCGCGGCTGGATTGGGTTACGGGACAGCGCTGTGCTGCCGGATGCAAAGGCCATTTTGTTTATAGGCCAGCATCCGAGTCTCGAGCCGTTGAAGCTGGCTGTAGGTTCCGTTATCGGTGCCAACGGCAACCTGACGCGCGTGCGATACGACGCCAATACTGAGCGCGGTTCGTCCGGATCGCCGTGCCTCGATGCCGGTTTGAACGTCGTTGCCCTACATCACGGAGGCGACCCTGACTATTCGAAACTGCTCGGCGAGTTCAACCAGGGGATCCCGATTCATCTGATACTGAGGCGGCTGGCTGCGCGCGGCATCGCCAAATTCTGGTTCTGAGAGTCAGTGAGCGGATATGTTTCTCGACAACAACAGACGGCGGCAATTCCGGCAGCAGTTGGAGAACGCATTCACCTCCACGACGCTTGACCTGTTCTTGCAGGACTGGCTCGACAAGAAGCTCGAAAGTATCGTTCCAAGCGGCAAAGAGTTCCCCATGGAATGCCATCTCGTGATCTTGTGGGCCGAGCGGGAGGGCCGTCTTCTGGCTTTCCTTCAGGCTATTGACGTGCATCACGAGAACCCTACTTTCAGGAAATTCGTTGGGGAACTCATGTCAACGCCGATGGCTGCAATTCCGCAGCCCGGAGTGCCAACGCGCCCGTACATGGTCAATCAGAGGCCGGTGTTGGACCGCTCGACTTTCTGGCAGCGCCTCGTGGCACTTGCCGATGGAGTGGGCGGAAATCGTGTCCTCGTCGTCAACGGCGGAGTGGGCAAGTCCTACTCGCGTTGGCCGGTGAGTCACATCTGTGATCCGATCCGCAAGTTCGCGTTGCTGGCCTGCGTCGACGCCAACGCGGGCAAGGTTGTCAATGTCGATGGAGCGCGCCTTGCCGGTCTTATCGCAACCCGATTGTGGGGAAGTTCGAGCTTGTCCATTGAAGACGGTCTTGCCCAGCCGCACCGCGTGACTAAGGACTTGACGAGTGTGATCGTGCAGCGGCTCGCTGCACTGCAGGAGCGCACTTGTCTTATCATTGATGAGTTGGACTTGGTGAACCTAGACGACACGGCAATCGAACTGCTACGCCGGCTGTGCCAGGCGGTCGATGGCAACGAATGCCCGCAGGTGTGGTTGTTCCTCTTCGGGCTGGATCCTAAAAGGCTCGGTCCACGCGTCGCTCCTTTTCTTTCCGTCGACCAAGTTCAGCGGCCGTCACGTCAGGACATCGAGGACTACCTCGTGTGGTTTGCGGGCACGGTTGGCAAGCCGTTGCTGCCCGGAGCGCTAGAACAGGCGGTGGACACGCTGGACGCGGTTTTGTTAGCCGCGCCTGATCACTCAAACTGGGACACGTTCCACCAGATGCTTGCCCAAAAATGTAGTGGCATCGCTCAGGGCACGGTGCCATGACTAACTTTACGGAATTCCCTCAGCAGCGATCCGACGCACTAGCGTGGCTGGCGAGCGCCGCGAGCGATCGAGAAGCCGACCGGTCCGTTGCGCCCTATCTGGATGCGGCAGCCGTTCTTTCGACTTTCAAGCTCGATTCGCTGCAACCCGTCGGATTGAACGATGCGGCGGGGCGCACCGAAGCTCTAATCGAGATGACCAACCGGTGTCGAGCGGTAGGCGACCCCCAACTCGACACTTGGCAGATCCAAGAATCATTTCGGCACGTGGCGCTACGACGTCTCGGCGACCGCCGCGCAATGCGCGCCGCACGCGCGGCCAACCCGACGCCCGCGGCCGATCCGCTCCAGGAGGGGATCGACTTCCTAATCAAGTCGGAGAATCCGCCCAATCTCAGCGACCTGTCGCTCGATCAGTTGCTCGGCGTTGAGCGGGCCGCGCGCTGGCTGGAAGGGATCATTACGCCGCTGCCATCGAAGGCCGACCTTGCGGCATGCATCGAGCGCGAGCGGCAGCTTGCTCCGATGCGCAAGGTCGCGGGCGAAGGTTTCGTCGACCGCGAGAATTATCTGAGCAAGTTGGCCGACTACGTCGGCACCCTGCCATCGGGAACCGTTTGGCAGGGACTTCGACGCGGCTTCAAGTACGTTGCGTATTTGATTAATGAGCGACCGCCGCTCCACTTGTTCGGCCCGGGAGGTATCGGCAAGTCGGCGCTGCTTGCGCGGTTCATCCTCGACCATACGAACCCCCGCGACAACCCGCACCCGCTGCCTTTTGTCTATCTCGACTTCGATCGTGCCGTGCTCGATCCGCGGGAGCCGCAGACGATTCTCGAGGATTCGATCCGGCAACTGCTCATTCAGTTTCCCTTCCCCTTCGTCGGTACAGAGCTCGCGAGCCTGGGCGACGAGGCGCGCGAGAACGTTGCACAGACGGAAGGGGTGGAATTCGGGAAGGGCCGGCACTACGAGGGCTACGAAAACTTGGTGCGGCGCTTCTGCCGGCTTCTCGAAGAGATCGCGACAAGAAACGACCAGCCGGTACTGATCATGCTTGATACGCTGGAGGAAGCGGAGTATCAGGGGCGAAGTGCCTTGTTCGTAACATGGGGGCTACTCGCCGACCTGCTTCGGCGGGTCGACCGGCTCCGAATCATCACTGCGGGCCGTTCGGCGCTTCCTCCCGGTTTGGAGCGAGAGCCGGTCGAGTTGGTGGGGCTACCCATACATGCCGCCGAGCAGTTCGTCATACGGCGCACAGAGAAACAGGCGGGCGGTCCGATATCAATCGACGATGCGCGGGAGATTGTCTCGATCGTCGGCACTGTGCCCTTGAGCCTGGCACTCGCCGCGCACGTCGTACTGAACGAGGGCGTCGCAGGTCTTCGCGATACTGTAAGCCGTCGCCGGATTTTTTCACGGATCAAGGCGGAACAGCAGCAGGGGATGCTCTATCGCCGCATCCTCAATCACGTGCGGGTGCACGATCCGGTTCTCGAAAGAGTGGCCAATCCCGGCCTGGTCCTTCGTCGGATTACGCCGGCGATCATCGAGCAGGTGCTCGCCGGTCCATGTGGGCTAGATCTGCAGCACGACCAGCATGCCCAGAATCTGTTCGATGAGCTTGGGCGCGAGGTGGGCCTCGTCGATCCGTATCGGGAACCCGGTGCGTTGTGGCACATACCCGCAGTGCGCAGGATCATGCTGCCCGAGCTGTTGGGGATATTGGGCGAACTTGCGACGTTGATCCACGCAGCTGCAGCTCGTTACTACCATGGGAGACCAAGCGCGATCGAGCGAGCGGAGGAAATCTATCACCGGTTGTGGCTTGGAGAAGATGCGCCTGAACTCAACAAATTGTGGAGCCCCGAACTACAAACACATTTGCGCGGGGCCTATGAGGAGCTTAAGCCGCGAGCCAAGATCTGGCTTGGGGACAAGCTGGGAATCGAGTTGGAGGAAGGGTTGCGCGCGCAGGCGAGCTTCGAGATATGGGAGCGCCAGACAGAGCAACGCGCCCGCACATTGATGTCGAGCGGATTCGTAAGCGAGGCCCTTGCAGCGTTGCGTGAACGTGAACGCTCGCAAGCACCTAGTTCCCTATATGTGCTCGAAGCGGACGCCTTGAAGCTTATGGGCCGTCTGGATGAGGCGCAAACCACGCTCGAAGTGGGTCTCTCGGTTGCAGAACGTGCTGGGGATCGTGGCGCGATGTTACCGCTGGTGTTGCGCATGGTGTTCCTGTACGAGGCGACGGGTGACTTGGCGCATGCCTGGTCGCGCGCCGTGGGTGCCGTGCGCCTCGCGGGGGAACTGCTTGATCCGCTTGAGCTTCTCAGCAGCGGAGCAGCTGTCCTGCGCTTGGCGAGAAAGCTCGAAGTGGAGGGGGGGAGCGAGGATGCGACGCGGCAACTGGGACTGATTGTCGAGCGCCGCGCCCACGAATCGTTCCTGCAGGAAATCCGCAGCCAGTTGCTTGCGCTTGTCGAGAACGAAAACGTGCGCGCAGCCCTTCGGTCACGGCCGGCTCTATTCGCCGAGACTGCCGCCGAGTTGGGCCGCGATAACGTCGGCCTTCTTGCCGAAGCGATTTCGCTGCTGGGCATCGAGCCCGAAGATCTGGTGGCGCTGGGTAGGCACGCGCAGGGCTCCGAAGCGATAGTCGACTCCAATCAGCGCGACTTGCTGGAGCGGCTTCAACGTGGTGTAACTTCACGCGGCATTGGCCAGACAATCGCTGAGCTAGTGCCTTTGTTTCCGGACTTCTTCAGGCAACGACTTAATCAGTCGGTGGAAGACTCTCTGCGCCGGACCGTCAGCGCTTCTCCGGGCACGCAATCACCAACTCGCGTAGCCGGATTGAGCGGGCAACAGTTGGACGCACTGGAAAGTGTTGTCGCCCGCGACTTCACGCACAAGGAAATGGAGCTCCTGACGCTCGATTCCTTCGACGTCCGTCTCGACGAAATAACAGACCTAGCCGCTCCATTGCGGCAGCAGGTCCACGAGCTGTTTCTGTACGCCGATGGGCACGGTTCTCTCGATCGATTCGTTACGCGCTTGGGGCGGAGTCGACCTGACGACGCGGAGATCCAGCAATTGCTGGGCGGGATGCTGTGAGTACGCCGCGCGACTTGGAACGACGGCATCAGCCAGTGCATACCGAGTGTGCCAGACCCGACTCGGCGTCAATGGTCCATGAGGCAGAGGGCCCAAGACCAGTGTGGATCGTCCCTGCTCCGCAGGTAGGGCTACTGCTGCCGCTGCCGCGAACTGCGGAGACGCAGATGGTCGAGAAGGGGACGTTGTTGGATTGTTGGATGACGGTTCTAGCCGGAAACCTGTCTTTGAACTCCCGCACGGACGAATGTCGGCAGTGGGTCGATTTGAGCCGATCAGTTCGATTGCGATTCGATGGTCACCGAGAAGCGATTTCGCACCAGCGACGATTGCAAACAGAAAATGTCGGATTACGACCTATGAAGTTCCTCAATCCACGCGGTCAGAAAAATGGACAAAACGGACTGGATCTGTCCATCGATCTGCAAAGTTTGATGGACAGGTGAAGAATTGCTATGTCGTTGAGTTTACAGATAATGAGCCAAGTCCATTGAACGTCGACTTGGGTGTGGCGCCGGAGAAGCGACAGCCCTTCGGAACGCGCTCGAGGCAGTCGCTTGCTGCGCTGTGCCACGAAACGCGCGCGGAAGTCCGTGTTGTAGATGTCGATCGATACAAGCGCATCGTGGGGCGTGTGCATTGTGGCGGTGTCGATGCGAACGCGGCCCAGGTGCGACGAGGGATGGCTTGGGTGTATGAGCGCGATGCGACCGATGCCGCGCTCCCCGAACTTCAGGACGAGGCGCGTGCCGCGAAGAGGGGATTGTGGGTAGATCCCGCACCGGTGCCGCCTTGGGAATGGCGAAAGCGCTGAAGGGCTTGATGGTAGTCGGCTACGTGAAAGCCCTGCGGAACCGAATGGCTGTTGCTGATCGGGAGGAAGGACTATCTGCTGTGGTGGCGCTGTTGGCGATCAAGCGGGGTGTCACGTGCACAAGGCGAGGCTCGGTACCGTGCGTGCTCTCGGGGTCCCAGCCTTGAGCCCTGTGGACAACAGCAATCGGCCAGGAGCGGACAGTCAGGGCCTATGGCGTTGAGATGCCAATGCACGTGCTGGAATCAACGCGCACCGTGCACCGTGAGAGTCTTGCTAGCCTTCAATGTTCTACAGCGTCCCCCGCCGAGTATGACACCTGATATTTTTCGACAGCTTCTACTCGAAATGGACGAGAGTGATCTCGTCCGCACACATATCGTGACTGCCGATCCGGGGCCTAACATGCCGGCCACGACACTGCGGCACATCGAAACTGTGATCCGAGCAAAATTCCAGTTGATAGCCGATCAGCGTGTCACAGCGATAGTCGTCGGCTCTGCAAAGCTGGGCTTCTCGTTTATTGAGAAGCGAGTAAATGGCGTGGTAGTTAAGCCCGCATATCGAAGCTACCGACCAGGCATCTCTGACATCGACATTGCGATCATCAGTCCCGTGGTTTACGGGAAGATTTGGAGTGACTTGGCGAGTATTGGTGCCCATGCAGCATCCTTTCCAGTTCAGTCCAAACTTGGGCGTTACATGTATCACGGCTGGCTCAGGCCCGATCAGTTTCCGTCGCCGAAGCCTCAAAGGTGCACCGACTGGGACGAAGCCTACAGAGAGTTGCAGCAATACGCACCATTGAGAAACAAGCGGGTGAGGTTGGCTCTGTACCACTCGCAACACTTTCTTGAGACCTACCAACAACGCGGAATTAGAGTCGCGCGTGAGCAGGAGCAGATGGTATGAGAACTTCACCGACCAGCCTCAAAGTGAGGCAGTTGATCACACTCACCAGAGACCAGAAACTAGTTCCTCGTCCTGAGTTTCAGCGCCGCCTTGTTTGGACGACTGAGGACAAGATCCGCTTTATGGACACCATTCTTAAAGGTATGCCCTTTCCAGAGATCTATGTTGCAAATGGGCCAGTTGACGTCGATACGGGCGAAGGGCAGCAGCTGCTCGTAGATGGTCAACAACGAGTAACAACGATCTTTGACTATTTCAACGGCGACCCCAAGACGTATGGAACCGCTTTACCCTCCTATGCAAGTCTCGATGAAGATCGCAAGAGGGAGTTCTTGGACTACGACGTCACTGTACGTGATCTTGGATCAATCACTACTGAACAAATCGTCGAGGTTTTTCGACGCATCAACTCCACGAAATATGCGCTGAACGAGATCGAAATAAACAATGCAGTTTACACCGGGGCACTAATGACCCTTGCGTCGGGCTTCGCAGAACACGATTTTTTTGAGACGCATCGAGTCTTCCGCCCGACTGACATCAAGCGGATGGGAGATGTACGCTTTGTATTGCAGCTTATCGTGACCATGATAGCCGGCTACTTCGATCGGGATGAGATGCTGGAGAGGTACCTAAGCGACTTCAACGAAGGCTTCCCAATGAGCGCTGAGGTATCGGCGCGTCTCACACGTGTCTTTGACTTCATTGACGAATGCGGATTTCAGAGAAGCTCCAGAATCTGGAAAAGGTCCGACCTTTTTAGCGCCATCATCTCAGTCGACAGAAGGCTGTCGGACCGGGCAAATCTATCGCCTACTGACGCCATCCAGCGACTCGAGCGATTTTATGCGGACGTCGATGAGCAGGGCATGACATCGACGAACGTTGCAGTAGGAACATATGCAAAAGCGGCTATTCAGGCCTCTAACGACAGGATCAACCGCATACGTCGTGGCGTCATTGTCGAAAGTGTGCTCGCCGGCGCTGATCCTCTACAGGGACTGAGAGACGAGGGGCTCGTTGATTGACCCAAGGCGGATGTGCAGAGGGTAAACCGATTCCGCCGCGGTTACCTTCCAGTCCTCTATTCTTTTCGCGACGAGAGACGATCGATGATGGCAGCCTGAAACAGACTCCTATCGGTCGAGCACAGTCGGTGACAGATGAGCAGATGAAAGACCTGACCCCGCAACCCCTGACCCCGCAACCCCGAGAATTTTTTATTCGTCTTTTGATTGCGCGATGAACTCCAGTTATGTCAAAAGTCAGGTTGCCTAGCAATATACTTATGAAGGTGCTTTCTGTTCGTCAGCTTAAGGGAGCTTTAGTAGAGGATGATACAGGCTCAAGGTTTATAGTCGACGATGTCTATGGTGAAATCGTTGATTTGGTTGATGAGCGATATGGCTGTGAAGGAGTGCGGCCCTATACACGCACTCGTTTCGATGAACGATCTTTTGTTACGATCGAAATCGATAGTGTGAATTATGAACATCATAAATCGACGCTAGATGAACTTCTTGCTAGAGAGCTAATTAGCCAACCCATTAGGGACTTAGTTTTGAAATTGAGTTGGACTCCAATATCTCCTGAAATATGTCCAACTATCCTTTCCGAAAGTGACCTAAAGCTTTGTCTCGTGTGGAGTAACTTCTCTAGCTGGCGCAATACCAAGCTGTCGAAGGTTTCAGATCTTGAAGATTTTATGAAACCCTCCGAAGCGAATCGCCTCGCCTCGGCTAGGCAGGCAGAAATTGCAGCAAAATATTATTATGAAAAACTCGGATGCTCTGTGGCTGACATATCCATTAGCCAGATTGGTGACTTTGAGGAGAGGTGGAGAGATTTCGACCTACTCGTTAATGAACACCCTGTGGACGTAAAAAATTCTCGCAGATCTTTTACAAATCATGATGCATACGTAGAGCACACCATACCAAGATTTAAGACCGAACGTGTATCGGGTCAAGAGGTTAGCATAGCTGGTGTATTGTCCGAATATGTAAGTAACGACATGGGGATGGATGAACGTAAGCCCTGTCTTATACTTGGTCAAGCGAACGTCAGCGATTTCAGGAAACTGTATTCATGGATGCGGTCTCGCTTCGGAGAATTGCTGGACTTGCGAGGCATCTGGAAGCCTAAGTTTGTAGCAGGATGGGCTTTTGAGTATCCAATTGAACATTATCCCGGCAGAAACAGTGCGATTTCCACTATTTCCGAGACATTGCATCATTGCATTTCCGCTGGACTCAAACCCGCAGACATTCCTCGATGGCTTCTCACTCTAACTGATGATTCAACACTAGTTCAGCAACTCGGGCTCAATGAAACAGAACTGCGATTATGGGCTGATTTGCGTAGCCTAGAGAGGGCAGTGGGCCTTTCTAGACCGAGTCTTTACTGCTACGTTATTGGTTACATGCTGGAGGGGTTAACTGCCAGAAAATCGCCGGATAAAGTTTTGCATTTATTGTCAAATGCCATCTTTCCCGATGGGCTGGCCTCTGGTGGAGCACGTCCAGTGGGATTGCAGGACTCACTTGAATACATTGGCAATCTGCTACGAATGCTTAGCATCGTCTTTAATGAGATTTTGAGGCGTAAGGAAGTCTTCACGACATTTAAGATTACACACCCACACATCCTGAGCGGCATGAGAAGTGACGGAAATTGGCTGACTCTTTATGCCTACTGCGGTGGATGGCGCCGGGACCCAGTCTTAGTCAAGTGCGGGGCCAGCCCTTTGTATCTCGGTAGGCACAGAAATTGCGCAGCTTGTGGTCACCTCATTTGCAGTGAATGTGGCTTCTGCTCGCAGGCTTGTTCAGATAGTGAAGCTCGCGGCGATGAGTAGATTTTAGGTCGTGTTTTTGGAATTTATTCAAGCCGCTGACTACAAGTAGTGTGCCAACGGCCTGTTTGGCCGAAGCCGGGGCCCTCAGCATGAAGCAGAGACAGGCAGCGTGAAGAGCAGAGAGCCGACTTCGACGTTGCAAACATCATCAGACGGCTCTGGGTCGATACTTCCAGTTGACAGGATGGAGAAGCCGCCGTTCACAGTCGCCCGACGCTCGAACGGCAGGTGACCAACACATTGCTGCCTGACTGTGCCATCAAGCCACCGACAGCTGAGGCCGATAACCTGCCTGCCGCTACCTCCAGACGGAAGGCGTGATCCACGCGCGTCACTCGCGTGACGACGCAGCACGTGCCCTCGCCTCCAGCGGCAACCATCATACTTTCCGTTCTGGTGGCGCCCAGCGGAACAAGAACGATCACTCATGGGGCACGCTCGATGCTCCGCTCATTCCATTTCCGATCCGAACGACGCTAGTCCCTACCGGTTTTCGCTCACCGACAGATGACTGCGCGCAAAGGCACCCTGCTTGTCACCAACCATCTCGCTTCCGAAGCTTAAGTTCAGCGAGGAAGACGAGACGGCGGCAGGCATGGCAGCATACTTCAAGGCTGCGTTATCAAAGATGTCATCAAACCTCAGTCCGGAACAATAATCCGGACATTCTTCCGAGTCGCAATTCTCTCCCCATCTTCCGTAATGATGTACACGCGCGTTCCTGCGTAGCGGAGGGTTACGTTCTCAAGCCGGCTAGTGTGTTTCACAAAAAACGTGCCCAGACGCCTGACCCGCTTCGACGTCCACCAGTCGTGCTCAACGGTCACATGCGAGATCGTTTCCTGCTTCGCCAGCCGAGCTAGCCGAATACGCTCGCGCTTCAAAGCCAACCGCTGCGCCGGCTCAATGTCCGCCTGATCGGGCGCGGTTTCTTCTACCGTCCTTCTTATCAGTTTTACCTCGGTGGCCTGATCGCTGCGCGAGCGTTCTTCCATCTCCGCCCTCTCACGCTCCATGCGCTCAAAAGCGGCGAAAGGCCCTGCGAAGATCTCCGCCCAAACTCGCTCTGCCTCCGGCCAGATCGACTCACCCTGAACGATTGGCCAGCCCTTCTCCTTATAAACCCTTTCACGAATGGTTTTCTTCGCAACCCATCGGGCCAAGTAAAGCTTGCGACCGACCGCGACGACCTGACTGACAGGCACTGTGATCGTATGCTGAGCCTCAGGCATCTCGCCCCCTTGAGACTCCTTTCGCGCCTTGCATTTGATTCGGATGCTCTTTTCAGTTGGCCCGGGCCCCGCACGCTTTACATTGACGTAGCCATTGCTTCCGCGCGCAACACTCTGGCAAAGAGCCTCGAAAGCACGCGTCAGCTCGGCTGCGCTCGAGACCTTGATCTGGCCGCCGGACAACTTCGACCGCAGATCATCTATCAGCACAGAGAACTGGCCTTCCCAAGGCAAGTTCAGGACGCACTCCCGACCTACAACCTTCCGGCCAGAAAACTGAATTTCAATTTTCGGCTCGCCAACAGACCAGATCCTGCAGTTCTTCATCGCGCTCATCTTCTTCTCCTGGATTGAACTTACTACGCAGGAGATGCTAACGATAGCGTGCTATAGTTCAAAGAAAAGTGCAGATAGCCGAATTCGGCGCGCCGATTCAGCAGACCACAAGCTCAAGATTCTGAAAAGGCAAATCAAAGGGCGTGGCTACACTCTGTGCCCACTACGCAAACAGATTCCGACACCCGCACCCAGCGCCCTCGAACTCAATATTGCATTTCCACAAGCGCCGTGGCGCTCAAGATCTTAGTTTTTGCTCTTTGAAGGGCTTTCCATTTCTGATTAAAAGCGAATCCTCACAACCCCCCATCGGCACTCGAAACAAGATCAAGTTAGTTATGACCGGCCCTACCGGGCCCCTGAAGCTCCTGCGGAGCCGGACCAAGCTCCTGCGGAGCCTGTTGAACTTCCTGCGGAAGCAGTCCAACCTGCTTCGCAGGCGCGGGGTACCTGCTGCGCAGGAACCCACCGACTCCATGGCGCGAGAGGAGCAGCGCATAACACCAAGGACTCTGGCTTGGAGGGTGACGAGGGCCTCCAGGTCCCTTGCGAAATGGGCCAACATCGGCGCAGTGTTCGACAAGGACACAACAGGGGACTCTGCTGCTCCTTGTCGTTCGACTCCACCCACGATTGGAGCTTGATCAGGGAAAAAGCTCGTCAGATTGCAGAATCGTGGAGGCGGGGCCATCGTCTGCCCCGCCACGAAAGTGCAATCTGCCTCGGGTCACGCCGCCTTCAACTTTGCAAGTGCATTCTGAAGACTCGCGATTTGAGCCTCGAGCTCCTTTCGCTTTTCGGCGACCCGCAGAGAGGCTCCACCGCGATCGAGGTCGAACCATTGGCTCGCATCATCTGGCAGGAGGACGTCCACCTCCAATTTCCACTCATCAGCCCTCTTCGCCAAGGCCCGCGCAAGACTACCTCTTTGCTCATCGTCCCCATGCTGCAGAAAAATAGTCGGAGCAATCGATTGCTTCAGAATCCCCTTGTGGTTCTCGAACATCCAATCGACCAAGTCACTCTGATCGGCATGCGCCGAGTAACCCTCTAGATGGCAGACCTGTGCCTGAACCTCGCTCAACGGAACAGAGTTTCCAGTTCCACCATCCGGTGACCGCCACGTCAGGCTCCCTGCTTGAAGACGACGTTGATCCAGGGGGACGGACTCCAAGGCCGACAATGCGTTTCCGATTGTGCCCTTGCCGCAGTAACCACTCATCGCAACAATATTGCGCTCGTCTCTAACGACCAAGGGCAACCAAGAGGCAGCGGGGCCCCCGTCTCCACTTCCAGAACTCATCACCACGACTCTCGGGCCCTTCGTAACCTCGCGGACCAATGCCTCGCGGTTGCCGACAGGAGAAAAGATCGAACGCCAGCGTGTCGCGATCGTGTTGCCACAAGCTGCAGCGAGATCACCTTCGGCCCGATCGATGCTCAGTGTCATCCGACTGACTTCGAGAACCAAATCAACATGCTCCGGCTCGTGACACCGTAGGCCGAGGTCTCGAAAGAGTTGCTTCCCAAGCCAAACCGGCCGTACCTTGCCCGTACGTGCGTCTGTCTGGGTGCGATTCAATGCATCAAGCGTGATCCCGTTTACCTGCATCGCCGTCGGCGAGTCCATATAGAACCGGATAGCGCGGTAGCGGAGAGGATCGTTCGCGACGACCATGTGCAGGTCAAACATCAAATCCTGCGTCCTGCCAACTGAGAATGCTGGGATCGCGAGCGTGCCCCCCGTCTCCAGAATCCGATCGAGCAGCCTGGAGAGCTTCTCGCGCCGCGCCTCAGGGTTCCGTTCGCTCTTTGCGACCCGGACAACACCGCCGTAAGTCGACTCCAGTACGGCATATGTAGCCGGCGCAGGGTTCTGTGGATAGCGTAAGAATGGAAGAACCTCGCGGTCCTCCGCACCTGGCCCCACATCGCCCGAGAACACAATCGATTTCTGCCCTCCCGACTTTGGTTTACCCCAAAGGATAGTGACGCTCGTCGCACCGACGATGTGCCCACTACGGAAGAAACGCATCAAGAGATCCTGATCCAGCCGGTGATATCCGCCCAACTGGGTCTTCCCACCAGGAGTGCGCCAACGAATCCTGTCGACATCGGGCTCGTCATAGCGCGATCCAGGAAGCCGAGCGGCATCGCGCAGAAGGATCTGAGCGATCCTGGCCGTTTCCTCCGAGCACCACACTTCGCCGTCAAATCCGAGGCGGTAGAGCAGTGGCAAGAGGCCCGAGTGGTCTATATGAGCGTGCGTCAGGACCACAAACTTCAGTTCCAACGGATCAAATGGCCAGCGCGTGCCTGCATTCCAGGTGTCCTCGTCGTACTCACCCTGCTGCATCCCGCAGTCGACCAAGAAGTTCCATCCCTCGACCAGGTCTCGCATCCAAGTGCATGAACCAGTGACTTTCCCGAGAGGACCAACAAAGCGGATTTCCATGTGCATCTCCTAGCGTTGAAGAAATGTGTTTGCGGCACCCACTCTAGTGAGCCAATGCAGTTTCTCCAACGCTTTGTGCAATGGAATGCAACGTTGCATTAAACGATGCATCTTGGCTGAATTTGTCCTACGATTCGTACATCAGACGGAGGACGGTCGCGTGGGAATGCTTCAGCTTTGGATGGAGAAGGAGGGGGTCAGCTCTTTCGATGCGCTTGGTAAGGAACTCAGGCACCGCTACCCTGGACTTGAATGGCCTTCGGCTCGATCACTGGGCGTCAAACTTGGCCAGCTGGACAAAGGTGCAGCGACCTGGTGGGCCAAACGCATCGACTTCACGAACAAGCTCGCAGAGCTCCTGAAGTGCGACCCACGAGAGCTCGGCGTTCACAGTGCCGAGTCAGCGCACCTTCCCTACTACTTCGAAGATTTTCCCGAGCTTCCGCCACTCGATCTGAGTCGGGAGGGGCCTTGCGATCTCGGCTGCTTGGTCGGCAAGCAGGATCTCGACGAAAAGCACCTAGCTCCATGGTTTGGTCGTACCACGCCTGGGCAGACCCTTGTGACGACAGTGAATGGCGTCTCCTGGCTGTACTTCCCGCCAGGCACCGGGCGTGATCTGTATTGGGCGCGCCTCAATGCACTCAGTCCATTCGAGTGCGTTAGCACGACCGCCCTGTCGACACTCTCCGAGCGATTGCAGAAGCCCTCACCTATCTGCATCAACCTCAACCGCGACAACGGCCATCGCGACCTATTGGTCCTCTCCAGCCGAAACCCGGAGTGTCCGATCTTGATCTGCGCACCGTTCGACCTGCCGTCCCGACCAGCTGCGGGATGGAAGGAGGTGCTTGAGTGGGACTATCAACTCGACACCCTGGAGGAGAGGAACCTGCGCACACTGACCAACAGCGCGTTCTCTGCCTTTGACGGCGGGGCTAACAGATATCGATTTGTGCTTTACCGAGACTGGCGGACCCGACTGATCACCTGGATCCTCAACCGGCTTCGGACGCATCTGGACACCCGACTCGGCCCAGCGCAACTAGAAGCCTGGCTAGACGGCTTTAGGAATCAAGACGTCTTTGACACCCCGCGTAGCATCGTTGCGATCTGCAGGTTCGCACACAGATTTGGACGTAGCGCCCTGCCAGACCCCACAAGCCGCCGTGCCGGAGCGGCCTTCCTGAAACTGCACTTCGAGAAACCAGTCCAGCAACTAGAAACATTCCACCAAGTAGTACATAGCTGGCTCACCGATCCCGACATTCAGTGGAACACCCCCCTCACCACTGACGGCCGTCGACGACTGCACGAAAGGACGCTTGCACCGAGCGCTGACCCACTCATCTCCGCGTCGGCGGACGAAGCCGACCCAGCCGTACGCTCAAAGATGGCAGAACGCCTGAAAGAAAAGTTCCGAGCTCAGCGGTCTGCCTCTCTCGCTGGGGAAACCGCTCCTCCGGATGCGGCGCTCATGGAAGCTGAACATGCGCCACGGTTCCTGCGGGATTTGGTCGCGCGAGATGATCTGCTCCAGATGGTCCTTACCGGCTCGCACAAGCAATGGGGATCGCTGTGTTTTGAGCACAC
>Ga0268298_10002035_pt1 | contig 22689 bp, 17 predicted proteins | sample WWTPWeurt_MetaG_FD_194462 | JGI IMG/M metagenome (GOLD analysis project Ga0268298, IMG submission 194462) | Activated sludge microbial communities from WWTP in Nijmegen, Gelderland, Netherland - WWTP Weurt | ecosystem: Engineered > WWTP > Aerobic digester > Activated sludge | place... | reverse complement strand
CCCAGCGAGCTCGTGCTCTTGTCGGGCACCGGTGCCCAGACCGTCCACGACGACATGGTGAGCTCGAGCATGAGCGCCGATCCGTGGGGCCAAATCGAGCGGCACGTGACTCGATACGATCTCGTGACCGGCAAGGTCATCGACCGCTTCTTCTCCTACGCCCACGACAACAACGACGGCATGAAATACGAAGGGCGCCTGGCCTACCCCGCGAACCCCATCGTGCGAGCTCCGAGCGGCGCCTCTGGCTTGGCCTTCAACGTGTACCAGGGCGGCCACTGGATGCTCCACGTCACGGGCCCGGGCGCTCTCGCCGACGTGTGGGTGAAGAAGGACCTCTTCCTGTGGGACATCGTCGATCTCGACCGGGACGGCGTCGACGAGTGGGTGGTCACGCCGAGCCGCGACCCGAGCGAGCCCGACGTGCCCGGCTACTACTACGTGAAGTGGCGCACCGAACTCGCCCATTTCGACGCCTCGCTTCTGACCCTCACCACCACGAAGTCCTTCCCAGGCGTCATTCCGCACCTCTCGGCGACTTTCCGCGAACCGACGCGCACTTCGTCCATGGCCTACCTCTACCCCGTGCTGTACGCGCGCACGGATGCGGGCATGGCTCTTCTGACCCGCGACGCGAGCGGGACCGTGTCGCCCCAGCCGTATTGACGTACGCTCTGGTCGGGAGAAGCATCGCTGCCCATCCACACATGAAACGACTCGCTCTCGGCATCGTGCTCGGCGGCCTCGTGTCCACAGCCTTCGCGAACGCGCAGGTGACGATGGCTCCCATGAGCCCTTCCCCTTCGGCGAGCGCGACGGGCAGCGCAACGCCTCCCCCGAGCGCATCGCCACCGGCCCCAGCTCCGCCACCTGCCGAAACGAAACCCGCGCCGGCTGCGCCACCGGCTCCACCACCGGCTCCACCGGGCGCTGCCCCGCCCGCGCCCTCCGGCTCACCACCGCCCGGCTACTACTCGGAGCCCCCTCCGGGCTACTACCCACCTCAAGCCTATCCGCCGGGCTACTACCCACCCGGCTACTATCCGCCCGGCTACTACCCGCAGGGCTACCCGCCCGGGTACTACCCCGAGGCGCCGCCACCCGAACCGCCGCGACCACCCAAGCCGGATGCGAGCGAGCACAACCACGATGGGTTCTACCTGCGCCTCGGGTTCGGCACCGGCTACGGTCGCGCGGTCGCGGAGAGCAAGGACGACACGACCAGCGCCGTGAAGGCCACGTACACTGGCTGGGGCCCGGCGTACGAGCTCTTGCTCGGCGGCACGCTCGCGCCCGGCTTCGTGTTGGGCGGCGGCTTCGTGGGACAAGACGTCGCCGAGCCGGACATCGAGGTGGTCACGGGCGACGCGTCCGTCAGCGGGAGCGCGAGTGACAGCCTCGGAATCGCCGTCGTGGGTGTCTTCGTCGATTGGTTCCCGGATCCCAAAGCTGGGGCCCACGTCGGCGCCATGCTCGGCCCGGGCGAGATCGGGTTCACCGACGACAACAGCAACTCGTCGAGCGGCTACGGAGCGTCCCTCTTCGGCGGCTACGACTTCTGGGTCGGCAGCCAGTGGTCCCTCGGCCCCGAAGCGCGCATCGTCGTCGTGGCAGCCGATCACGACCGCTTGGGCCGGCAGTACGACGACACCGCGTTCTCGTTCGAGCTCTTGTTCAGCGTGCTCTACCACTGAGGCGCGGTCGCGCTCACGCCTTGGCGGCAGCGACCTCGTCGAACATGCCTTCGTAGAGCGCGCCGGTCAGGTAGCGCTCGCCCGAATCGGGCAGGATCACGACCAGGTTCTTGCCGGCGAAACGCGGGTCCTTCGCCACGCGAGCGGCCACCGCCATGGCGGCGCCACAGGAAATCCCGGCCAAGATCCCCTCTTCTTTGGCCAGCCGACGTGCCATCTCGATGGCTTCTTCGTTCGTCACCTGCTCCACCTGATCGACGAACGAGAGGTCGAGGTTCTTGGGCACGAAGCCGGCGCCGATGCCTTGGATCTTGTGAGGCGACGGCGCCACCGCTTCCCCTGCGAGCGTCTGGCTGATCACCGGCGACGCCTTGGGCTCCACCGCCACCGAGTGGAGCGGCTTGCCCTTCCCCTTCTCGAAGAAGCGGCTGACCCCCGTCAGCGTGCCGCCGGTGCCGATGCCCGCGACGAACACGTCGACGTTGCCGCCCGTGGCCTCCCAGATTTCTGGTCCCGTAGTGCTCTCGTGAATGGCCGGGTTGGCTGGGTTCTCGAACTGTCGCATGGCGACGTAGCGATCGGGCTCCGACGCGATGAGCTCTTCGGCCTTGGCGATGGCCCCCTTCATGCCCTGCGGGCCAGGGGTCAAGACGAGCTTGGCGCCAAACGCCGTCAGCACCTTGCGCCGCTCGAGGCTCATGGTCTCGGGCATGGTGAGCACGCACTCGATGCCCCGCGAAGCTGCAGCGAACGCCAGCGCGATGCCGGTGTTGCCGCTGGTCGCTTCCACGATGGCCTTGCCCGGACCGAGCAGGCCCCGTTTCTCGGCATCCCAGATCATGGCCGCGCCGATGCGGCACTTCACCGAGTACGCCGGATTCCGCCCCTCGATCTTCGCGAGCACCTGCGCGCCACCGGACTCGACCACCCGGCGAATGCGCACGAGCGGGGTCTTGCCGATGGTCTGGGAGTTGTCTTCGAAAACTTGCGGAAGGCTCATGCCCCAATTCGTAATCCAGGCACCCGCGAACGCGAAGCCCGATTCGACGGGACGAACGCCGCTCCGTGCGCGGCGCGCCGAAAGCGCCGCGGCGTCCACCCGGAAGTGGAGCCGCGGCGGGAGACGGCGCCGCGCTTTGGACGAGCTCGGGCTCAGCGCGTCGAGCGCTTCCGCTGACGCTCGACCCGAGCGACCAGCGCGTCGACGGCGACCCGGTCCTTGTCACGGACTTGGGTCAGGAAGGCGACCGTGTCCGGATGATCGACGATCAACACGGACTCGGCGATGGCCGTCCTGGCCTTGCCGCGACTGGCTACGAAGCGATCGGCGAGCGCAGCGGCACAGACCTTCCGCACCTCGAGCCCGGTGGCTTCGGCCTTGGGTCCGAGGGAGCGCCAGGCCCAGCTCGACCCCGCGGTGCCGAGGGCCGTCGCGGCCGCTTCGGCGACTGCCGGATCCTTGGTGGTGGCCAAGACCTGAGCCAGGTGCTTCGCGCCGTCGAGCCGCAGCATTTCGCCCAGGCCCTGAACGGCGTCGAGCTCGGCCGAATCGCCGCGCTTCGCGTGGGAGATGAGCAGAGCTGCCTCGGCGTCGCCACCCAGCCGCCCGAGCGCTCGGGCTGCTGCGGCGCGCACCTGAGGTCGAACCGAGCCCGACTCGAAGATGGCCTTGAGCACCGGCCCCGAGCGGCTGTCGCGCAGGACACCCACCGCCTCGAGCATGCCGGACGCGAGAGCGTCCCACTCGGCGTCGGTGAGGCTGCCGCGAGCGGGTGCTTGGAAGGCCAGAGCCTCGAGCATCGGCAGGAGCGCGGGGGCTCCGAGACCGCGAAGCTCGCGCGAGACCGTGGGATAGGGGTTGCGATTCTTCCGGTAGTGCTCCGGTCGATGACCCTTCACGTTCTTCACGGCGTCGAACGCCTTGGGCATCGAGACCTTCGCTTGCGCGATGTCGTTCTCGAGCTTGGTGCGCGCGTCGTTGGAGAGCGCTCCCGATGACACGCTGATGCCGTCTGCGAACGCGAGAGAAGAGGTCGAGAGCAGACCCCCGACGAGGACCGTCATCAAGAAACCACGCAAAGTGCTCATTTTCCGCTCTCCCACCATTTGTTCGCAGCAAACGGAGCCGGCGAGCTCGCGTTCGTCCCACAGTGCACCTCGCCGAGGGCGGCGTGGTAGTACCAGTCGTCCGTGAAGAAGATCTTGAGACCTTGACCGTCGGAGCCGAGCTCGCTTGCCGGCGTGCCGAGTCGAGCCAAGACATCGGCTTCGAACGGGTCGCTTCCGCCGATGTCGGGACCGAAGGGCTTCGGGATGTCGGCCACGTTGCCCATCATGCGCATGTTCACCATGCCCGGGTTCCAGGCCACCTTCTCGTCCTTGCCGAGGTCTTCGAACCAGGTCGGAAGCTCGATGATGTCGCCGTCGGTGAGGCCCGTCTCCGTCTTCATCACCTCGATGTGGCCCTGGATCTTGGCGTCGGCCACCTGGCTCCACTGCATGAGCTGCGTGTCGGCCAAGCACTCGTCCACCGTCTTTTCGAATTCGCCGCCGCGCCCCAAGTGCAGCACGGCCGAGCCGTTGCCCTTGGACTTCATGTCCTCGAGCATCTTGGTCATGAGCGCCGGCGACGCGACCAAGAGCTTCCAGCCGAGCTTGGTCTTGGCGGGCACCCAGTGGAAGAACTCGTCCACGTGCTCGACGGCGAGCCAAGTCGTGTCGAGCACGATGGGCGGCCCTTGTACGCCCTGCGTCGCGTAGAACTCCTGCGTCGTCTTCATCACCTTGTTGCCGTGGATGATGCGGCCCATGTTGTAGCCGGGGAACGGCGGCACCAGGTCGTGGTTGCCGTGGGAGTCTTGCGTGTTGCCGCTCTGACGTTGATTGTTGTCGTAGAACTCGGCGCCGCCACGATCGGGTCCGAGCACCGCCGGCGGCCGGCCCTTGTCGGTGTTGCCGAGGATCCAGCGGATCGGGAGGTAGTCGCTGACCGTCTGGGGCGTCGCGTTCTGGGGCGGTCGACCCCACGGGCGCGAGTTGAAGATGCGCATGCCGCGCACGCTTCCGTTGGGCCCCGGAAAGCCGGTCCAGCCCGTCTGGAAAAAGTCCTCGGTCCAGATGTCTTGCCAGCCGCCGTCTTGGCTCATGCTGGAGGCGTACGGCGTGTAGCCAACGCTCGCGGCCTGCGCGGCGGTCGTGTTGCCGTCCACGAAGTCGGGGACGGCTTCGGACGACCAGATCGTGTCGTGGGGGTTCAGGCTGCCCATCATCACCCAAGGCGCGACGCGCATCTTCACGTGGTCGAAACCATCTGGCACGTCTTTCGTCGTGTAGCGCTCGCCGGTTTCGCGCTCGATCGAGTAGCTGATGTCGACGTTGCCGGTCCAGGTGTTCTTCTTGGCGTCGTCGCCAGGGGACAAGCTCGCGAGCCACATGCCCCGAAAGCGCCGGGCTTCGATCAGGAACGTCACCCCAGCCTGGGTTTCAGCCAAAGTGAGCTTGTGCTCGAGCACGTACTTGCAGTCCGAGGCCGAGGTGCACGCGCCCGTGCTACCGAGCACGAGCACGGTGCTGCCGTCGGGGTTCTGCTTGAAGATGCGCACGCTCTCTGCGGCTTCTTGGTCGATGCGCACGACCCCCAAGCCGTCTTTGGGCGAGGTCGGCCAGGCCGTCACGCGGAACTCTGCGAGGTCGAGCTTGTCGGCGTCACCATTGACGATCTCGTCGTCGGCGTCCCGCTTCTGGTCGCCGTCGTCGTCGTCGAGGTTGGCGATGAAGCTCGAGCCCGCGGTGGTGTCGAACTGGTCCTCCCGATCCTGGTCGGTCGGGTCTTCGGCATTCACCACGCCGTCTCGGTTCGTGTCGGCCACCACGTCGATGATCTCGGGGGGCGGCTTGGTGGTACCTCCTCCTCCTCCGGAATCGCTCGAACATGCGACCGCGCCCAAGACTGCGGCTAGCGGCGTCCACTTTCGGTATCGCAACATGACTCGCTCCTCGCCCCCGCTCGGCAGGTCCGGAATCCTCCGCTCAAAACCGGGTCCGCGCAACCGGATTGCTGCCAATCGCGGGCTAATTCGCAGGTCTCGGCGCCGAGTTCGGGCTAATAGGTGGTCGAGTTCCCCGTGCCGGTCCTGAGCGCCCAACGCCTGTCGAAGTCCTTCGGCGAGCGCGTCCTCTTCGACGACGTGACCCTGACGTTGCGCTCCCTCGAACGCGTCGGGCTCGTGGGCAGGAACGGCACCGGCAAGAGCACGCTCTGCCGGGTCCTCGCGGGCCTCGAGCCCATGGACACGGGCAGCTTGGCGCTCCGGCGCGGCGCCGAGGTGCGCTACCTGTCGCAAACGCCCAGCTTCGAGTCCGAGCGCACGCCGCGCAACATCGTGAGCGAAGGGCTCGCGACTTGGTCGCGGGTGAAAGCGCGCTACGACGAACTCGGCGAGCTCCTGCGTACCCAGCCCGATCCGGAGCTGGTGAGCGAACACGCCGAGCTCGCCCACGAAATCGAACGCCACGGCGGCTGGCAGCGCGACCACGAGGTCGACGCCATGCTCGGTCACCTCGGCGTCGAGCGCCGGGACGATCCGGTCGGCAGCATGAGCGGCGGGGAGCGCCGGCGCGTGGCGCTCGCGCAGATCCTGATCGCGAAGCCGGCCCTCGCGATCCTCGACGAGCCCACCAATCACCTCGACGTCGAGACCATCGATTGGCTCGAACGCTACCTGCTCGAAGAGCACGCGGGGGCCGTCCTGCTCGTGACCCACGATCGCTATCTGCTCGACCGCGTCTGCAGTCGCACGCTGGAGCTCGAGCGCGGTGCGCTCACGAGCTACGATGGGGGCTACGAGACGTTCCTCGAGGCCAAAGCCGAGCGATTGGCGCTCGAGGAGCGCACCGAGCAGAACCGCCAGAACTTCCTGCGTCGCGAGCTCGAGTGGCTGGCGCGGCAGCCCAAGGCGCGCACGACCAAGCAGAAGGCCCGCATCGATCGCGCCGAGACCGCGCTGGCGGTGCGCGCGCCCGTCGCCGAAAAGACGGCGAATCTCCACATCGAGTCCACCCGCTCGGGCAAGACCGTCGTCGAGCTCGAGGGGCTCCGACTCGAGGTCGCGGGCCGCGCCTTGGTGCAGGACCTCACGCTCTACCTCACGGCGGGCGAGCGCGTCGGCATCGTCGGACCCAACGGCAGCGGCAAGACGAGCCTGCTCCGCGCCATCGTGGGGGAGCTACCTCCCGCGAGCGGACGCATCACGCTGGGTCAGAACACGCGCGTCGCCTACTTCGATCAAGAGCGCAGCGGGCTCGACCTCGACAAGAGCGTGTTCGAGAACATCGGCGATCAGGGGCGCTTCGAAATCGACGGCCAAGTGCTCGACACCCGGAGCTACCTCGAGCGCTTTCTGTTCGACGGCTACGAGCAACGCAAGAAGGTGGCGGCGCTCTCGGGGGGCGAGCGCGCGCGCGTCGCCCTGGCGAAAGCACTCCGCACCGCCACGAACCTGGTCCTGCTCGACGAACCCACCAACGACCTCGACGTCGCCACGCTGGGCGCGCTCGAAGAGATGCTGATGGGGTTCCCAGGCACGACGCTGGTGGTGACCCACGATCGCTGGTTCCTCGACCGCGTCGCCACGTCGCTGCTCGTGTTCGAGGCAGACGGCAAGGTGGTGCACTACCCCGGAAACTACGAGACTCTGCGGCGCCTGCGGGCCGCCACCGCCCCGAAGCCAGAAGCCTCCGCGCCGAGCCGCGCCGAAAAGGAGCGGCCGGCGACGAGCGAACGAGCGAAGCCCAAGAGCCTCACCTACGCGGAGCGGCTCGAGCTCGAGAAGCTCCCCGAGCGCATCGAAGCGAGCGAGGCGCGCGTGCGCGAGCTCGAGGCTCGTATCTCCGAGCCGAGCTTCTTTCGCGGTGCTCCGGCGGAGGTGAAAGAGACCCTCGCCGAGCTCGACGCGGCCCGCGAAGAAGCCCTCGGCTTGCTCGCCCGCTGGGAAGAGCTCGAGACGCGAGCGGGGTGAGCGGGCGCCCGGGGCCCGGCGTCACGCGGGTTCGTCGGCCGGTGGCGAGAGCTCGCGCAGGAGCTCGCCGTAGAGGCGGCACACGTCACTGGTCGTGAGGATGCCGGCGAGGCGACCGTCCTTCACCACCAGCGCCGAGCCGACCTTGCGACGAGCCATCTCGGTGAGGACGACGTCCATCCGCGCGTGCAGCTCCACCACGTAGAGCTCGCGACTGCAGAGCTCTCGAACCGGGATGGCGCGAGCCGGCTCCTGGCTCTTGCCGACGAGCTCCGCGACTTCGAGGTCCCGCTCGGTGACCACGCCGATGAGCTTGCCGTCGTCCTTCACCGGCAGGTGACGGATGCCGTACTCCAGCATGATCCGCCGCGCAGCGACGCTATCCTCGTGGACTTCGATGAAATGCGGGAAGGCCGTCATCGCGTCCTTCACCAATGCAACGCGTTTCGGGGGCATGACCATCGGACCGTGTCAGCTCTTCACGCTGCAGCTCAGCACCTGGCTCACGAGCTCGTCGCCTTCCTTGGTGCCTTGGATGTAGAGAGCGAGAAGCCGGCCACCATCCAGGGCGAAGAGGCGGCTCTCCGCCACGCCCCCCTGGGTGCCTTCGACGTCCCAGTGTTTGCCCACGGCCTTCATGTGCTCGTCCACCGGCACCACCACGAGGCGCGCGTCACGCCGCTTGCCGGCGTGCATCGAGAGCCAGCGCTGGCCTCCGGTGACGGCGAAGCTCGGCTCGGACAGTGAAGCGTCCACGCCGTCGAACACCGGCTTGTCGAGGCTCGCCGGCAGGCCGTCACCGAGCTTGCCGATGCGCAGCTCGTAGCTGTCGCCGGTGAGCTTGAACGAAGTGAGGAGGAGCAGGTTCGAACCATCCGGCGTGAGCTCGACCATCCCGGGCCAACCGCCGCGGTAGCTCTTCACCTTGCCCGTGGGCTTGTGCTCCTTGTTCAGTACGAAGCTGACGAGCGTGCCTCGATAGCGGGCGGTGAGTACGAAGGAGCCATCGCCGCGCTGAGCAGCTGCCGGAGCCTCCCAGGTGTGGAGCTCCTTGGGCTCTTTGGGCAACGGCACCGAGTCGAGCATGTAGTAGCCGCCGCTGGCGTTCGGCTGAACGAACAGGCGCATGCTCCACTTCACGCTGTCGTCGGTCTGCGGCTCGCCGTGGAGCTCGGTGCCGAGCCCCCAAACCGCGCCGTCGTCGTCCACGAAGGTGCGGCAGTCACGGATTTCGCGGAGCGCCTTCTTCTTTTCGTCCTTTTCGGGCTTCTCTTCGGCCTTTTTGTCGGGCACCCCGGCATCGGGAGCGAGCTTCACGTCGGCGCCCGCCACTCGGGCCATGCCCGGCGTGTGGAGCTTCCGCATCGAGTGGAGCGCCTTGGCCGCCCCGAGGGCCACCGAACCGCTCGAGCTCGGCGCCGCGGCCACCGGCGCGGATCCCGCATCGGGCGTTGCCGCGGTCTTGGCCGGATCTTTGGGCTTGTCCTTGGGCTTGTCGTCGTCGATGAGCGGCTTGTCGTCGTAGGCGAGGACGACTTGCTTGTTCTGCACGAGCTCGCAGGCGATGCGCCGCCGCTTGCTCTCGTACTTGTCACGATAGTCGGCGTACGCGGTGATCTTGCCGTCCGTGCTCTTGAAGGGCGTCACGCGCTGCATGTCGCGCTTGCCCTCTTTGGCTGGGATGTCGTTGGCGAGCTCCGACCCGTCGGCGAGCGCCGCGCTCACGAGCTCGCCCTTGCCCTGCTTGTCCAGCACCAGCACCTTCGGCTTGTTGCCGACGGCGACGCCGACCGCGGTCTTGTCCCCCATCTGCACGGGAGTGAGACCCGTGCGGCGGTTCGCCCACTTGGCCCACACCTTGCGCTCGCCTGCGCTGCACACGGCGCCGGGCTCGGCGGGCCGCAGGCTGTCGCTCGCGGCGGGCCCCGGCTGCGCCGAGGCCACCGGACTCGCCGAGCTCCCGGTGCTCCCGCTCTCGCCACCCGGCTTGAGCTTGTTGCAGGCGAAGCTCCCGAGAGCGACGGCGGGGATCAAGGCTGAGACGAGGCGAACGGTGAGTCGTTTCATGGCTGGTCGTGCCGTCCGGCGCGTCGGCGAGCGGAGCGGCCCCGTTTCGGGGGGGAGCCTACATGAGCGTCCGCGCATCGGCGACAGATCCGGAGCTCGCGGCGAGACGGCCGCATAAGTCGGCGATTGGTCGAGGATTCGGCTTCACCGCGCGGGAGCCGAGACGCTATGGTCACGCGCGATGGACGCCTCGGCCGCTGCCCGGCTCATCGCCACTTGGTTCGGGGCCGGTCGCTCGCCGGTCGCGCCTGGCACGGTCGGCACCATCGCAGCGCTGCCCGTGCATTGGGTGCTCCGCTCGGTCGCGCCCGTGCCGTATGCCGCGGCCGTGATCCTCGTCACCGTGGCGGGAACCTGGGCGGCCGAACGCGAGGCCCTGCGGCTCGGAGAAAAGGATCCGTCGAGCGTCGTGGTGGACGAAGTCGCCGGGGTGCTCCTCGCGCTCTTCATCGCGCGGAGCGCGGGACTGAAAGCGGAGATCGTGAGCGTGCTCCTGTTTCGGCTCTTCGACATCTGGAAGCCCGGCCCCATCGACCGCATCCAGCACCTCGAGCCCGCCGGCGTCGGCATCATGGCGGACGATATCTTGGCGGGTGCCCTGGCGGGAGTCCTGGCTCGCCTGCTTTGACCGGCAGCACGCGGACGCCGGGTCCTCGCGCCCGTCTACGGAAACAGCACGCCGAGCGCCGCCGCCATCACCGTATTGGGATCCGCGCCGTCCTGGTTCACGATGCTCACGATGGTGGTGTTGCTCTCGCGGAAGTGGAACGCCTGGGTGTGATAGCCGTTGATGCTGCCGTCGTGCCCGAGGCCTTTGCCCGCGCCCCCACTGAGCGCCGCATCCAGCATCAGCAGGCCGAGTCCGTAGCTCACGCCGGACGCGACGGGCTCGCCCTTCTCCATCTCGGTCTGCTGGGCAGCGGCGAGCACCTTGCCGGTCACCAGGTTTCGAATCCACTTCGCGGTGTCTTCGCTCGTGGCCGTCATGGCGCCGGCGGTCCAGGGCCCAGACGGATGGATGGCGTTCGTCGCGTCGGAGCCGTTCTGGGTGAAGCCGGGCGCGAGCGGATCGCCGAGCGCTTCTTCACCGTCGAGAAACGTGTGCGCGAGCTGATTCGGTGAGAGGAGCTTCTCTCGGATCTGCTGGGCGATCCCCTTCTGGCCGACCTTCTCGGCGATGATGCCGAGACAGATGTAGTTCGTGTTCGAGTACTTCCACACGCTTCCTGGCGGGTCGACCGCGCCATGGGCAGAAGCCAGGGCGACGAGCTCCTCCGGCTGCCACACCTTGCCGAGATCGGCGAGGAAGCTCGCGTCCGAGGTGTAGTTGAAGATGCCGCTCGTATGGTTCAAGAGCATGCGGAGCGTGATGGCGTTGCCGTTGGGCACGCCGGTCACCCAGGTGTCGAGCTTGTCGTCGAGCGAGAGCTTCCCATCGCCGACGAGGCCCAGCACGACCGACGCCACGTAGGTCTTGGTCACGCTCCCGATGCGGAAGAGCTCGGCGCCCGTGAGGTTCGAGTCGCCGCGCACGAAGCTCTGGACCCCGCAGTCTTCGCTGATGACCGCCAGAGCTGCGTCGCGGCTCTTCTCCTTCACGCGCGCGCTCTCCAGCGCGTCGCCGAGGGCCGTCGCACGCTCGGTGCAAGCGGCAGAGCTCCCACCGCTGCCGCCCGACGCGCCCGCCCCAGCGGAACCCGAGGCTCCGCCGCTGCCACCGGTGGCGCCACTGCCTCCGACCCCCGCGCTGCCGCCGGTCCCACTCTTGCCACCCCCGCCACCGGAGTCGTCGGAGCTGCCGCAGCCGAAGAGCAAACACGCCGCGAGCAGGGCGCCGACGTAGGTCCCACCTGACATGTCGGAGTTCGTGACAGCGCGCTCGCCGCGAGTCAACCGCCCGCCCGGAGAGGCGTATGCTCCGCCGCGAGGCCGAGCCATGCCCTATCGCCTGAGCGACGAAGAACGCTCGTTCCAACGCACCGTCCGCGCTTTCGCCGAGCAGGAGCTGGCGCCGCTCGTGCGAGAGGCCGAAGCCACTGGACGCTTTCCGCGCGATCGCATCCTGCCGCGCCTCGCCGAGCTCGGGCTGCTCGGCATCGGCGTGCCCGAAGCGCTGGGCGGGAGCGGCGGAGGCGCGCTCCTCTCGTGCGTCGTAGGGGACGAGATCGCACGCGTCTGTGGTGGGTTCGCCATCGGCGCCATGGCGAGCCTGCTCGCGCCGCAGATCCTGTGCCGGCTCCAGGGCGGAACGCCCAACCCGGCGCTGCTCGAACCACTGCTCCGCGGTCAGCTTCTTCCGGCTCTCGCCTTCACGGAACCGAGCGGCGGATCGGACCTCGCGAGCCTCGGCACGCGCGCGAAGCCGGTGGACGGCGGAGTCGCGCTCAGCGGCACGAAGTCGTTCATCTCCAACGGTCCCACGGCCGACGCCTACCTGGTCGCGGCAGTGCGCGCCGACCACGCAGACTTGCCACGCGCCGAACGCGTGAAAGGCATCGGCGTGCACGTGGTCCTGCGCGGCACCCCCGGCGTGAGCGCGGGACCTCCCCTGGCGAAGCTCGGCATGCGTTCGAGCGAAACGAGCGAGGTCTTTTTCGAAGAGGCGTTTTCTCCGAAAGGCGGTCTCGGGGGCGGCAAGGGCAAGGACCCCGCCCGGGGCTTCCGCCAGATGATGGAGTTGCTCGACGTGAACCGGCTCTACATCGCCGCGCTGAGCTTGGGGCTCGCGGAGGCCGCTTTCGAGGCCTCGGTGAGCTGGGTGAAGTCGCGGAAGGCCTTCGGAAAGCCCATCGCCGAGCACCAGGCCACGGGCTTCAAGGTCGCGCGCATGGCGATGCAGCTCGACGCAGGCCGATCGCTCGTTCAGCAGGCGGCCGAGCTCACGGATCGAGGCGAACGCGCCACGCGGCTCGTGAGCGAAACCAAGCTCTTCTGCACCGAGGCCGCGCTGCAGATCTGCGGCGACGCCGTGCAAATCCACGGCGCCGACGGCTACGTCGAGGACCTGCCCGTGGAGCGCTACTTCCGCGACGCCCGGGTGGGCACGATCTGGGAAGGAACGAGCGAAATCCAAGCCCAGATCGTCTGCCGCGAGCTCGGCCTGTTCGAGACCTGACAAGTGCCTGACGCCCGACAGCCGGGCGGGCGGAGGGTCTTGAGAAGAGCGGATCGACTCGTCTATGCTGTAGGGCCGTCTTGTTCCAAGGAGCCCTCATGTCGCGTTCCGCAGCGCTCGTACTCCTCCCGGTCCTCGCACTCTCGGGCGCCGCCTGCGGCGGTGGCCCCGGGGATCCCAACAAGCTGAAGAACGGCGGGTCACCCACCGCCGGCATGGGGCTATCCACCGACGTGGTCGACACCTACGCCGAGCCCCTCATCGTCGACTGGAACCCGAACCACCGCACGGATCTCGAGGTGATGACCCGCGACAAGATCGCGGTGGTCCGCTACCAGAAGAACGAGATCAAGCTGCTGAAGGACTGCTACGTCGACGGTGCCTACGGCTACGTCGGCGTCACCAAGAAGGAGCAGTTCATCCGCTACGACTCCTCCGACGAGCTCGCGGCGAACTTGCCAGGCATCTTCGCCCTCGGCGGCGCCAAGCTCGGCGCCGAGATGGAGCAGGGCACCACGGTGGACATCGGCCTCGTGATCGTCGGCAAGCGCACGGCCGTCCGCACCAACGCCCAGCGCTCCGAGCTCCAAGGGGACTGCACCGGCGCCACCCACTTCGTCCGCGGCGCGACCATCGGCGCGTTCGCCGTCCAGACCGGCGAGCGCTCCAAGATGGGCTCCGTTGCAGGCCTGTTCGGCGCCGGCGTCTCGGCCAAGAGCGCGAGCAGCCGTTCCGTCTCCAACAAAGACGGTTCCATCGACAAGTGCTCGACCGCGACCACGGAGCAACAGAAGGCGCCGGAGGGCTGCGGCTCGCTCCTCCGCCTCGAGCTCCGCCCGTTCGACGCGCCGAAGAAGGCAGCGAAGGACGAAAAGGGCAACCTGGTGAAGTCCGCCGACATCCCCGAGTGCAGCGCGGGCTTCGTGTGGGACGGCGCGAAGTGCGCCAAGAAGGGCTCGGCCAAGGCCTTCGCCTGCTCGGGCAAAGACGAAGCGCAGTGCCGCGACCAGTGCGACAAGCAGAACGCCAAGAGCTGCACGCAGCTCGCTCTCATCTATCGCAACGCGGGCAAAGATCCGCCACAGGCCGTCGCCTTCTTCAAGAAGGCGTGTGGCCTCGGGGACGAGTCGGCCTGCGCCGAGTTCGGCTCTCACCTGCTCCAAGGCAGCGGCATCCAGAAGGACGAATACAAAGCCCTCGAGACGTTCCAGAAGGCGTGCACCGCCGGTGACGGGCTCGGCTGTTCGTTCCTCGGCCGCATGTTCCGCTCGGGTACCGCCACCGAGCCCAGCGAGTCCAAGGCGTTCGGGTTGTTCAAGCGCGCCTGCGACGGCGGCTTGTCCCAAGGCTGCGTCGAGCTCGGCATCATGCACGAGCAGGGCATCGGCACGACCCGCGACTACAAGAAGGCCATCGCGTACTACCAGCGCGCGTGCAAGGCGGACAACCCCGACGGCTGTGCGCAGCTCGGCATCATGTACGCCTCGGGTCGTGGTGTGGAGCTCGACCGGCAGAAGTCCATCGAGCTGTTCAAGAACGCTTGCGACAAGAACAGCGCCGTGGGCTGCACGGAGCTCGGCAACACGTATTTCCGCGGCGCCGGCATGGAGCGCAAGAAGGAGAACGACGAAGAGGCCGCGCGTCTGTACGAGAAAGCCTGCGGGCTCTGGGGCGGCGCCGAGGGCTGCGCCCGGCTCGGCTACCTCACACGCTACGGCTGGGGCGTGAAGATGGATGGCTGGAAGGGCTATTCCCTGATCGAGAAAGGCTGCCAGCAGAACAGCGGCTACGCCTGCGTGGAGCTCGGGAAAATCTACGAGACGGGCGCCCTCGGCAAGCCGCGCGACTCCATGCGCGCCATCGAATACTACCAGCGCTCCTGCGACCTCTTCGAAGGCGAAGGCTGCCGGCTCATCGGTCTCATCTACCGCAACGGCCAGGGCGTCCAGGTCGACAACGAGCGCGCCCACGAGTACTTCGCCCGCGGGTGCCGCACGGGCCACCCGCGATCCTGTTACCACGTGGCGGCCGACCTCTACACCGGCACCGGCACGAAGGTTGACTACGCCAAGGCCATGAGCCACTACGAGCACTCCTGCTCCGGCGGCTTCGCTGACTCCTGCAACGAGGTGGGCTTCCTCTACGACCACGGTCAGGGCGTGAAGGAAGACAAGCAGAAGGCCGCGGCCCTCTTCGACCAAGGCTGCGAGCTCGGGAGCTCCACCGCCTGCGAGAACCTCGGCAAGTACATCGAGTCGGGCGTCTACAAGGCGTCGAGCAAGGACCGTGCGCTCGCGCTCTACGCCCAGGCCTGCGACAAGGGCGACCCCGCGAGCTGCCACCGCCTCGCCCAGAAGTACCAATACGGGAGCGGTTTCGCCAAAGACCCGGTGAAGGCGGTGTCGTTCTACCGGAAGGGCTGCGACCGCGGCTACTACCAGGCCTGCATGCAGCTCGGCGACATGTATCGCTTCGGCTTCAGCGGCATCAGCGCGAGCGAGCGCGACGCCTTCGGCTTCTACAGCCGGGCCTGCAGCGGGCGCCTCGAATCGGCGTGCGACGCCATGGCGGAGCTCTACGTGACCGGCAAGGGCGTCGGCGCAAACCCGACCGAGGCGGCACGCATCCGACAGGGCAGCTGCGAACGCGGCAACACCAAGAGCTGTCGGAGCCTCGCCAAGATGTACGTGGAGGGCGTCGGCGTCGCCAAGGATCCCAAGGCAGCCGCGCAGCTCCACGAGAAGGCCTGCTACCTCCGCTCGAGTCAGGACTGCTACGAGCTCGCGCTGCTCTACGACAAGGGCGAGGGCGTGAAGGCCGACGGCAAGAAGACCGCCGAGTTCTTCCAGCGTGCGTGCAACTTCGGCAGCACCCTCGGCTGCGCCAACATGGGCTACTTCATCTACAAGGGCTCCGCCGAACAGAAGAAGGACACCACTCTCGGCTTGGCCAAGCTGCGCTACGGCTGCACCAACTTCGCGAGTTGGTACAAGGACGAAAAAGAGAAGGTGAAGAACGTCTGGGCCTGCGCAGCGCTCAAGAAGCTGAACCAAAAGCTCGACGCGCCCGACAAGGCGCCGGCGGGCACGCCGCCTCCGGTCAAGCCTGCGCTCCCGCCCCTCGGCGGAACCCAGAAGATGTGAGCGGCGGGGACTGTCCCGCCCGCCCCACCCGACTCCTCCCGCGGCGCTCCGTCGGCCCGGTGGACGGGCCGGCAGGCGTCTGCAATGCTGCCGCCCGACCCGATGTTCGTGTGTCCCGAGTGCGGCCGAACTTTCCCGGGAGCGGGTTTCTGCACGGAAGACGGCGGCACTTTGGCGCACTCGGGCGGCGATCCGCTGCTCGGGCAGATGGTGGGCAGCTACCGGGTGAGCCAGCTGCTCGGCAAAGGCGGCATGGGCTCGGTGTACAAGGGCGTCCACCCCAGCATCGGCAGCCGCGTCGCCATCAAGTTCCTCTCGCAGGAGTGCGCGCAGCACCCGGCGCTCGTCGAGCGCTTCTTCGCCGAGGCGCGGGCGGTCAACCTGATTCGCCACGACAACATCGTCAGCGTCTCGGATCTCGCTTCGACTCCCGACGGCCGCCCGTACATCGTGATGGAGCTCCTCGACGGGGCACCCTTGTCGGCGTTCATGAAACGCTACGGTGGCTTGCCTCTCGGCACTCTGTGCCGCGTGCTGATGGACGTGCTCGACGGTCTCGACGCAGCCCACGCCAAGGGCATCGTCCACCGCGACTTGAAGCCGGACAACGTGTTCATCTCTCCTGGCGGTCGGGTGAAGATCCTCGACTTCGGCATCGCGAAGCTGCGGCCCGACCAGGGCGGCGTCAGCGACGCCACGCGCACGGGCTCGCTGCTCGGAACGCCGCAGTACATGTCGCCCGAGCAAGCCCAGGGCATGCACGTGGACCATCGTTCGGACCTCTACGCGGCGGGCGTGATGCTGTTCGAAGGCGCCACGGGCCAGCGCCCGTTCCCCGCGCAGACGCTGTACGAGCTCCTGAAAGCCCACGTCGAACAGATGCCGCCTGCGCCGAGCTTGCTGCGGCCCGAGATCCCTCCGGCGCTCGAGACGGTGCTCCTGCACGCCCTGCAGAAGGATCCGAACTACCGTTATCAATCCGCCCAGGATTTCAAAGCCGCCATCGAACAGTGCTTGGCCTATCTCGGCCCCGAAACGTTCGTGCCGCTGGGCGAAGGCGTCGCGGCAAGGCCGCCCGCGGTCCCGAGCGTCGCGCAAGGCAACTACGCCAACCCTCCGTCGTACGCCGCGAGCGGTGGGGCCTACGCGCCGGCCTACCCGCCCGCAGCGGTCACGCCGCAGCCCACCTATCCCTCCCCGTACGCTCCAGCCGCCATGGCGGTACCCATGGGGCACGCGCCGCCCATGCCTCACCCCGCGACGCGCAGCTACACCTGGGTCTGGATCGTGATCGGAGTGTTCCTCTTGCTGGTGATCATGTGGACGTTCAGCTTCTGCGGCGCGTGCGTGATCGCGGCGGGCTCCGACAGCAGCCCGCCGGCAGCGACGCCCTGACTAGCCTCGCCCCACGCGCTCCGCGACGAAGCGCGAGAGGTGACGCGAGAGCGTGTAGATCCCGATCTGAGGCGGCCCCCCGATGCTCGTCGGATAGAGCGAGCCATCGAGGACGAACAACCCCGAAAGCTGATGGTGCTCTCCCGTGCTCTTCACCACCGCACGCCGCGGATCGTCGCCGAGGCGCAGCGTGCTCATGGGGTGAACCGCTGCCATGGCCATGCCGTGGGGTCGCGTGACGGCGTCGGGAATGGACTCGATGTCTTCGCGCTGCGAAAGCTCGAGGGCTGGCGTGCTCGGGACGAGGACGCGGCGCGCACCCGCGGCGAACAGCAACCGCGCACAGGCGCGGACGCCGCGGGCGAGCGCCGTGGAGTCCGACAAGGACAGCACGTATTCGATGCGCGGACGGCCGTCGCGCGCCACGGAGACCTGGCCTTCGCTCTCGTCGTGGAGCATGGCGGTGAGAACGGCGATGTTCGGGTAGCGGAGCATCCACGCGCGGTGGGCAGCGCCGAAGCCAGGCAGCATGATGGCGGCGCCGATGGGGTGCGCGAAGGCCGTCGTGATCCAGACGCGGTGAGCGCTTCCCGGCGTGAGATCGAGAAGCTCCGTGCACTCGTAGCTCTGCGGGATGCCACGCCAGCCCTCGATGCGCTCGTCGAAGAGCCCGGCCACCGCCACGCCCGGGTGAAGGTGCAACCCACGTCCGAGGTTCCGAAACGGATCCGGCAGGGCGCTCGCCACGCCGAGCACCGCGCTGCCGATGGCGCTCCCCGCGAGCACCACTGCGCTCGCGTCCACCCGTACGTCGGCGATGGGCCGTCCGTCGGCGCCGAGCGCGACGCCCGAGATGCCACGCGCACGTCGTCCGTCGTGGACGATGCGCGTCACGCGCACGTCGGACACCACGCGGGCGCCGTGGTCCAAGGCGTCGGGGATCAGTACCTTCGCAGCGTTCTGCTTGGCGTCGTAGGGGCAGCCGAGCTCGCAGAACCCCGAGCCCTGGCAGCCGAGACGGTTGTGCTTGAGAGGTCCGCCGCGCCAACCCAGGGCAGTGACGCCGCGCTCGAGCACGCGGTTGTTGGCGTTTCGCCGCGCGGGCTCGATCTCGCTCACGGACAGGTCGCGCTCCACGCTCTCGAACACGGGCCCGAGCTCGTCGGCGGAGAGGCCGCTCACTGCGTGATCGCGCTCCCAGAGCTCGAGGATCGCGTCGGGGATGCGTTTGCACAGGTTGATGTTGTGCACGGTGGAGCCGCCCACGTTGCGCCCCCCGAGCACGCGGATGGCGAGATCCGCCGTCGAGCGTCCACCTCGGTCTTGGTAGAGCTTCGGCATCATCTCGTCTTCGCGCTGGGTCATGTCGTCGGGAACCAGCGAGGGGCCTTCTTCCAAGGCGATGACCCGGACGCCGCGGCGAGAGAGCTCGCTCGCCGCCATGGCGCCGCCCGCGCCCGTGCCCACGACGACCACGTCGGCCTGCCAGGTCTGCGCCCTGCCGAGGAGCCGCCCGCGCTCGATCATCTCACGCTCCAGCGCACCACGGGCCCGCCGTAGCCGAGGCGCTCGAAGGCCTCGTCCTGCCGGTAGTAGGCCATCATGGCGAGGGCCTTCAAGGCAGCGAAACCGCCGCGCACGAGGCCGACGGGATTCTGCTCGAGCCAGGCGAGCACGCGGTCCTGCTCGTCGGGCAAGAGCTGGGTGAAGCGCGGTCCGAGCCCCACGGCCAGCGGCGCGAGCTGCTCGACGAAGCCGATCAGACCGAGGAGCTCGTCGCGGTCCTGGTCGGCGAGGCCTCGCGCGAAACCGTCGACGAAGAAGCCGACGTCCGCGCGCTCGGGAGCGACGATGCGCTGCCCGATGGCCTCGACCACGACGAACTGCCAGGGCGCGAGCACTTCGAGACGGGCCCGCGCGGCTTCGGACACGACGTAGCCCGAACCGCGCACCAGAGCGATGCCGGCGAACAGCGCGGCGCTGGCTCCGGAAAGCCAGCCCAAGAAGCGACGGCGATCGGCGCGCACGGCTCCGAGGGTTACACCCCGGGCTCAGCGGTCGCAAGCTCAGGGCAGAGGCACGTCCTTGCTCTTCTTGTCTGCCTTGGGCGCGAAGCTGTCGCCCGTGAGCTCCGCGATCACGCTCTCGAGCCCGACCACGAGACGCGCCGCACGCCCGAAATCCAGCCGCTCGGGCGTGTCCGTGGGCTTGTGATAGTGCGCATCGCGAAACGGCGCGGTGTCGGTCACCATCACCGCCGGCACTCCGAGCTGCCAGAACGCCCAGTGATCGGACCACCCTGCCACCGGCAGCGACGCCGGCAGCGCGGCGCCCTTCGCGGGCAGCGTACTGCGCGCGTTCAGACCGTCTGCGACCAGATCCACGAGCTCCTTCGACTCGGTGTTGCCCACCACGGCAGCGAAGTTCCCCACGCTCGGGTAACGCCCCTCGAGCTCTCTGGGGAAGCGCTGACTGCCGGGGGCGTCGCTGTAGAGGCCGATGCTCTCGAGGCTCAGCATGGCCACCACCTGCTCGCCACGCTCACGCACGCCCTTGGCGTAGAGCACGCTCCCCATCTTGTCGGTCTGGAAAAACGGGGGCTCCTCGTGGGCGAAGAGCACGAAGCGCAGCGTGCGCTCGGGTGTGGCCGTCCGATAACGACGCGCCAGGGCGAGCACCGCCGCGACCCCGGTCGCGTTGTCGTTGGCACCCGGACTCCCCTTCGCGCTGTCGTAGTGCGCACCGACGACGACGAGCTCGCGCGCCGAGCGGCCTCCTCTCACTTCGACCGCGAGGTTTTGGAGGAGCACGCCGTCGATCTCGTGCCCGTCGCGCGCGACCGAATAGCCCGCCGCCTCGAAGCTCTCGACCAGCCAGTCCGCTGCATCCGCGAGCTCCCACTTCTTGTCGGCGTTGCGCTCTCCGATCTTCTGCGCGAGGTGGCCCACGTCGCGCCGCAGCTCTTCGGCGACATTCGCTTCGCGCGCGGTGAGCGCTGGCAGCGTCCCGGCCTCGGCCGCGGGCGCCTCGGCCTTCGGCTGCGGCTCCGGCGTGCGCGGAGCCGGGGGATGGGAGCTGCACGCAGCGAGAGCAAGCACTGCGAGGACGAGCGTCGAGGTGCGCATCCGCCGAGTAATACCACCTCGGGGCGGCGTCCTCTGCTGGCGAGCGCGCGTGGCGCGCCGAGGTGGCCGTACGTTTTGGCCTGATGTAGATTGGCCGCCCTTTGGCAGAAGCAGTCAAACCTCGGGTCGGCGTGATCATGGGCTCCCAGAGCGACTGGGACACCATGCGCCACGCGACCGAGACCCTGGACGAGCTCGGCATCACGCACGAGGTGCGGGTGGTGAGCGCCCATCGCACGCCCGACCTCCTGTTCGAGTGGGCGGCCAGCGCGGCGGAGCGAGGGCTCGAGGTCGTGATCGCGGGCGCTGGCGGCGCAGCTCACCTCCCCGGCATGACGGCGAGCAAGACTGCTCTGCCCGTGCTCGGCGTGCCGGTCGAGAGCCGCACGTTGAAGGGGGTGGACTCGCTGCTCTCCATCGTCCAAATGCCCGCAGGCGTGCCGGTCGCCACCTTCGCCATCGGCAAGGCGGGGGCGGTGAATGCCGCGCTCTTCGCCGCGGCCATCCTCGCGGGGCGCGACGCGAAGGTGAGGGACGCCCTCGCCAGCTTCCGCGTGCGGCAGACACAGAAGGTCCTCGGTCAGCCCGACCCGCGGGGCGCGGGCTGAGAGGAGCGACGGGGTCGTGGAAGTCGGGGTGCTCGGAGCCGGCCAGCTCGGACGCATGTTGGCCCTCGCCGGCCACCCGCTCGGACTTCGCTTCTGCTTCCTCGATCCAACGCCGAATTCGCCGGCGAGCGGTTTGGGGGAGCACGTCGTGGCGCCGTGGGACGACAGCGCCGCGCTCGCGCGGCTCGCCCGCGCCGACGTGGTCACCTTCGAGTTCGAGAACGTTCCCGTCGATGCGCTCCACTGGCTCCGAGATCACGTGCGCGTCCTGCCGAATCCCCGCGCTCTCGAGGTCGGGCGCGACCGCCTGCAAGAGAAGACGCGCTTCCGCGAGCTCGGCATCCCGACAGCCGATTTTCGTGCCGTGGACGACGAGGCTTCGCTCCTGGCGGCGGTCGCCGAGCTCGGAACGCCGTGTCTGCTCAAGACCCGGCGCTTCGGCTACGACGGCAAGGGTCAGGCGCTGATCCGCGAACCCGCCGAGGCCTCGGCGGCCTACGCCGCACTGGCGGGGCAGCCGCTGATCCTCGAGGCCTTCGTGCGCTTCCAGCGCGAGCTCAGCATCTTGTGCGTCCGAGGTCAGTCGGGGGAGACGCGTTTCTACCCACTGATCGAGAACCAACACCGCGAGGGGATCTTGCGGCTCAGCCGCGCTCCTGCCCTCCAGGTCTCGCCCGAACAGCGCGCGTCGGCCGAGCGTCACGCCGAACGCCTGCTCGCCGACCTCGACTACGTGGGCGTCCTCGCGCTCGAGCTGTTCGACGTCGGCGGCACGCTCTTCGCCAACGAGCTCGCGCCGCGCGTCCACAACTCGGGCCACTTCAGCATCGAGGGCGCGCGCACGAGTCAGTTCGAGAACCACCTGCGGGCCGTGTGCGGGCTCCCCCTCGGCGACACTTCGCTGCTCGGCCCCTCGGCGATGCTGAACCTCATCGGACACGTGCCGCCCAAAGCGCCATTGCTCGAGGTGCCCGATCTCCACCTCCACGACTACGGCAAGGCGCCGCGCGCGCAGCGCAAAGTCGGACACTTGACACTGCGGGCTCGCGACGACGCCGAGCTCGAAACGCGCCTCGCGCACGTGCAAGCCTTGCTCGCCTCCGGCTGAAAAACGCCGAAATTGGGCCCGGCGGCCCGACCAGAGGACGGTTTTTCGCGCGACAGGCGCGAGGGTGCCGGCTATAAGCGCTGGGTCCTTGCGGAGGAAATCATGAAGAAGGCGATCACCTCATTGGTCGGATTGGGAATCTTCCTCGCTTCCGGCGCCGCGCTGGCACAGCAGCCGTATGGCGGAGGCTGGTCCGGCAGCTACTCGCCGACGGCTCCACCGCCACGCTCGAGCAGCCTCGACAACATCGGTGAAGAGGGTCAGATCACCTTCGGCGTGGATCGCGTGATGGGCGTCGCCTTCGACACCCAAACCATCTCGCCCGACCAGGGCGGCGACATCAAGAACAAGTCCACCACCGTGGCTCTGTTCGGCAACGACGGCGGCACGGGAATGATCCCCCGCCTGTCCTCGACT
>Ga0268298_10002034_pt1 | contig 22695 bp, 21 predicted proteins | sample WWTPWeurt_MetaG_FD_194462 | JGI IMG/M metagenome (GOLD analysis project Ga0268298, IMG submission 194462) | Activated sludge microbial communities from WWTP in Nijmegen, Gelderland, Netherland - WWTP Weurt | ecosystem: Engineered > WWTP > Aerobic digester > Activated sludge | place... | reverse complement strand
TTTCAAAAAAGTATATACGTTGGAACTATTAAATAAATTTTCAACTACTTCTTTAATTACACCATCTTTTAATAATAGAAACTATAATATTAAAAGTTTTAGTGTGGAGCCCAAATTAACTTATACTTATTTAACTCGTTATCGTTTACAGCTCTCCTACATATTTGTTCAAAAAGAAAACAATATTATTTATGGAGGCGAAAAAGCAATTAATAACATTATACAAGCAGAGGCTAAGCTGAACATTTTTAACAACACTAGTTTACTTACAAAGTTTAATATGCAGCATATTAATTTTAATGGCAATATTGGTACAACTACAAGTTATATTATGTTAGATGCTTTGCTGCCAGGAAAAAATTATTTATGGATGGTTGAGCTTACAAAAAGGTTAGGCAATAATTTAGAATTTAACATTAATTATGAGGGTAGAAAGCCAGCATCTTCAAAAATGATACATATTGGTAGGGCGGGTATTAGAGCCTTGCTATAATTAATATAAATTAAATAACATCTAAGAATTACATTTGTAACGGTATATTTTTTCATTTTAATTTAGCGTATGCAAAAAAAGAACATCACTATAGCTGGTGCAGGGTTGGTAGGCTCTTTACTAGGAATTTATTTAGCTAAAAGAGGGTATTCTGTTTCTATTTATGAACGCCGTTCAGATATGCGTAAAGAATCTTTATCAGCAGGGCGTTCTATTAATTTAGCATTAAGTGATAGAGGATTGCTTGCTTTGAAAAAAGTTGGGTTAGAAGATGAGATTAAAAAAATTTCAATACCAATGCATGGTCGTTATATTCATAATGCAGATGGTTCTACTGCCTTTCAACCTTATGGTAAAGAAGGACAATTTATAAACTCTGTTTCTAGAGCTACACTTAATATAAAGTTGATGGAGTTAGCCGAACAAGAAGGAGTGAAAATTTATTTTAATCATAAATGTGCCAATATAAATTGGAACAAAAATGAAATAAATTTTGATACCGAAAATGGCAACTGCATTACTACAAACTTTGATTTACTTTTTGGAGCCGATGGAGCTTATGCTGCTACAAGGCTACAACATCAGGTACATCATTCTAAATTTAATTACCAACAATATTATATAGATTGTGGTTATAAAGAGTTAACTATACCACCAACCAAAGAAGGAGATTTTGCAATGGAAGTAAATGCCTTGCATATTTGGCCAAGAAAGGATTATATGCTAATAGGCTTACCAAATTTAGATAAAACTTTTACCTGCACTTTATTTTTTCCTTTCGAGGGCGAAACTTCTTTTTCTAAATTAGATACTAAAGAAAAAGTAAAATCATTTTTTGAAAAAACTTTTCCAGATGCTATTCAATTAATGCCAAATTATTTAGATGACTTTTTTCAAAATCCAACCTCCTCGTTGGTTACAGTAAAATGTTACCCTTGGATTAGAGACGATAAGTTTACATTAATTGGAGATGCAGCTCATGCTGTAGTGCCATTTTTTGGGCAAGGAATGAATTGTGGTTTTGAGGATTGTAGAATTTTAGATGAGTTGATGGAGGCAAATGAAAACAATTGGCATAATATATTAGAGGCCTTTCAACAAACTAGAAAACCAGATGCAGATGCAATTGCAGATTTAGCTATTGAAAACTTTATTGAAATGAGGGCTAAAACAGCCGACCCTAAGTTTTTATTACAGAAAAAAATAGAAGTAAGACTACATGAAAAATATCCTAACCAATGGATACCTGCTTATGCTCAAGTTACTTTTTCTCCAAATATTCGTTATAGCGATGCTTTAAAACGTGGCCAAATTCAAGAAAAAATTATGCAACAAATTATGCAAATACCCAATATAGAGGCAATTTGGGATAGTAATGAAGTAGAAGAAAAAATTCTTTCTTTAATACCCTAAATTATTGTTTCAAAAATTTTAAATTCCTTAAAATTCCTTTGTATTTACTTCGCTTTATTGCAGAGTTTTTAAAAATTTTCTTGAAACTTTCTTCACTTAATTCTTCCCATTGTTGGGTAGTTAAATTCAACACTTCTGGTATGGGTGTAAATGCAATTTCGTTGGTGGGTTTACTAAATCTATTCCAAGGGCAAACATCTTGGCAAATATCGCAGCCAAACATCCAATTTTTAAATTTGCCTTTCATACTTTCATCAATTAATTCATCTTTTAATTCAATAGTAAAATAACTAATACACTTACTTGCATTAATTACTTTTTGTGGTAAAATTGCTTCGGTGGGGCAGTTATCAATACATTTTGTGCATGAGCCACAATAGTCTTTAGTAAAAGGGTTATCATAAGCCAATTCAATATCTACAATTAATGTTGCTATAAAAAAGAAGGAGCCAGAATGTTTTGTTATTAATATTCCATTTTTTCCTACCCAACCCAAGCCACTTTTATTAGCCCAGGTTTTTTCTAAAACAGGTGCACTATCTACAAAACCACGGCCATTTACTTGACCAATTTTTTCGGTTATAATTTGTAATAATGTTCTAAGCTTATCTCTAATGCTCAAATGATAATCGTTACCATAAGCATATTTAGATATTTTAGGAACAGATGCATTTTGCTTTGAATCAGGATAATAATTTTGCATTAAAGTAATTACACTTTTTGCACCTGGCACTAATTTTTGAGGATCTGTTCTAAGGTCAAAATAATTTTCCATGTATTGCATACTACCATGCATGCCTTTATTTAACCATTGTTCTAAACGTTTTGCATCTTCATTTAAAAATTCAGCTTTTGCAATTCCACAAAAATCAAAACCTAGTTGGTAAGCAGTTTGTTTTATTGTTTGGCTATATGTTGTTTGGTTACTGATAATAATGAATTTTGATATGTAATAGCTTATTCAGTATTTTGCTAAAATAATTGTATAACTTATGAAAAGGTTTATTCTAGTTTTAATTTGCTCAATTTACGCTACATTATTATTTGCTCAAAAAAATAATGGTGCTATAAAATTTGGTGATATTACTACCAACGATTTAGCCACAAAAATTTATAGTATAGATAGCCAGGCAAACGCAGTAGTTTTATACAATTACGGACATTCAAAAATGGAGGCTAATAGCGAAGGAGCTTTTAATTTAGTTAATACTTTTCATCAAAAAATTAAAATATTAAATAAAGAGGCATTTGATTTAGCAAATTATAAAATTTATTTATTCAATAATGAAGGAGGAAACGAAAAAATAGAATCTTTTCAGGCTGCAACTTATAATTTAGTTAACGGAGAAATTAAAACTACAAAAGTAGAAAAGAGCTCATTAAAAAAATCAAAAATTAATGAAGATAGTACTTTACAAGAATTTACTTTTTCTGATATTCAGGAAGGTTCAATTATTGAATGTAGTTACAAAATTATTTCGCCTGATGTTAGGGAGATGAGGGATTGGTTCTTTCAGTTATCTTACCCTGTATTATGGAGTGAGTTTTATTTTATTTACCCAAATATGTTTGAATTTGTTGCGTTAAAAAAAGGGGTACATAAATTTTCAGAGGAAACTGTTTATACTACAAATGAGCGTTATGATATTATGATACCACAAGGTGTAGATGCTGGAGGATTTGATGGTAATATGCCTACAATAAATAATAAATGGGTGATGCAAAATATTCCGGCAATGGAGAAACAAAATTTTGTAACATCCATGTATAATTATTTAGCATCTATCAGGTTTTATATTAGTGGTATAAGATTACCAGGTGCAGGCTTTAAATCAACTATACCAACTTGGATAGCCTTATCAAAAGGATTAATGGCAAGTGAGAATTTTGGTGCAGAGATTAATAAAAAACCATCTTGGGCAAAGGATGAAGTTAAAAGACTTACTGCTGGTATAACAGATAATTTAGAAAAAGCAAAAAAAATTTACAACTATGTTCAATCAAATATAAAAGTAAATTACACTTCAAATATTGATATTTCATTTCCAATAAAAAAAATATTTCAGAATAAAAAAGGAAATGCAATACAGGTAAATGCTTTGTTAGCAACCTTGCTCAGTTCAGCAGATTTGCCTGTTAAGCCTATATTGCTAAGCACAAGAGAAAATGGTAAACCATCTGAGCTGTATCCAATTATTGATGAGTTTAATTATATGGTTTGCTATTTAGAAATTAACGATCAAAAATATTTTTTAGATGCTTCTTCAAATAAATTAGGGTTCGGAAAATTACCATTAAAATGTTATAACGGAGCTGCAAGATTGATTGATACAACTATGCCATCTATTATAAATATTTCTGCAGACTCGTTGCTTGAAACTACTAAAACAAATGTATATATTATCAATAAAGAAGAAGGGCTTGGAATGACTGGTTCCTTTACTTCATCATTGGGTTATTCAAAATCTACAGAAATTAGAGAAAGACTATTGACGAATAATGAATCTGATATTTTTAATGAACAAAAAAATAAATTTGAATTTAAAACAGATATTACCAATTCTGTTATTGAAAATTTAAATGACTTAGAGACATCGTTAAATTTAAAGTACAATTTTAGTTTAGATTCAGAGGCCGAAACAATTAATTTTTTACCCTTGCTTACAGAAGCAATTAAAGAAAATCCGTTTAAAGAAACTAAAAGAAATTATCCAATAGAAATGCCCTATACTATAAGTCAAACTTATTTATTTTCTATGGAAACTCCTAAAGAGTATGAAATTGCAGAAATGCCAAAAAGTGCAAGAATATTACTTAATGAAACCGAAGGATTGTTTGAATATTTAATTGCCAAAAAATCCAATGGGTCAATACAACTTAAATGTGTTGTAAAAATTAATGTTGCCAATTTTAATGCAGCAGAAGATTTTGAAACCTTAAAAGGGTTTTACAATTTTATTATTCAAAAAGAAAGCGAACCAATTGTGTTTAAAAAGAAAAAATAAAACCACTAAAGTTCTTTTAAAACTACGCTGTTTTTTTGTATGTTTAATTCGTAGTTTATACCAATTTTCAACGTTACATTTTCTCTATTATGGCTTACAGGAAAATTAAAACAAATTGGGTAGTTATAGTCTTTTACATGAAAATGAATGATATTGTAAACATCCTGTCCAAATGGCTTAGAAGTATCTTTTAGTTCAGAAAATCCGCCAATTATTAAAGCATTTAAGTTATTTAATGCACCACTGCGTTTTAATTGTACAAACATTCTATCTATATTATATAAATATTCACCAATATCTTCAATAAATAATATTTTTTTATTGGTGTTATATGCAGACTTGGAGCCAATTAAATGTGTTATTAATGCCAAATTTCCGCCAATTAATTCACCATTTATTTTACCTAAATTATTTAATATATGAGGCTTGCAATAGTATTTATTCTTTTTACCTGCTAAAGCATTTTTTAATGATAGAATATATTCATTCTTAAATCCATTATCATTAAATGCAGCAGCCATAGGTGCATGCATAGTTGCAATATTATATTGGTTGTTTATGTGTGCATGAAAAACTGTTATATCGCTAAATCCAATAATCCATTTAGGATTTTTTTTAAATTTTGTAAAATTTAATTGGTCAATAATTCTGCTTACTCCATAACCACCTCTTGCACAAAGAATGGCTTTAATAGCATCATCATCTAACATTGCCTGAAAGTCATTTAACCTTTCTACATCTGTTCCAGAAAAATAATTTTTTTGTTTACCACCAACAGTTTTTCCAATACAAACATTATACCCCCAGTTTTGTAAAGTATTAATGCAAGTGGTTGCTTTATTTAAAGGCATATAGCCTGCTGGGCAAACTAAACCTATTGTATCGCCTTTTTTAAGATACGAAGGAACTTTAATCATATAGCAATATTACAAACCATACTCAATATTTGTATTTAATATACTTTAAACACAAAATTTTCTCTAAAATAGGTTGGTAATTTTATTTACCTTGCAATATACATTTCAATAAATACATTAAATGAAACAAATAGCAGCAATAGAAAAAAAAATATTCGATTTACCAGCATTGGTTAAACAGGTAGCCATTTGGAAAAAATTTAATAAAACTATTGCTTTTACTAATGGTTGTTTTGATATTTTACACGATGGACATATATACTCTTTATCGCAGGCTGCTAAAGAAGCAGATTATTTAATAGTTGCAGTTAATAGCGATAGTAGTATAAAAAAAATTAAGGGAGAAGATAGACCAATAAACCATCAGCAAAGTAGAGCAATGATGTTAGCAAGTTTTGCCATTATTGATGCTGTAATAATTTTTGAAGAAGATACTCCATATAATTTAATTACAACCTTATTACCTAATGTATTAGTAAAAGGTGGAGATTATACAATAAACCAAATTATAGGTGCCGAAGAAGTAATAAAAAATGGAGGGAATGTTGTTATTAATCCCATCATTCAAGGTTTTTCAACAACCGGAATTATAAATAAAATTAAAAATTTATAAGATAAGTTCTTAATAATCAACTAAATAATTTATTAGTGGTAGAGTAATAAAAAAAAATTAACTTTATGCATTCAAAGCAGCATAAACAATTACTGCAGTATCACTATTTAAGTAAACATAAAAAATTAACACACTACTTTGACTGAAATTGAAATGATAAAAGGGTGTATTAGGCAAGATGCCACTTGTCAACGATTGTTATATGAACAATTGAGTGGCAAAATGTTTACAGTTTGTTTACGATATGCCAACGATTTAATGGAGGCCGAAGATTTGTTACAAGAAGGTTTTATAAGAGTATTTAGCAACGTACACCAGTTTAAGTTTGAAGGTTCATTTGAAGGTTGGGTAAGAAGAATAATGGTGAATAGTGCATTAAAATGTATTCAAAAAAAGAAAATTATTTTTAGCGAATTAAAAGAGTCTGCTGCTGCAACTTATCATTATTATACTTACTCCAATTTAGGCGAAGAAGAATTATTGAAGCTAATTAGCCAATTGCCACATGGTTATAAAGTGGTTTTTAACCTTTATGTAATTGATGGATATTCTCATGATGAGATTGGGCAGATGTTACAAATACAACCTAGTACAAGCAGAAGCCAATTAGTAAAAGCTAGGAAAATGTTGCAACAACAAATTTTACAATTAGAAAAAATTGCAGTATAGGTAATAGATTATGTTGTCTGATAAAGAAATAAAAGATAAGTTAAATAATTATTCATCTCCTGTATCAGAAAGGGTATGGCAAAATATTGTTGTAGAACAACAAAAGAATAAATCTATTATTCAAAATTATTTTACTGGTGCAAGATTGTCTTTCTTTGTTGGGTTATTACTTACCACTGTAACACTAGGTTATATTATTAAACAGCAAAGCAATCGCTCAGTAAATTTAGCTAATAGTAGCGGCTTACTAACACAAAAAACTAATCAAAACATTACTCAAAATATTTTTTTTAATAATTACAGTAAACAAAATAAAGAGTTAGAACAAAAAGTTGCATTTGGTGAATCAAAACTAAATTCTCCACTAACTTCATCAAATGGAGTTAGCAAAATTAAAATAGATAAAAACGCTACTGTTAAAAATACTAATCAATTAATACCAAATAATAAATTTTATACAAGTAGCAGTGTAAATACTAATGTTTATACTGCAACGGAAAGTATAAATAATAACACAACTGATAATTTCAAATCAGGTAATGATAGTTACCATTCAACAGTTGATATTATATCCAATAGTAATCTTCATTCAGAAGAAATAAATATTCAAGAAAATAATCAAAGTAATTTAATAAAAGGCACTACTGAAAAAGTATTCTTACGTACTACACTTCCATTAGCCAAAATTGCAAACCAAAAACTATCTTATAAACTATATCAAAATACAGAACCATTAGAATGCCCAGGAGAATATAGTAGTTATAAAAAGAATTGGTATGTAGAAGGGTTTATTGCACCAGAGTATGTGATGAAAAAAGTATATAGTAATAACCCGGCAAATGATGCTTATTTAAGAAAGAAAGATAGCGTAGAAAAAATGGTTGCAGGTATTAGTATAGGTGCAAAATTTACAAGAGGATTATCTAAAAATTTATACATTAAAGGCGGTTTACAATACAATCAAATGATTGAAAAAACAAGCCTGATGATGGAAAAAGAAAGAAAGGAAATTACTGTAATAACCATTAATACAGTTACCGATATTAATGGAAATACTGTAACAGTTGCAGATACTTCTAAACAATTACAAATAACTTATGCTCGTAGTGTTAATTACAATTCAATAAAAAGTATAGAGTTGCCAATTTCTTTAGGGTATGAATTTTACAGAAAAAATTTCAGAGCATCTGTTAATGCTGGCTTTATTGTAAACCTATCTAGTTGGTATAGTGGTAAAATATTTGATACAAGTTATCAAATGGTAAATATAAAAGAACGCCCTGGAATTTATAAACAAAATGTAGGCTTAAGTTTGTATGGTAGCATCAGTTTAATAAAGCCATTATCCGAATCTGCTGAAATATTTGCAGAACCCTATTTTCGTTACAGTTTAACAAACCCAAAGTATAATGCCTATGGGTTTAAACAAAAATTTAATGCTGTTGGATTATCAATGGGGTTGAGATTTAAATTAAATAAAAATTACTCAAGCAGAACTTTTAACTAAATTTATTTTCTCAAAAATTTTATTAAGTTTTGGCAACTTCGTAAATACAAAGTATGTTGCCTGCAAATAAGTTTGTATAAATAGGTGCAGCTATCAATAATAATAGTAAATTTTAATGTAAAATATTTTCTTCAACAGTGTTTGTACGCTGTACAAAAAGCTATTAATACTATTGATGCAGAAGTTTTTGTGGTGGATAATAATTCAACAGATGGTAGTGTTGCCTATTTACAACCCTTTTTCCCATGGGTGAAATTTATACAAAATAAAGAAAATATAGGATTTGGAAAGGCAAATAATATTGCTTTTGCACAAGCTAAAGGAGAATTTATTTTATTTCTAAATCCAGATACTATAGTACCAGAAGATTGTTTTACAAAATGCATTGCCTTTATAAATAAGCAAACAAATTGTGCAGCCCTAGGAATTAAAATGTTAGATGGGCAGGGCCATTTTTTACCAGAAAGTAAAAGATCTTTTCCGTCTCCAATTACATCATTCTATAAGCTCATAGGGGCTTCGTATTTATTTCCAACTTCTAAGCATTTTAATAAATACGCTTTAGGATATTTAGATAAAAATAAAAATCATGAAGTGGATGTTTTAGCTGGTGCTTTTATAATGACAAGAAAGGAGTTATTAGATAAGATTGGTGTTTTTGATGAGAAGTTTTTTATGTATGGCGAAGATGTAGATTTAAGTTATAGGTTACAACAAACTGGACTTAAAAATTATTATTTTGCAGATAGTTGCATTATTCATTTTAAAGGAGAAAGTACCAAACGTGGCAGCCTAAATTATGTAAAAATGTTTTACGAAGCAATGAGCATTTTTGTAAGCAAACATTATAAAGGCAGCTATGCTACCATTTTTTCTTCAACTATTAAAATTGCCATTTGGATAAGAGCAGTTTTATCTTTATTAAAAAGGTTGTTTACCAAAATTAGTTTAGCTATAATTGATAGTTTGGTAATTTATTTTTGTATATGGTTAGTAAAAACAGCATGGGTTACTTATATAAGGCATGGTAACGAGTTTTTACAAAATATTGTAAACACAATTACGCCAATTTATGTTTTAGTTTTTTTAACTGCTGCAGCATTTGCAGGTATGTACGATAATTTGTATAAGCCTGTTAAAGCCATTGCAGCTTCGTTAGTAGCAATTGTTGCAGGATTAGCGGTATATTCACTTTTGCCAGAAAATGTTAGATTTTCTAGAGGAGTAATATTATTTGGTGGCATTACCTCTGGCTTTATGCTTATTTTTTACAGATGGGTATTAACTAAAATGGGATTGATTAAAGAAACAGATGAAGAAAATAAAATGCAACAAACGGTTATTGTAGGCACAATTGAAGAGTACACGAATGCATTTAATTTACTTAAAACTGTAAATAAGCAAGAAAGAGTTTTAGGAAGAATAGATGTTTTGAACGAACCAAATGGCAATTCAATTGGTAGCTTTAATCAGCTACAAAAAATTATAGAAACATTAAAAATTAAAGAAATTATTTTTTGTGGCGGAACATTATCTTACCAGCAAATAATTAATCAAGTGCAGCAATTATCTGGTAAAATTAATTTTAGATTTTATGAAAATGAAAGTAGTTGTATTATAGGCAGTGATTCTAAAACGGCAACTGGTGAAATTTTAAATACAGAAGTTGTATATTCTATTACTAATCCTTATCAGGCAAGAATGAAAAGAGTGGTAGATATTTTTACTGCCCTTTTTATTTTAGTTACTTTTCCTTTTCAATTACTTTTTATCAAAAAAACTGCTAATGCAATTTTAAATGCACTAAAAGTATTAATAGGTAAAAATACTTGGGTTGGGTATGCAAATTTAACACCTACTTTGCCAGTTCTAAAACCAGCAATTATTACTCATTACGGAATAGCAACAAAGAAAAAACAGTTTGCTAATACCAATGTTTTAGAGAAATTAGATTTCATGTATGCTAAAGATTATCATTGGCTGCAAGATGTAAAATCAATAATCAATTCGTATAAAAAATTAGGAGGATAATGTTTTTGATGTAGGTTGATATTTGAATAAAACAATATGTTACATTTGTTGAGTAACTAACGATTGTTTTGAAACTATTAAAACCAGCTTTATTAAAAGATGGCAATAATTGATATTAAACTGCCTAAATATATTACCAAAGCTTTAAGATTGCCAGAGAATAATCCTCGTAGGCAACAAATTAAAGTTTTAAAAAAATTATTACGCAAAGCCCGATTTACACAGTTTGGACAAAAATATAAGTTTGATGAAATTTTAATGAGCAAACATGCTGGTAAAAAATTTCAGGAAATTGTACCTGTGTATAATTACAACTCCATTTATAAAGAGTGGTGGCATAAAACCTTAGAAGGTAAACCAGATATTTGCTGGCCAGGAAAAATAAAATATTATGCACTTTCATCTGGCACCAGCGAAGCAGCAAGTAAATACATACCAGTAACCAACGACCTTTTAAATGGCAATAAGATTGTAATGATAAAACAATTGCTGAGTTTAAGAGGATACGAAAATATTCCAGTTAAATCAATAGGTAAAGGTTGGCTTACATTAGGAGGTAGTACAGAACTTCAAAAAAATGCAGGTTATTATGCAGGAGATTTAAGCGGAATAACGCAAAAAAAAGCACCATTTTGGTTTCAGCCATTTTACAAACCTGGTAAAAAAATTGCTAAAGAAAAAGACTGGCAATTAAAGTTAGAAGAAATTGTAAGAAAAGCACCAGAATGGGATATTGGTTTTATTATTGGTGTGCCAGCCTGGATTCAGATGTTATTAGAAATGATTATTGAGAAATATCAGTTAAAAAACATTCACGAAATATGGCCCAATCTTGCATTTTTTGTACATGGGGGCGTAAGTTTCGAACCTTACAAAAGAGGGTTTGAAAAGTTGCTTGGTAAACCAATTAATTATATAGAAACTTATTTATCTAGCGAAGGATTTTTAGCTTACCAAAATAGGCAAAATGCAAAAGGTATGAGGTTGGTAACCAGTGAACATATTTTTATGGAATTTATTCCTTTTAATGAAAAAAATTTTGATTCGGAAGGAGAAATTACAACCAATCCAGAAACATTAATGATACATGAAGTAGAAGAAGGTAAGGACTATGCATTAATGATTAGCACTTCTGCAGGCACATGGAGATATTTAATTGGCGATACCATTAGGTTTGTAGATAAAGAAAGAAGTGAAATAATAATTACCGGAAGAACAAAACATTTTTTAAGCCTGGTAGGAGAGCATTTGAGTGTAGAGAATATGAACAAAGCTATTAAATTAGTTGGAGAGGAGTTTAACATTAGTATTCCAGAATTTACAGTTGCTGGTGTACCTTATCAAAGTTTTTTTGCTCATCATTGGTATATTGCCTGCAATGATAAGATTGATGCAGATACATTGGCTTTAAAAATAGATGAACATTTAAAAGTATTAAATGATGATTATGCAGTGGAAAGAAAAAGTGCATTAAAAGAAATTTTCTTAACTATACTTACTGAAGATAAGTTTATGCAGTTTATGAAACTAAAAGGAAAAATAGGAGGGCAACATAAATTTCCAAGAGTATTAAAAGGAAAAATGTTAGAAGATTGGCATCTTTTTTTAAAAGATGAATTAAAATAAAATTTTGGCATTAATTTTTTGTAACAATAATTCTTATAAAACTTATTTAGGAAATAAATAAAATGATAGAAGCAATTATAAGTGGACTAACATTAGGATTACTACTTTCCATATCGGTTGGTCCGGTTATTTTTGCAGTAATTAGACAAAGCTTAAGTAATGGCCATATAGGAGGTTATGCATTTATTGCAGGAGTTTCTGCCAGCGATGTTACACTAGTTTTAGTTTGCAATGTATTAAGTACAATTTTTAATCATTTACTAGCTAATAAAATGATTATAGGTGTAGCAGGTAGTTGTTTTTTAATTGCTATAGGTATTTATACTTTCTTTTTTAAAAAAGTTGTTTTTTCAAATGAAAATTCTGGTACCGAAAAAAAATTTAAAAAAACAGAATTAGCTGGCATTTTTTTATCTGGCTTTTTTATGAATTTACTTAATCCAGGTGTATTTATTTTTTGGTTAGCAGCCACAGCTAAAATACATGCACAAGCTGCACTACAGCTACATTCTTTAAGATACATTGTAACTGTTTTTTTTATTTGTTTAGCTGTAGTTTTAGCAACAGATATTGCAAAAGTTTTATTGGCAGGAAAAATAAGGTCAAAGCTTACACCACACAATATTCATATCATCAATAAAATTTCTGGTGTAATTTTTATTGTTTTTGGTATGTTTTTAATATGGGGTGTCATGTTTCATGGAGATAAAATTTAAGACAGATATCTCATAAATAATGTATCTCAAAAAAAACTTGGCTAAAACCTAAAGTAATAATTTTATTATCCTTCTCTATCAATGGCCTTTTTATGGTACTTGGCCTTGCAAGCATTATTTCAATTGCTTTTTCTTGTGTTGTAGCAGATTGTTGAATAGCAGGATGTAACAATTTAAATGCAGTACCTTTTTTGTTCAATAACTTCTCCCAACTTACCTGATTACACCAAAGCTCTAATTTGCTTTTGGATATTGGCTCTGTTCGGTTATTAATAAATTTATAAGCTAATTTATGCTGCTTAAACCATTGTATTGCTTTTTGAGTGGTATTGCAATTTTTTAAACCATAAATATGATAGCTCATTTTTAAAGTAGAAAATAGTTTCAATAAAAATTTATTTACACAAATATTCTGTTCTAATAGTTATGGAGGCAGTTTTAAATTTAGAAGTAGTATTAAAAGAGCCTCCATAGCTGTACTCTTCATTATCATTTTTTCCGGTAATTTGAAAAACGCCAGAAGTAGCTCTCTTTAAGCTATTAATATTAGTACCAGAGTTTTTGGCAATTGTTTCGGCTCTTAACTTTGCATCTTTTGACGCATTAGCCAATAAATCGATTTTTAAATCATGCAATTTTGTATAGTAAAAAGATGGCTTTTGCGAGTTAAATTCAATTCCCTTTTGCAATAATTCAGTTACTTCTCTCGAAATTTTTTCAACCAATGGTAAATTCATTGATTCAATTTTAACTTCGCCAGTTAGTGTATATCCAGTAAAAATATTGCCTGTAATTGTTCCATTTTCGGCATATTTAGATTGATAGTTTTTCAATACATCAAAAGACGAAAAAATTACACTACTATCTGGTAGTCCTTTTTCTTTCAAATAATTTTTAATGCTTGCTTCATCTTGTTTTATTTGAGCATATACTTCTTTTAAATCTAATCCAGTTCTGGTAAAGCTTCCTTTCCAAACAATTAAATCGCTTGTAAAGTCTTTTTCTGCTAAACCTGTTACAACAATTGTTTCGGTAGAAGTAAATTTATATATGTAAGCATTACTGATAATAAAACCAAAAATAATTATAGCTATTGCAATTATAAAATGCGGTAAGTAATTCTTCATTATAATTAATTTTATTTAAGATGAAGTTATATTTAAAAATAGATAAATTACTCTAATATACTTTTACTTTAACTTTTAATTATTTTATTTTTCTTAAAAAGCTTCCTGTTAAAGCTCCCATGCCAGCTAATAAACCACCAATCAATCCTGATAGTATTATTAATAAATGATAATTGCCATTGAGGGGTAAAATTTCAGCAACCTTTTTAGAAAGTAAATGTTCATTGGCAGAGTCTTTTAACCAAGCCATTATAAACCATAATAAAAATGCAGCAATAAAACCTGCTAAAAATGCTTTAAATGGTTTTTGATGAATGGCAACTGCCACAATTAAACTACATAACACAAAACTATACCAGGGTAAGTTTGTAAATAAGCCAATTGCAAAACATAATAATGCTGTTAAAACTAATGCTGTAATAAATTTCATTGTTTAAATTTTATCCGTTTACAAAAACTGTATGCCATTTCATTCTTGTATCTTTTCTTGCTTCTTGCTTTGAAATAAAAATAATATTATAGTATTTACCGGCTGCCCAAGTATCTACAAAATTACTGTAATATTTACTTCCTGGGTTTCCATTTTGCCCACCAGGATAAACGCCATAGGCTTCTATTTTATCTGTTAAATGTACAATCATTCTCCAACTTGGGCCATGTGTGGTAGAAGTTGCATTGATAATATGAACACCACCACCAATGGGCAAATGTAATTTGCTTAATGCAGGTAATTGTAATAAGTGCTGTACTTTGGTATCTTTATAGTTCACCCATTCTAATTTATTTATTTTCTCTAAACTGTCTAAAGTTTTAGAAGCATTTTTGAATGCTTGTGTAACAATTTCTGCTAAGGTTTCCTTTTTATTTTTTGTATTAATATTATCAATAAACTTATAATTACTGCTATCGTTTATTATTTTTTCTATTAAAGTACTTTCATCAGGCCAGGGCAATTTTAAAGTAGATTTTTCAAATTCATCTGCCCATGTTGCTGTTTCTAAACTATCCCACCAAATTTTAAAAACTGTAATACCTTTTTCATGAATATCATTTCTTAAATTCCAGGAAGTAAATATTTGCAAATATTTTTTTTCATTATCTTTCAGTTCGTTGGAATTAATATATTTTAATAAAACCGGTTTGCATATTTCTGCATAAACATTATAATTATCTGTTTGTAGTGCCTGCATATCTTGAGGTGTAATATTATTCATTGCTGCAAGTTTTCTGTTAATAATAAAGCCACGATAAGGAGGAAATAAATTAGGACGACCAAGATAATATGGATATGTAGCATCTGTTGCTTGTTGGTTGGCACTACTAACAAAACCTCTTTGCGGATTAACAATTTGAGGGTTTTCTTTTGCTGCAATAATGCCTTGCCACATGTAAGAGCTATCGGTACCTGGCATTATAAAATCTCCTTGTTGTTGCCATTTTGCAGCAAATGCACCTTGTTGCCTTAAAGCTATATCGCCATTGTGAGCTGCAAATACAAAATTTTGTCCTGGGCATTCATAGGTTGAAATGGCATCTACATAATCTAAATAATTGTTCATTCTATTTAGTTTATAAAAAGTTCTTAGCTCATTACTTTCGTCGTGTGCTTTCCATCTCACTGCAATATTAATTTCTTTATTAGATTTTGCAGGATAGGATTTATCGTACATAACAGGTCCAAAAATTGTCATTGCTATTTTTTCTTCTATGGCTGGCTTACCTTTAATTTTTATAGTTTCTGTTCTTATTTGTGCTGCTTGCCATCTGCCATCAAAAAAATATTCTTGCATTGTACTATCTCTAAACTTTATTTCATAAAAATCTTCTACATCTCTTCCTGCATTAGTTACACCCCATGCACAACTATCATTAAAACCAATTATAATGGCAGGCGAGCCAGGAAAAGTAGCTCCATAGCTACTATATTTTGGAGTAGTAATTTGCATTTCAAACCAAAGTGAGGGGAGATTTAAGCCAAGATGTGGATCATTACATAAAATTGGTTTTCCACTCTTTGTTTTAATGCCAGCTACTGCCCAATTATTGCTACCATTATTTTTATTAGGTTTTACTGTTGGGGTGTTATTAATAGTATCTTTTCTTTCTAAATATAAGCTATCGCTATTAGCTGGTTTAGTTACAGTAATAGATGCTTTTTCATACACTGTGCCTTTAGGAATGATGGGGTCTAATGTATCTTGAATTAATGGATAGAGTTTTTGTAAATCATCATATCCAAAATAAGTTTTAGCATTTGTAAATAATAAGTCTTCAGTTTTTCCTGCTAAATCCCAACTCATAAATTTTAAGAAGATGGCTGTTTTTAAATTAGTCCAAGCTTCTGGCTTATAGTCTAATAATTTATATTCAAAAGGAATTTGCTCGGGCTTTAAAGAGTTTATATAAGTATTAACACCTGCTGTATAAGCATCACAAGCTGCTTTTGTTTCTGCATCTTTATCAATTGCTTTTAAAGTATTTTCAGCACCATATACCATACCTAATCTTCTAAAATATTTGTCGGTTGCAATTTTGTCTTCTCCAACTATTTCACTTAACCTACCTGCTGCAATATGAGTTTGAAATTCCATTTGCCATAACCTAAATTTGGCATGTAAATATCCTTGTATAAAATAGGCATCTGCATCGTTTTCTGCATATACATGAGGCACTAATCTTTCATCAAAATAAACATCAACCTGATTGGTAACACCTGGCATTTTAATATCATCGTTAAATGCAATGTCTGTAGGTTCGGCATTTTGCCAAAATCCATATTGGGGCGAAAGAAAATAACCAAGTTTGGGTGTTTTACTAGTACCAATTTTTAATTGTGTATTTAAAGTAATAATTAAGCCTGTAGTGATTGCTGCTGAAATTATAAAAGGAACAATACGCATAATATTTATTTAAAGTCTGAAAATAGTTAATTTATTTTAATGCTCTTCAATGAATTTTAATCATCGGCACTTTGTTTTAAAAAATCTTTTATTCCTGCATAAATTTTTTGTGCCACAAATAATGGGAATTTAGGTCGTAAAACTTTTTCTTCGTCTAATTCGTTAGATAGAAATGCTATTTCTACCAGGCAGTTTGGAAAGTCTGTGATGGCATTTAAAGAAAAATTAAACTGGCCAATATTGCCAAACTCGTTTAGGTCTAATTCAAGCATTTTTTGTAAAATAGATTGTGCTAATGGTTTAAAACCAATATGTTTATAATAGGTGCTTACTCCATTAATCTCAGGCTTTACAGATGCGTTGAAGTGCAAACTAATAAGCAAATGTGGGCTATATTGTTGCAAAAACAATATTCTGTCTTTATTACCAAAACTGGTATCTGTTGTTCTTGTCATAATAACTTTTGCACCTTTTTTGGTAAGTAATTTTTCTAATTCTTTGGCGTATATTAAAGTGTAATCTTTTTCTTCAATTTTAGTTTTGCTTCCAATAGTTCCTTTATTGTTTCCACCATGGCCGGCATCTATTGCAATTATTAAATTTTTTATTTCTGGTTTGGGTGCATGTTTAACTTTTATGTTTAAAGTATTATGTATGTAACTAGTGCTAAAACCCCAATGTTGTTTATTAGATAGTTCAATAGTAACTGTTATTACATCATCTTCTGTTTGGTTAATGGTTACATTTTTTACAGATTTTGTATTTATACGTTGATTTATCCAGTTGATATTGCTTTGTACACCATAGAGCTGAAGCATTATTTTATTTGGATTATTCTCCATCCAAATTTTATAAGGAACTTTTTCTTCCATATTAATGGATACCAAATCAAAACTATCTTCAATAGATTTTATATTAATACTATTGCATAAATAGTAATTTTTTGGCTTCACTAAAGTATCTGGTATTGCAAATTCTTTTTCTAAATAGGAAGTATGATTTTTTGATAATTGAACAGTAAAAAATTCGTGTGTGCTATCTATAATTTTTAATAAAATATTTGTGTCAATTATATTCATTTTAGCACCACCTAATCTATCAGAGCCTTTGCTATAAGACATCATAGGTAATTTGCCTTTAGAACGATAGTAACTAATTTTATTTTGGGCTTTTATGGAAAAAAAAATGTTTAATAATAGAAATGCTAATAGTACTTTTCTCATGAAATTGTTGAAATGTTTTTTTATTATTGGCTTATTTGGTAATATTTAAAATATTGCAAGTTAAACCAAGATGTTTACAAGGTACGAAAAGTATTTTAAGAGAAATAAAATCAGAATATTTTTTTAGCAAACAAGTTTTAATGTTTGTATTATAGATAAAATTTTGTGTGTAGATACAACAATGTAGCAGCAGAGTTAAAAATTGCTTTAAAATTATTTTACAGTAGTTTAGTTAAAACGTTTATTTATTATGTAGTTTAATATCTGCAATGGTTGCAGCAAACTCAATTTGCTGGTTTTCTAAAAGTTCAATTATCTTTAAATTTATTTCTTCTCTCAATACATTAAATTCATTAATGTTTTGAAACATTGCAGCATAAACTTCTACAACAAAAACATGAGCATTTTTTCCAGTTTCTAAAAAGTAAACTAAACTGTTTTCTATAACACTGTTGGGTGTAACTATATTTTGCAATAATGGGGTTAATTCTTTTAGCTGAGATATGCTGGTAGATAAGCTAATTTCTAAACGAATATCTATTTTACGCTGGGTTCTTAAAGTTATATTGTCTAAAATGCTATCTACCATTTGTTTGTTTGGTACAGTAACAAAAGTTTTAACATCGGTTCTTATTCTTGTACTTCTTAACCCAACTTTTTCAACAGTGCCAGTAAAATTATGCACTTTTACTACATCGCCTGTTACAAAAGGCTTATTAAAAAATATGATAAAAGAGGCTATTAAATTTTCTAAACTTTCTCTTAACGATAGTGCTATTGCAGCACCCACAATACTTAATCCTGTAAGTAGGTTGCCTATGTTTTTATGAAATGAAAAACGTAGTATAAGTAAAATGCCTATAATAACTAATATTACTTTAAAAAAGTCTTTAAAAAATACTATTAGCTGATTATCTGTAGGGTCTTCGGTTGCATTGGCTTTTTCTTCTAAAATAATAGCAATAAAATCTATCATTCTTCTACAAAGCCATATAAACACAATTACCATTGCAGCATTGCTAACACTTTCTATTATTGTTTTAAAAGAAATTTTTAATATTTTAAAATCTAAAATTTCAGGAAAGTTTAATTTATCTACAGCAATTATGGAAACTAATAAAATTAAAAAAGCATCTAATGGTTTAATTACTTTATTTAAGAAGGATTCTTTTTTAACCTTAATTTCTTTGTTAGAAACCAATTTGTATAGCCAACCAGCAATGTATTTTGTAAGATATCTTTTAAAAATAAAAGCAATTATTATTATAGCAAAAACAGTTGCATAACTTCTTACATTGTTGTTTAATATTATTTTATCTAAAAATTCTTGCATACTATATTTTATTAAGGTACAGGGTCGTAGCCACTACTTCCTGCAGGATGGCATTTACTAATTCTTTTTAAAGCTAACCAACTACCTTTAAAAATACCATATTTCTTTAATGCTTCTGCAGCATATTGTGAGCAAGTAGGAGTAAACCTACATTTAGGACCTAACATTGGAGAAATGATATACTGATAAAGCTTTATTAGCAATAAAAATGGATAACTTAATATAATTAGTAAATATTTCAATTTAATTGTTGCTGTAATTTATCTAATATGTTTTTAACTCTTTTCTCTATCTCAATAAAAGATAGAACTTCTTTATCGGTATATAAAAAAAATAAAGCTAAATGTTTTTTATTATTTTTAAGATGATCTACTAAAGGCAATTTATTTTGCCTGTAACATTCTCTTAAAACTCTTTTAATGTAGTTTCTTTTTTTTGCCTGTTTAAAATATCTTTTGCTTACACCAACACCTGTTTTTAAATGATTATTACTTTCCAACTCATCATTTGTTACTAAATAAAAAACTTTAACTGGGTAAATAGAAAATGTTTTACCTTTTTTAAACACCTCATCTAAAAGTTTTTTACTCTTCAGTTTTTCTTTTTTATTATAAGAATATTTTTTTAACATAGATACTATAAAACTAAAAAGTTCTGCTGTAAAGGCAGAACTTAAATATAATTTATTTGTTTCTATTTATTATTTTAATCCACGTTCGTCAGAAACAGTTAATTTTTTACGTCCTTTTGCACGGCGGCTTGCCAATACTTTACGACCATTAGCTGTTTGCATACGTTTACGAAAACCATGAACTGTTTTTCTACGACGTTTATGTGGTTGGAATGTTTGTTTCATTACTTTTAAAGTTTTCTTTTCCTAACAATTTTGTTTCATTTCAATAGTGGTCACCATACCACCATTTTGTGAAAGGTGTGCAAAGATAGGGGTAATAAATAATTTAGCAAAAGTTTGATAAAAAAATAATTAACACCTTGAAATTCAAAACTAAATACTTTCAAATGAGCCTGTTTGCCTGTTTTTTCTTACACGCCCAGCATTAAAATATAATCCATTCATTGCTATATAAACGCCATAAGGTAATGTTTGTACAAAGGCAATGGCATTTCCTATATTAAATAATCCATCACTACTACCAAATTTATAAGGAATCATGGCACCAGTAAGTACAATAGTTTTATTAAAAACCGTTTGTGCTAACAGCTCTGCAGTTTCTGCCATAGTATCTGTACCATGGGTTATAATTATTTTATCTTCTATACATTGTTGGCATTGGTAAATAATCATCATTCTATCTTCTTGAGTCATTTCTAAACTATCAATCATCATTAAAGTTCTTACATCTACATTGGCTTTATTTCTACCAAGTTTCAAAATCTCTGGCATGTGTGTGTCTTTAAAAAATAAGGTGCCATTTAGTTCATTGTATTCTTTATCAAAAGTACCACCCGTAATAAATATTTTTATAGCCATAGTTTTTATTTGAATGATTAAAACAAAGTAACAAAGTTTTAGGTTTCAAAAAAAAGTTGATTTGAGGATAGAAGATTTTAATGACTTTTATTGTTGTGGAGCATTACATCAGTAACTAACATTAAATGGTCGCTAAGATTTTCATCCACTAAATCAAACTGATTTATTTTAAAATAATTGTCGGGTAAAATATAATCTATTCTTAGGGTAGGGGCTAATGATGTAAAAGTTTTTCCTATACCAAAAATGTTATTTAAAAATGCATCTTGCCTATTGCCTTTGATAGTATTGTAAGTATAACTAGCTGGTACATCATTAAAATCTCCACATATTATAGAAGGTTTATTATCTGCTGATGTTACATCTTTAACAATAGTTGCTTGTTCGGCTCTATGCTTAAAAGCTAATTTCATTTTATTAAATAAATTTTTTGAAGCAGTCTTAGATGCTTCATTGTGCTGGCTAATATTATCTAACTCATCATAATCTTCTTTCTTAAATTTAAAGGATTGTAAATGCGAAGTATAGACTCTTATGGTGTCTGAATTAATTTTAATATCTGCATAAATTAAGCTTTCTGCAAAAGGGTATTTTGTTTTTCCAGTTTTAATTATAGGATAGGTTGAAAAAATAATACACCCACTTACATAACTTCCTTTTTTTCTTTTGTAATCTTCAGAAAAATAATAATATGGATAATATTTTTTAAAAGTTGCAAGGTTATCTGCATCTGCACTTAAATTAGATGTATTAAACTCTTGTAAACAAACTATATTGGGCTTGTATTTATTGATGCAGTTTAATATATCGTTTTTTGAATTTTTCTTAGCCTCTTTGGTTTTAGATATACCATTAAAACTTTGAATATTCCACGAAATAATTCTAATATCTTTAGTCTGTTTATTTAACATAAAATCTTTAATACTCGTAAAGGAAAATATTGCACAATAATGCTTGTAGCCTAATAAAAAAACAATTAATATAAACCAGCCAAATTTTGGTTTTGAAATAAACCAAAAAATACAAAGTAAGGCTAAAATTGTAGCGGTGTAAGGAAAAATAAGTGTAAGAAAACCAATAACCCAAAATTCTTGAGGGCTTACCCAAAAACTTAATAATGCTGGTAAAAACAACACTAAAACCAAACAAGTTATAATTATAAAAATAATTTTAATAGCCAGTCTAGGCAGTTTAGTTATCATGCTTTAAAAATAATAAATCTTACTTGTTTATGATTATTTATCTATTTAAAAAACTAACAAAAGGTAAGTATTAATTTTTTGAATTGATGATTACAGCTTTTACATAATTACTTGTTTTACCAGCAGGGGTTACAACTATTGCTTTAAAAATTCTTTCTTTACTAGGCGGAACAGTTATTTTTACTTCATTAATAAATTCATTATCTAATGCAGATGGATTATAATCATCTTTGGTATAATAAATTTTAGCCCCTTCAACCGATGGGGTTAAATTTTTAAAAATATATTCCGATGCATAAATGATTGTATCTTTTAAACCATAAACTTCTGGTACACGATAAAATGTATTGGTTTTATCAAGTTTTGCTAAATGGTTAGCAACTCTAGTTTGAGAGAAGTTAGTCCAGTTTTTATGTTCTTGGCTTGTC